>JAEEGL011066503.1_pt1 | contig 30783 bp, 27 predicted proteins | sample 9134231 | NCBI WGS metagenome assembly JAEEGL01 (sample SAMN16246548, study PRJNA631951) | gut metagenome | biome: gut microbiome; feature: rumen; material: fiber-attached | host: Bos | place: Iran: Karaj | collected 2018-10 | reverse complement strand
TAATTAAGATCGTTTTTGTTCATAAAAAAATCCTCCTAGTGATGTATTAATCTACTAAGAGGCACAAAAATAGCCTGGCAAGATACAATACCCCCACGTATTAGGGCACATACGATACCAGACAATATAAATTAAACTAAATTCTTTGTTTTCCTCTGTTTATCATCATTCACTTTCATAAACAATGATAAACCCACACAAACAATGTTTTGAGTTTAACCTATCATGCCTCTTGCAATTAGAGATTATCACAGCCCCAATCAAAACACAAGATATTTTACACAGGAAGCATAACCCTGTGTAAAACATCCTGTCTCACTCATCACAATGCTCGAATCTTCTCCCTTAGTGAATCGCACGTCTCCTGTAGCAATACGCATAGAAAGAGTACCGCTACTATCCCTACAAAGATGATTCCCAATATGAGTAGATCCGTCCATCTCTGGGTAAACAGATTCATTATTCATAATGAACGGATATACGAAATTACACTACTCTCAAACTTCCGGCGGGGATTATTACCCCGAAAATCGGATAAAGACCTCTACAAAATTACACTACTCTCAAACTCAACTGCTACCGGGACGATGACCGCGAGAGATAAAGACCTCTACAATATTACACTACTCTCAAACAAACATCAATCTGCACTACCACTTTATATAGATAAAGACCTCTACAGAATTACACTACTCTCAAACACTGGGATAAACTCATCCGCTCAGAAGAAAGATAAAGACCTCTACAGAATTACACTACTCTCAAACTGCCGAACTTATCAATGCCCTGCACGGACGGATAAAGACCTCTACAGAATTACACTACTCTCAAACTAGAGGAAATGGATTGCCTCAGTGACGCGGGATAAAGACCTCTACAGAATTACACTACTCTCAAACTTTATATAAATGATACACCTACTTCGGCTAGATAAAGACCTCTACAGAATTACGCTACTCTCAAACCTCAAATCAAAATCTGAGGAAACGGCACTACGAACCGCAGAGAGCAGGTAAACAGGTCAAAATCGGCAATCAAAACTCGCAAAGATCAGCGTCGATCGTAACACGCGCCTCGTCAAAGAGCCGGGCTTTTGAAACACTGTCTACCAGAAGCACATGGTACTCATGAGTAAGGATCGAGGACAAGAACTTCGATACTTCTTCATCTGAATACCAGCTGCGCAAATTGACAAGGAGAAACAGCTTATCCCTTTCTAATTCCCGTGTCAACTCCATGTAGTCCAGCAGACGCTCCAGATCGTTTGTATAGTCATCGGGAATTTCGATCCCGACAGCACGCAGCACGCTCCCAATGCTCATCTTACAACAAAGTATATCACAAGGAAGTTCAAAACTCAACTCATGTATATACTGCTCCAATTCGCCCATCATAGAAGCCGTATGCAGGTAGTTGGCTTCGCTGACAGCGATGGATTCAAGCCTGGAAATCAGTTTCGCCAGCAATGTTTTCCGGCTTATCTCAAATGATACAAAGCTGTCTATCAGTTCTGCATTTCCGGAAAGACCAATTGGCATATTCTCACGCGACAGGACTGTTTTGCCCGGAAACCCACCGATTTGCGCCTTTATATCACGAAGAAATTCCCGAAAGAAATCAGGGCTTTCAATAGTAAGCGTCGGTACTTTTCTGCTGTCAAAGTTAAGGACTGCGTCTATCTGTGGATGAGCAAGCATCATAGGACAATCATCCTTTCATCAGAACTGATAATATCAGTGTGAAATTCTCCGGTAAGATACTCGATTTTTGAAAACTGTTTCTCTGTGATTGTCAGCATTTGGACGATTCCCTTTGGAGGGCGCAGCTTGCGTACGGCTTCCCGCACGGATTGGTCGGCCGTAGAATTCATCAGCAGTTTACAGTACACAGACTCCTGCATCATAATAAAGCCATTTTTTACCAGCCCCATACGGAATTTGCGGTAATTCCTCCTATCCTCAAGCGTATCTGTCGGCAGGTCAAAAAAACACAATCATTCTCATAAATCGATAACTCATATCTGATAAAACCAGAGAAGCTCCGGATCGTTTTGGTTTAGCGCATCAAATACGCTGCCAAGAAAAATACGAATAGTGTTCAACACGGTCTGCTCTGTATGCTTGATTTCCACATAGTCATTCAATATATTGATCAATTGATATCTGACCTCCTTATCCAGCTCTTTTGGCATAAGTTCAAGCACTTTTCTGTCTATCAAGATGCGGAAGGGCTCCATTAAATCGCTGCTCAGGTTAAAATGGTTAAACATATTGTTATGATGGATGCCAAGTTCTGTAAGATACCCGGCAGCAGATATCTCGCGGTTGAATGCGGAGAGAATAATGGAGTAGCCGAAGTCCAAAGCGGCGTTTAATGGATTCTCTGTTCTTCGGGAAAAGTCCATTCCAAACAAGGCATTGAAGTACACTTTTGCTGCATGACCTTCACGATTTGTGCTGTCTTGAAACTCAATTTGCGAGATATAAGACTCCAGAAGAAGTGCTTCTTTCTGCTTTTTCTGTTCTGCTAAAAGCTGTGCCTGCTTTGCAATCTTATCGGATATAATCTGCCTCCATACCAAGCCCTTTATTTCTTCATTCCATACTATCTGCAGCCTCAGCTTGCGTGCAGTATCATGGCTTCCATGCAGCGGGACAAGCTCCGCCGAGGGCGACCTTTTGGAATCGCAGAATATTACCCGGATTTTCCTTTCTGCCAACGCTTCTAACAGATTTCCCGTCAACGATACAGCAGGATTCTCAATGAGCAGAATTGCAATCTCTTCGAGGAAAATACGTTTTGTTTCTTCCCCACGAATCACAATATAACCCATTTTCAAATCCAATTTGCATCGTTTTGAAATAACAACCGTTCGCCAACTCATAGCAGATCCAGAAGGTTTTCGCTGCGGGATTCAAACAAACCAGCAGCAGAGCTATCGATTATTCTAACATCTTTATAAGTTTTGCCCCATGCGGATAGCTTCATCGCCGGACGCTTTACTCCGCTTTTACCTGCGCCGCCAATCGCGCTGAGATCGCAGCCGCCACCAACGTCGTTAAACCAGGAAACGATATTTAACAGGCAAAAAACTTGCTCAGGCAAAGGCAGTGCAATAAACTTATCCTTGCCTTTTTTTAGTGTTTCTGCAATGTTTCCTGGACAGTGTGCAAAGACGGTATTTTCGCATTTGTCTCTCAACGCGCAATACAGATCCAAATTGCCTTCAGCAGTTATTCCATCATGAGCAGAATCTAAAACGAGTGATTTATTAAACGTGCTTTTCTCCTTGAAAGAATCGAGACGTTTAATATACATTTCTTGAGCAGCGCCGAGAATAAGCGGTGAGATTGGTCTCATCTGCAACCTTGCACCGGTTTTTCCGCCAATAAGGAGCCGCATTCCATCGGCAGATATCATAGCCTGGGCCTTGATTATTCTTCCGTTCAGAAGGAGGACTACATTTTTTACATCCTTATTTCCGTTTAAGGAGCAAATCACACTTGTAACATAAGAAAGAAAAGCCGATTTTTCATGTTCATGCTGTATGGTATATTGCAAATCAACAGGCACAAACATGATATCTTTCTTGCCGTCAATCTCATAGGAAGCCAATAGGTAATAGGATACGGTGGGCTTGTTGTATCCACCGTATTTATCGGCCGGCATGCCCTTTTTTCTTGGAATCAGCCCTTCACTGGCTTTCAAAGGCATTTGGTCAAACAGCCCACCTTTTCTGCAGAATGCATAGCGGGTAATATGCACGGCATTCTTGCTCATTATTTTTTTCACTTTAGCAATGTCATCCGCTCCGCGCCAGACAAGATTGCCATACGGCTTCTGTTCTTCTTCAAATATTTTGCCCACAGAGATGTTATATTTTGTAGAGGTATCAAACCAACGTTTGGTAAACTTCTCATGGTATACATTTCCGACCACGATATTCAGGTAGGCATCCTTTGCATGATGCAGATTGTTGACGGAACGGCATTTTAACATTTCAAATTTCTGCCGGAACTCAGAAACCATACCGGCCTTGGCATATATTATTTCGGCTTTTGGATAACGCTCCTTCAGCAATTGTGCAACTACCTTGGTAGATTGGCGAGTTTCCACCAGTTGGCGGTTAATAAACTGATGAAGCTCATCTTCCGAGAAACCTGTTGGTCTAGTCAGACGATTGTATTTCTCACCTGTGATTAACTTGTGGTCTTTGAGATATGACCAAAATCCAGCCATCTTCATGCGAACGCTCTCGTCAATAGGATAACGGTCGCTTTTCTTGCCGTTTGCAGATGACAGCACCAACACTTTGTTATTTAGAATGCTATCATCCTTCACTTTGGACCGGGGGTAGATATGGTCAATGTCGTATGTCTTCGTAGCGAGCTGGGAAAGATCAATAGGTTCACCTGTATACATACATTTACCCATCTGCATATAATACAGAAACAGCCTATCGCTCTGGAGGCGGTTATCCGCAGTGGCTCCCATGTCTTCTAACTGTTGAAGCAAACGGGGCACATCTTCATTTTTTGTCTGTTTGTATAGATCAAGAATCTGCTGTTTTCGAGGAACACTACGCTTACCCTTTTGATTCTGCACTCCACCTCGCGCCATTTCGACAAAAATCTTTTGCGGTGCGCAGCCCATTGCCTTTACCACGTCGGTCGTCACATCCAGAGCTCGGATGATTTGTCGTTTCACGGTATTGGATACGTACATATCTGAAAGCCGCTCCGAAAGCGTTTTTTTGTTATTCGGATCAGCATAGTAGTTCTGCGTGAATGATTCAATCTGCTCCCGAAAAGTGTAGCGCTCAGACAGCAATTGCATCAGATTGTCATTGGTCTGCCACAACGCTTCTATGATACTCATAGCTTCTCCATCGCTGTTTGCTGCACACCCCATAATTCCAGTCAGAAATTTCCGAGAAAGATTTCCAAATTTTTTTAGGTTCAAATGGAGAATGTATTTGTAATCTGCTTCTGCAAGGGTGGGGTAGTTCAAAGACAGCCAACGGGCCATGCGGTTTTTGTCCTCGGAATAAGCCGCATGATTGATAATCGCTTCCGCCTGTGTCTCAGAGAGTGTAAGATTATCCAGCATCTGTTTGAAGCTGTGGTATGGCTTCAAATTGGCGTTCATCATTGTATCTATCCCCGTTAACTCATCAGTCGGATTCATATAGCCTCGGCTTTTCAGAAATCCCTCTACCGCTTTTTTTGAAACTTTCCGATTTGTTTTCTCAAACAGTTCTATATAGATATTTTGTTTTACTTCTACTGGGATGTTATGCCCATTCAACTTGAGATTGTTCAGTTCATTCAGTACCATGAAACGACTGTAAAGTAGGGAGCAGTATGGCAGAACATCTTCACCGGGGAGATATGTGCAAGTGTTGGTCATACGCCGGATGAAGTTCTGTTCGCTGGCATCCAGATCCACCATCTTTTCAAAATTCCACGGAAATATTTTGCCTTCCTTGCGTTTCAGCCATGCATTGGGGGAACAGGTATTCAGCGGCCCGACAAAATAAGGAACGCGAAAATCAAAGATAGACATAATTTTTTCGCGATTTGTAATCCCGTCCTGATCTATTTTTTTCAGTAGTGGGAGATACTCTTCTGCGCACTTTAGAATCTCCGACAACTCATATCGGTAAAGTTGCTGGGGGATCACACGATTATCTGTATTTTTCTGCTTAGGCAGGAAAGACAGCTGCTCCAAGCGCGCCATCATATCTTCATATTTTTCGCGGTCGCTAGCAGTAACTTCAGTATCCTTAACGATTTTTTTGAGAAAATCGCTGAACATTTCTTTTCCTGCCTTTTTCATTTTCCCCGGTTCAGGACAGTTTTTCAGATTGTAGGAGTAGGCAACATAGTTCCCATCCACAGCAGAACGGAACACTTTGTCATAATCGTTGGGGTGATATTTTCTCATGAACCGCTTTAACCATTTTAGGTCCGTCGCATGCTGATTGTATACTGCGACCTTGGCTTCAGAAATGCAGCTGTATCCGCACAAAGTCACGTTTAGTAATGCACAGTCGTACATCCCGCGCATAAGACGCAGCAATACTGCGTCATCGCCCAGTTCCTCAAGAATTCGTGCGAAATTATCTTCATCCATCCCAAGTGAAACGGACTCAATATCCACATACTCTTCGTTGTCAAACAGATCCTTAGGAGCTGCTTTGCCGCCAGAAAGCAGTGTCAGAATAATATCTCTGCGGAACGGGAATGATTCGTCTGGCTTGACGGAGGGTTTCTTTCCTCCGTAAACGCGTTCTGTAAACAATGCTTTCTTACGCGTCACGCCGACCTCAGTCTGCATAACTTCTTGAATTACGGTAGCTGGGATGCTTTCATCCCACGGCAGACTGCAACCGCAGTCCTGTCTCAGATACTCCGTAAATTTACCATAGGGCACGGTAAAATCGCGAACCTTGTCAACAGCGACATCCAAGAGGAAATGGCCGCGATTGGCGACGAGCCACGAACAGGCAAGATAGACTAAGCGCACATCCCGTGGCTGTTCTGCTTTCATGAGATCGCAAATCAAATGATGAATGGTAGGATACTGTTTATGATATGCTTTGTCGGTGAGACCACCATCGAAAAGTTTGACGCCAAAGCGGGTATCGTCTTGAAAAAGAGAACTTTCTTTCCTACGAATAAAAAAATTAGGGTCGATATTGATGATTTCTGTGGCAAAAATATCTGTCAGCAGCTGAACACGCTGTTGCTTGCGATCCAAGCGGCGACGAGCGGTGCGATGTTCCCGGCGCTCCTTTGCGAGGCTTCCTGCTTCAAAGGTGTTTATACCCCAGATTGGCTCCCCATGGAACTTTAGCAAATCATATTCCTCATTTGCTGCTGCATATCCAACAGAGTCTGTACCGATATCCAGTCCAAGGTAGTATGGTTTATTTCCCTTTTTCATATTGACAGCCTCCTAAAACCGCGTTATACTTTAATTGTAGATTGACCTCTACATTACACTACGAGTTCAAATAAAAGAATTCTCAAATCGTCGGCATGTCCGGCCGCACAGCGTGTGCAAAGAGTCAGAGTCCTTCGGGGCTCTTTTCTTTTTGCTTATCGCTTTTATCTGCAGCTATTACTTATAATGTCTGAGTCATGCTATTTCTCAATTCCTGTCACTGGCGTTTTCGCTCCGTAATAGCCGAATCTGTCAACATGAGCCTCCGTGCTGTCGGTGTTGTTTTTGACTATTACCTTGTTTGTATAAAAACCTCGCCCCAACCATATGTTGACATTAGCATCACAGTTAGATATAATAGTCACATTCAGTTAAGCGTCATTGCATTTCCGTCGCTATCAGCGTCATAAAGGAGTCAACACACAATGAAAAAACTATCATCGACCCTGCTCGCCCAGACTGTTGTTTCCCGCCGCAAGGCGCTCAAAATGAAGCAGCAGGAGCTATCTGAGGCAACCGGAATAAATCGCGGTCTTATTTCCCGTCTCGAATCGGGACACTACGTGCCCTCCGTGGATCAGCTTATGGCGCTGTCCGAGGTGCTCGGCTTTGCGGCGACGGACGTTCTTTTCGACGCCGATTCCGCGCAAATCCCTATAGACAAAGTGTATCGCGTCGCCGTCGCCGGGACGGGCTACGTTGGTCTGTCCCTGGCCGTGCTTTTGGCGCAGCACAATGAAGTGACCGCTATTGATATTGTAGCCGAAAAAGTCGAAAAACTCAACAATTTTGTTTCTCCTATTCAAGATGAATTTGTTGAAAAATACCTAAGCGAAGCGAAAACGGGCAAGCGCACGCTCCAATTCACCGCGACGACGGATGGCAACGCCGCTTACGCGAGCGCGGATTACATCGTCGTGGCCGTTCCAACGAACTATGACCCGAAGCTCAACTTTTTCGATTGCTCAGCCGTCGAGAGTGTGCTCGCGCAGATAAAAGCTGCCACGGACGGGCAAAAAAAGAAGCCGACGATCGTGATTAAATCAACGATTCCTGTCGGCTATACCGTTTCCATCCGCGAGAAAACGGGGATGGATAATATTATTTTCAGTCCGGAATTTCTGCGCGAGTCCAAGGCGCTGTACGACAACCTCTATCCCAGCCGCATCATTGTCGGCTGCGACGCGCAAACGGAGGCGGCGGCCCGCGTGTTCGCCGGTCTGCTCCAGCAGGGCGCGATAAAAAAGCCGGTTGAAACGCTGTTCATGGGCTACACTGAGGCCGAGGCCACAAAGCTTTTCGTGAATACTTATTTAGCGCTGCGTGTTTCGTATTTTAACGAGCTGGACACTTACGCCGAGGTGAAGGGACTCAACACGGCCTCCATCATCAAGGGTGTTTGCCTCGACCCCCGCGTCGGCGACTATTACAACAACCCCTCCTTCGGCTACGGCGGCTACTGTCTGCCGAAGGACACGAAGCAGCTTCTGGCGAATTATCAGGACGTTCCGCAAAACATGATGTCGGCCATCGTCGAGAGCAACCGCACGAGGAAGGACTTCATCGCGGAGCGCGTGCTCGAAATCGCCGGCGCGTATACCGGCAGCGAAGCGTTCAACCCGAGCAAGGAGCGCAGCGTCGTCGTCGGCGTCTATCGTCTGACCATGAAGGCCAATTCCGATAACTTCCGCCAGTCCTCGATTCAGGGCGTCATGAAGCGCATCAAGGCAAAGGGCGCAACGGTTGTCATCTACGAGCCGACCCTCGAGGACGGCTCCACCTTCTTCGGGAGCTTAGTGGTGAACAACATCAAGAAGTTCAAGAAAATGTGCGGCTGCATAGTCGCGAACAGATACGATGCGGTTCTTGATGATGTGAAGGAGAAGGTTTATACAAGGGATTTGTTCAGGAGGGATTGAGAGCAGAACCGGTTAAAGATATATCAATGTCCGCACCCTCCAGAGTGTCGGGAGATAACGAACAAAAATAGTCGGAAAAGAAAAAGCCACTGCCAAAGCTCTTTCATATCCTGTAAACCGGAAAGTGCCAACAACCCAGTGGAAAGGAGTGCAATGAAAGAGTTTATGAGTAATGGCTTTGCGGACAGTATAGCACAAGCCATTGAAGAAATGAAAGCAGAACAGAGAGATTCATTCTCTTTGGAAAAGATCAATCTGGCTGAACTGGATCGCCTGAGGCAGGCTGGATTTGAAGGCGGCGCAACCATAGTAAAGGAGTACATCTCTGTGCACAAACATCTCATGCCGGCCAAGCGACAGCAGAGCTCTCCGCAGGGCAACCGTGGCCGTCACCCGCATTATGTGTCTGCTTGCTCAATGCTTAGCATCCCGTCAAGTTTTTGACCAATCATTCTTATGACATAGTCAATTTTGAGAACTCTGAATAATATCATTCGCAATTGCTCCAGTATGCCAGTTGCGACCACTATAGCTGATACAATACATATTAAGGCTATAAGCGTCATCAGCGGATTACTGAATATAGTCCATCCAAGATTATCACCAACGAGAAGATAATCTAGGCTGTAAGGGTGTGCATGAATTATATACACCCCAAGTGATACCTTTGATAGCCAAGATATACATTCAGCAGATATTGATTTATTTTTCATCTTTTGTGTGTTAATTAAATAAAAGAATAGCAAGCTAATAAGTAACGTCAGAGGTGAGCAATAATAGTACAGTTGAAGAGACACGTTGGCATTAATTCCCATTTTGGATATCAAGAATTGAATTATATATCTTGACGCAGTAATTAAAACAACACATACAATCAAGCTCATGCTTGCTTTTACCTTGGTAAGTTTCTCGCTAAATCCGTGTTTCTTTAAATAGCCTCCAAGGAGATACATATATATTAGCCAACCAGCACTATACCCATGACTTATGATATGAAAACAATCTCTAAGCAAAAATGTTGGCACAAACGACATCAATATCGCCAACAATATCATTAGCGTTTTATAGGACTTCTGAGATAAGCGAGAAACTAGCAGGTTCAAATATGGGGCGCATATAAAAACAAAACAGTAACAAGTGATATACCACAATCTATCACCTATAAATGGAAATGCGTTTTTCAACAAGGCGACGGGGTTGCTCTGTTCAAAGAATAGCGCACATATCGCAGTAATAACAAAACACCAAAAAGCAGTTTGGAAAATAATCTTTACAAGCGATGTATTATGCTGATTTCTGTCAATCTTTAAATAGCCTGATACTAATCCAAACAGATTAACAGAACAATAAAATACAGCCAAGAGAATATTTACCAACAGACGATTACCGCTATTTAAATCAAGGGTTTCCACCCCCCTAGTACATGTAAAACGACAACGCCAAAAATCGCAAAAGCTCTCAGCGCATCTAGATTAACATTTCTATCTTGAACAGCCATTACTTTTATCCTCATAAAATAAACTCAAATAGTTTTTGCAATTTCAAATACTTCCTTCAATCCTGAATCATGCACGCAATAAAACGGATAAAGGTAATCCATCATTTGGAAGTCTTCTTCCGAATCAATATCTAAAACAAGGAAGTCAGGCATCACAGAGATACCGCAGTTATAATCCAAGATTGTCTTATCAATCCTATTTTGAAGAAACACCGGATCATAAGCATAAATACTTGCGTTCATTTCATATGATTTCGGCGCTTGCTGCCTTGCAGTAAAATTTGAAACACATATCTTCCTATAATAATTATCTGTCTTTTTTTCGACCATATTAAAATATGGACTCCTACGTGCTTCAACTACACTAAACACAAGATCGTATCTTGTTGTTTTATATTCTTCAATAATATTCTCTATATCTTCAACCCTGCGCATCGGAGAAGTAATATCCAAATCAATTATCACATCAGGATTCATATCTTTACATGATAAGAAAGTATCCTTGATGACTTCGACCTTTGCAACAATATCTCCAGCAAGTTCTGCCTTTCGTTTCACATTGATAATGGGAATCTGATTTTGATTGTTAACCAGTTCAAAAAGCGGTTCGCTATCTGTATTTAAGGCTACAGAAACAGCGTTCTCAGGATGCCTTTCAATATACCCCTTAATTGCTGCCAATGTGAAAAACACAAGTGGAACTCCACCAAGCTCCTTCAAATTCTTGTTTTTAAACCCCTTTGAACCTGCCCGCCCGCAAATTGTAAACAGAATATTCATTTTATTTATCCTCAACATATTATTCCTTGTGTTAGTTCCAATACTTTTAAACCATGATGGTAACCATTTTCTAACGAGACCCGTTCGTTTATCAAATCAAGGAATAATAAAAGTTCCCTCTTTTGATAATCATCACGGTGTTCTTGAAAATCAAGTATTTTACCTGTAGCAAGAAATGTTATCTTATTATTCGCTATATCTCCAACTATAGTATCATTCTTTGTAATTAGTTGAACCTCCCTGATAGTTTTTCTCCCAAAATAATCAAGATGCAATTCGACTATCTTATCAGCATACTCAGCGATATAAATAGCGAAATCATCACTATCAATTTCAAGATTAGATTTCTTTCCTATTAGGCTATGTATTTTATTTGGCCATCCAAATAAAAAAGTCAAATAGTCCCATTCATGAATCAAATCAATGCTTACGCCACCTCCCATATCCTTATGGGCGCTGTAGGTTTCCCTGTAATCTTGCCCCGGTCTCCAATTTGGAAGATAACTTGAAGAAATGCTACGAACGGACATCACATCCGAGGGATTGATGTTTTCTTTTATCCATTGGATTACAGCATTATAACGTAGTGGCGCAGCAACATAATAGACTGAATCGTTTCGGATTTGGAACTCTTTTGCAGCATCCAGTTGTTCTAAAGATACAACAGGCTTTTCAATAAAGAAGTTTTTTCCTTTTTCATGAAACTGCTTCAAAGAATCCAGATGCATTTCTGTGGGATTTGTTATAAATATAGCATCATAACCATTTGGTATGTCATCAATCTGTGTATAGATCTTCGAAACACCTTCTACTATCCCTGTGCTTCTCCTATATGCATCTATTTGGACTATATATCCCAGTTCTCTACAAACTGCATTCAGGTTCCTTATATGACGTTTTGCTATCGAACCAATACCCACAAAGCAAACTTTTAAGGATTTCATAGCTATGCACCCATCGAGTCAATTATCTCAAGAATTATCTTATCCTGTTCAAAGCCATATAATGGTTCTATTTGTCCTTGCACGACATCAAAAAACTCTCTAATCTCGTTCTTGTAGGCATTCTCCACTATGAAAGCACTATACCCATCTTTATGTTCCACTGCTTCCTGCAACACAACGCCTTCGAGCTTCTTGGTGTCGACATTATACTCAACAATACTATCAGGAGTGCCATTCCAAGCTATATACGCATTTTCAGAATATGTTTCCAGTTTTCTAACCGCAGCAGGAGATACAACATCAACAACCAGTATACCCTTATTCCCATTAATGTGTTTAATGAGAATCATATAATTATCATCGAATCCTATTTTCAATTCTGTCATTTTGTCAGACATGGCCTGCGTGTATTCTATATCCCCAAAAGCGTTGGTGAGCCAGGGAAGCTCGATGGCCATGATTTCCCGGCATCCATTCGTTCTCTTATCTCCAATAAAGAAATCCTTATAGTTTTCCCAGGGATGCCAGTCCGGAAGATACTGTCCGATATGATAAATATAATTCCATTTCTTATCTTTGGTTATTCTTGAGCTTATAAACTTTGTTTCTTCACGGTAGAAGAATGTGGACGAAAGAAATAGTACTCTTTGTTTTTCTTTTGCAAGTTCTATATTTTCATCATAACGATCCGGAACCAAATTTAGTTCCGTGAAAACATGCCATCCTCTTTTCAAGCAATCATTAATGATGGAAGCGTGAGACAATGGAGATGTGCATATGAAGGCACATTCAATTTGCTCCTCAACGTCCTTTAAGGATGAGTAACACCTCATCCTAAACATTGAACTGGCTTCTTCTCTACGGTCTTCCCGCCCGTCTACTCCTACGATTTCATATTCTGGATACATCTCATTTATTAGACGTACCCGCCTTTTTCCCATGGAACCTAATCCTATAACAACGATTCTCACTATAGTATCCTCATTTAAGATCATAGAATTTCTTTTTAAGGTCAATTCCTGCCTCAAAAACAGCTTTTACTGTCATCTCAGCTATCTGCTTCGCCGCTCGTCCATCTCCATATGGGCTAATCACATTTCGGCACATTTCTTTTTGGTCATCAGTCATTGCTTTTCTGATAGCCTCGACAATTTCTTCTTTGGATGCCCCGCAGTTTATAATGCTTACCGATTGCAGACGTCCTCTCTGCCGATCTCCAATATTAACTGTTGGGACATGAAAAGCGGGTGTCTCAATAATTCCGCTTGAAGAATTCCCAAGAACGAACTCCGAATACTTCATCAGAGAGAGATATCGGCGAATACCAAGAGATGTAAACACATGTAGATTATCTATTCTCTTCTCTGCCTCATCCAGCAACTCGTTAATTCTTGCTCCGCCCTGATCTGCATTAGACTTCGTAACGATGAAATGAATATCTGGAAACGTCTTTATAGCATTAAGGAATTCTTCGATCTGACTGTCTACACTTCCACCTTCCATCGTAACGGGATGATAAGTGCAAACAGCATATTGGCAATTCGGAAGCCCCACGCTTTCAAGCGCCTCCTCCTTACCCATATCAGCAACTGTCAGAATATTATCTATACTGGTGGAACCATAGTTAAATACGCGAGCAGGGTCTTCTCCAAGTTGGACAACTCTTCTCCTGCTATCTTCATTCGTCACAAAATGGAGATAGCTTATCTTTGTAATGGAATGCCTTATCCACTCATCAAGTGCTCCCTCTGTTGTATCCCCACCACAGAGATGGAATATTGGCGTTCTTGTGTTTCCCGCTGCTATTGCAATAGCCAGGGTCTCATATCTATCTCCAAGGAGGAGTATAGCATCGTACCGCTCGGAAATAAATAACTCTGTAAACTTTACAAGTGCCTCTGCCTGGTTAACAGAAATGTCCGTTTCAGAGCCAGACTTCACCGAGATAGGAATCTTATGATCTACCCTCTCCTTTATCTCATCAATTGTCATTCCATACTTTTTGCTCAAATGAGTTCCGGTGACAATCAAATCGATCTTAAGTTCATTACTTTCATGTTTCCGCAGTTCTCTGATAACGGGAGAAAGCAACCCATATTCAGCTCTTGTTGCGGTAACAACTGCGATTTTCTTCATAACTCTATCAGTTCATCCTCTTGAAAATCCCTTACAGCTTTTGTCCCAATAATATCAAACCATTTCATAGGGCTGATACCCGATCCTGGCCGCTTTACAGTTATATTCTCTTCTGTGAGTTCCTCGCCAGCCTTAATCATTCTCTTCGCTACGATACTCTTTCGCGCGACAGCAATATTCTTTTTCTCAGAAGGAGATGGTGTTTTATCGCTGGAGCCGAGGGCTTTCTCTATATGTCGGATACTCTGAACCATAGTAGCCAATTCATCAGGTTCCAAGCTAGCCTTGTGATCAGGGCCTTCCATATTACGATCCAAAGTGAAATGCTTCTCAATGACTGTAGCCCCTAATGCAACAGCAGCAACCGGTACTTCATTGCCTTTCGTATGATCTGAATAACCAACATCTAGGCCAAATGCGTCACGCATTGTCTTCATAGCTTTAAGGTTCACATCTTCAAATGGCGTAGGATATTCTGTATTGCAATGAAGCAGCTTTATTTCTTTTGTTCCGTTCTCTTGCAGAACCTTAACAGCAGCCTCAATCTCTTCCATCTCACACATTCCTGTGGACATTAGAACAGGTTTTCCGGTCTTCGCAAGAGCTAGTAGGTAAGGAAGATTTGTAATCTCTCCGGAAGGGATCTTCCAGAAGGGCATATCAATGGAGTTTAAGAACTCAATACTATCAAAGTCAAACGGTGTCGATAAGAAAGTTATGCCAACCTTGTCGCAGTATTCCTTCAGCTTTAGGAACTCATCATAGGACAACTCCAGTTTCTTCAGCATATCAACTTGTGAGCCATCCCCGGTCGTTCCCTTTTGATATTCTGCCTTTTGAGCATTGTGAGAGACAAGGTTCTTTGATTTGAATGTTTGGAACTTGATGCAGTCAACACCCGCTGCTTTTGCGGCATCCACCAACTTGCACGCCAGTTCAAAACTTCCATTATGGTTCACGCCTGCTTCGGCGATTATATACACGCTCATTTATTCAACCACCCTGCACGGATTTCCGTATGCCTTAACATTATCTAGGATATCTTTAACAACTACACTTCCTGCTCCAACCATACTGTATGAACCAATATGGATGCATTGTCGTACCACGCTTCCTGCGCCGATATGAGAATCATTCCCTATAGAGACTTGTCCACAAAGAGTAGCGCCAGGACTGATATGTGCAAAGGCGCCAACTACGCAATCGTGCTCGATTATTGCTCCTGTATTGATGATTGCACAGGTTCCAACTATAGAGCTAGTGTTAATGACCGCCCGTTTTCCTATAAACACGCCTTTCTCCACAACAGCTTTACCGGATACAACCGAAGACGGATCAATTATTATGGGTAATTCAAAACCAATATCTAAAATGGTTCTAAACAATGTCCTACGACCTCTGGTATTGCCTACGCTACCAAGAGTGATAAAGGCGCAATTCCATCCGCTATCGAACAGCTTTGGAAGGTCCTCATCTGTTCCAACCAGGTACGGGGCGAGTAATGCATCATTTCTTAATTCACAATAATTGTCTTGATCTTTCGCAACCACTCCTATTTCCGTATATAATCCAGCAGAAAGAACACTATCAATAACAGAATGACAATGTCCACCTCCGCCAATTAAGAGCAGTTTATTTTCCATCACAAGACCTCCGAATTATTCTCCGTACAGTTTTATCCTCATCTTCTCTAACTCAGACAACTGTCCCATATCCATCCAGTCATTCTCACTGACAGGGAAAACCGCGACCTTTTTCCCTTTCTGCCGTTCTCTCTCAACAATATCCGGGAATCCAATCGAAACACCATCCTCTATATCGTCAATGACTTCCGGCTCAACAATATAGATTCCTGTGTTTGTAAGGAAGGACATCAAAGGCTTTTCTCGCATCGCTTCAATCTTCCCGTTGACACCCATTTCCACAATGCCATAAGGAATGGTCATATTCTTATAAGCACAAATCATCGTGATTACATTTCCATTCTCCTTATGGAATTCCAACATACGCTCGTAGTTTGCTGTGAGAAGCGCATCACAGTTTGCAAAGAAGAATGTGTTATCGAACTTTCCTCTTAAAAGACTCAATCCACCACCGGTTCCCAGCGGTTTTTCTTCATCATACCAAGTAATATTATAGTGATTCTCGTTGTCTGCAAAATAGGCTTTCATGAGGTCTCGTTTATAGTTTACAATGATGTGAAACTCATCACAGCAATATGTCAGGTATTCCTTCATGATAAGCTCAACGATTGGAAGTTCACCAACAGGAATAAGGGGCTTCGGAAGAACCTTTGTGAACGGTTCAAGTCTTGTCCCCTTTCCGCCAGCATTGATAACGACAGGAATATGAAGGGGGGTTCGCTTCTTTTCTACATTCCCCTCACCATTGTAAAGATCGACGATCTGCCCTTCTTCATCAACAATTGGAATTATCACATAGTTTTTCTTATGATATAAGGCTTTTGCTTCCTCTAACGTGTGAGCAACCTTGGGATGCTTATTTGCGGCATCAATTGCTTTATCATCCATCTTTCCGCCAGATAGGAGGAAACGACGAATGTCACCATCAGTTATGCAGCCTATCAGAACTTGTTTATCATCTACAATGAAGAGAATGCCACTTTGATTTGAGTCAATCTCTTGCATTGCATGAGAAAGTGTCAGCTCTCCTTTACCTATGAATTTTTTAATATCCAGCCTATCCATTAGCAAGCTCCTTTAATAGCTGCGTCACCTTATCAGCTACATACACAATCTCTTCCTCTGTAATCTGTGTACTGGAAGGAATATTCAATATACGACTTGCATAATAAGGTGCCTTTTCGAGCTTATAAGTCTCCTCGCCTTCATATGGTTTCTGTTCATTAATCAGGCCCCAGATTGCACGAGTCTGGATGCCATCTTTTTCAAGAGCAGTGATGATTTCTCGCATAGTAGCTGTGATGCGCGTTCTGTCGATCTTAAGGCTGTAGAACCACTTATTTGAGCTTGTCCCTTCTCTAAAGGGCATCAGCTCTATCAAGTCGAAATCAACGAACTCTCTCTTATAGAGATCGTAGTTCCTTTGCTTCCTCCTGATGAACTCAGAAAGTTCCTCCATCTGAGCAACACCAAGGGCAGCCTGGAGGTTCGTCATACGGTAGTTGTATCCAATCTCATCATGGATATAGTAATGAGGGTCGTTCTTCGCCTGGGTGGAGAGATAACGAAGGTGATCCACAGTTTCCGGCTTATTGGCCGTGATCGCTCCGCCGCCACCTGTGGTTATGATCTTATTTCCGTTAAAGCTGTAGGCCCCGAAGTCACCAATTGTTCCAGCATACTTACCAGCGTACTTACCCTCTGTATAGTGAGTGCCAAGAGCCTCTGTAGCATCCTCGATGACCTTGAGGTTGTACCTCTCCGCTGTCTCCATGATAGATTCCATGTCTGCCATGTTTCCAAAGATATGGACTACAACCAGAGCCTTAACGACGGCATCCTTATACCTCAGCACATTGCCATCCCAAGCACACTCTTCCTCACAGAAGGTGCGGAGCTTTACCGGGTCCATGCAAAAGCTATCATCGCAGTCTATGAACACGGGTGTGGCGAACTGATATTTGACAGGGTTAACCGCTGCGATGAAAGTGAGCGGAGGGACCAGAACGACATCACCAGGCTTAACTCCAGCTTCAACTAAGGAAAGGTGAATGGCAGAAGTTCCGCTCTGGCAAGCTGCTACATTGTCGGTATGCAGGAACTTCGCCATCTCCTGTTCCAACTTCGTTATATAAGCTCCACCTGTGGACACCCATCCCTGGTCAAGAGCATCATTAACATACTTCTTTTCATTCCCCTCAAAGTTAGGGATAGACAGCGGAATAAACTTGTTCATTTCATATACCTTCTCAATTAACTGCCTGTCGGAATAATCACATCTTACTATCTAACGACTTTCCGGTTTCTATATGTTCAAAATTCGGTAGGTACGCCTTCATGATAGCTATAACTTCTTCCTTAGTGGTCTCCTCTTTTGCAAAAGCAGCATTGAGGTTCACAAAGAGCTTTGCAACCTTCTCCTTATCTGGAATCTGTTTTCCTGTGATAACCCCTAAAGACTGGAACCGATCATAATCAGCGGTCTCGGTTTCAGTAACGAACTCTTCAAAAGGCTTCTCGCCAGAGGTATCGGAGATTGAGAAGTGAACGGGATATAGAGTGCTACCGTTCTTCAAATCCTCCGCTTTATCAATAGCCTCTTCATCAGAACTGCACTCCAGAACCTCATAGCCATGTTCCTTTAGCAATGATCTGGCAATCCCATCAAATGTCATCATCTGAGCTTCAGCAAGCTTCGGGAAAAAGATGGCGCGGTTCTCGCCAAGCATAGCAGCGAGGAGGCAAATCTGGCCTGATTCTTCCGGGCTTACAAAGAAGCGACGTACATCACTCGGAGCCGAAAGTGGTTGGAGCTTTTGTATCCTGGCAAGGAAGCCCGCTGGGAGTGAACCGTTGGAGAATGCTACATTTGCAAATCTCGCGGTCTTCACCGGGAACTTGTCCGAGTAACTGAAGATTACATCTTCCATGATCCTCTTGCTTGCGCCCATGATGTTCACAGGATTAGCGGCCTTATCAGTCGAGACACAGAAAAAGGTCTCAGGCGGAAACTCTGCAAGGAGGTCAAGGAGTAATTTAGCATGGATTACATTGTTTTGGAGCAAAGCCTCGACTGAATAAATGTCCTTCTCTGATCTCACATGCTTGTGAGCAGAGAAGTTACCTACGATATCAAAGCCACCACGCTTGCGAAACATCTTCTCGAACACAGGCGATGCAAAGTCCATGGGATATGTAACGTAATCATCCGGGACGAACATACCCTTTGTGGATCGAAGGTCGCGGGTCATCTCCGCAAGTGCATTCTCATTGTAATCAACTATCACTAGAGAAGCTGGTTTGAAGGGAAGGAGCGCCTTGACAAAGGATGACCCAATGGAACCCGCGCCACCTATAACGAGGACTGAACTGCCTTTAATTTTCTCATAAAGCACATCACGAGAAACCTCTATGTCAGGAAGAAACATCGAGGAAAGACGCTTTGTTACATATTCATTGATGAATTGATCTAAACTAAACACATTAATCTTCCCATACAGGGTGCTTCAGTACCCATTTATCATAATCATTCTTTTCAAACAGATCAGGGTTATAAAGCTTATCGATGATAGACCAGAACTCAGTTTCAGTGTATCCACAGAACTGACAAAAATCTCTGACACACCAAGGATCCAGCTTATCATCGTGCTCCTTTACAATAAGCTTTGCTTCATCTCTTGTGATGATGCCATATCTAACCATTCTCGCAGCATAATCTGTAGCAAATTGATGCCCGAATTTCGGATATTTCATCCACGAGTGAACTAAATACGCCCTACTATCTACCTGATCGAAGTTTTCCGCGTGATGCGTTCTATCCCATTCGTGTGTCAAATCATGAAAGCCATGTTTTCTTGCAAACTCATAATTTTTAAAGCTATTCCATGGAACAAAATAAGAGATATAAATCGGGTCAAGCTTATCAATTTCTTCTGATTTTGGTGCTCTTGTAAGATAGAGGTCCTTTTCCGTCACACCAGCACCATTTATCAGCTCCTGCTCATCTATTCCAGATGCGACGCCATTGTTTAGCTGCTCTTTTGCTGAATATGTATCCTTAGCATCAGCCCCTCCATATTCATAGCTGACATTCTCTCCGTACACTAACAACGGCGTGTTAAATTTTCCCGCCATAATCATAGGATAAGTATATATTAGACGATCGATATACCATGTAGGTTTACCGTATTTTTCAAACATATAACGCATCAGCTTCTTTTGCGCTCTTATATCCGGCTTAATGCTGATAATACTGCATCCAAATTCTTCAGAAATATTTTTCAGATTATGTATTCCAGCTTCTGTCATAGGAAAGTTGTCTTCAACAGAGAATAAAATAGGATTCATATGCATTTCATTCTTCATTAAATGAACCTGATAATGAGAATCTTTCCCTCCGGAAACTGCAATGGCACAATCTGGCCCTGCCCCATTCATACCACGATACTTATCGCAAATTGCTTTAAGTTCATTCCAACGTGCATCCCAGTCAACGCTCTTCCGTTTTTCATACGATTGACAAGCCGAGCATATTCCATTTTCATTAAAGGTAATACCCGGTCTAGTATTGGGCATTACGCATTTCTTACAGTAAACCACATTATTTCCCTCCAACGTTAATTTGTCTATATACAAAAATATAATTAAATATTGTTAACGACTTCAACACTATACTCTTGTTCTACTTAAATAATCAATCATTTTGCTCTGGACAATCTGCATCTGATTAAATAATAATATCCGCTTTTTCAGATTTACCTTAATCTGTTTTTTTATTGGTAAATAATCTATTATTCTCACATTCGAATGTTTTATTTGATACTCTGTAATTAATGAGATTATTTTCTTCGAAAACTCATCTCTACCATATTTCAGCCGATCTTGCAGACCAAACTGATATTCTGTAACGAAACTATCATTCAATTGCGTTTCTATATAATCAGCTATTCTTTTGTATGCCGGTTTATTATCATTAAAATTCGAATAAAATTGACTTAATAGTTTCTTTCGTCCATCAGTAGTAACAGAATACGGCTTATTTCCAATATTGTAATTTCTAAAGTCTTCATATGTAGTAATGAAATAGTCTCCTTTCATGCTTTCGACCTCAAGCGTTCCAGGAATCTCAATTGGACGTACTATCTCATAGTTTATATCCATAGACAACAATTCTGCATTTGATGTGCTTATCCATAAATTAACCGAATCGCAGACTTTGGCCCATTGCTTTACTGTGCCATCTGAAATAACATGGAATTTATCATATTGCGACTGTAAATTATACAATTTATCACACAAGTTTTCTGATGGATGAGGTCTATAAATAAACTCACAATCGCATTCTTTTAGAAACTTTTCCACCCAATCTAACATAACGTTCTGAGAATTCTTGTGCATGTCAACAAGCTTTAGTGGATAATCTCCAAAGCGTTCAACTTGTTCTTTAATACTTTTTTCATCATAATTTGCATATCCAAAGCTTGAAATATATAAGCACCATCTTTTGTTTGAATCCAAATTATATTTCACTGCAATATCATCACGGCTAAGAAAAAAGTCAACAAATCGACATCCGCCATAGTCCAATTGGACGGCACCAGTTATTGGCAGCAGTCTATCCTCAATGCCGCTTCCGCGAAGTCTCTCATACGAGTTCTGTCCCCAGCAAATATGACTCGCCTTTTGTGATTCACCGGAAATATTACACAAGCCAGAAGCAATATCATCTTCACAATACACTTGCTCACATTGCAAATCGATAAGTTTATGTCTAGAATCGCATAATTGCAAATAATGATATACGTTTTCGTTGTACCGTAACCAAGGACACAAAACCACCTTTGACCGGTTTTTGCGTTTTGAATAATAGAAAAAACCCGGTCCATTAAAATGCATTATCTCGCAAGATATTCCCCTGCTTTCAAGCTCATACTTCAAAATACTTGCATTTGAAACTTCTCTAGCGATATGTTCATAGCAGATCAATACATCGGGCATTTATGACTCCTTTAAATTCCTTCTCAAATACATACTTAACACTTCGACAATTTCTCTCATAGCAGGTACTTTAAGCAGAATTGAAAAGCCTAAGTATATTAAAGCGCCGCTTCCGATTTGAATAACAAGCATTGCCACATAAGGAATCCCCTTAAGGAGGGTTCCTAAAACATATACTGATATTCCCATTAACACCGCAACAACTAGTTGAGGAATAAGATCCAGTAATTGGTTGCTTAAGCTGTAATTTAAACACTTTATGTTGGGCAACATGATTATAAGCATAAACAAAACATATGATACTAATTCACCAGCAGCTATAGCTAATGTATTATTCCACATTGACGCTGAAATAATTAGAACTGATATCCCTATAATTTTTTGATAACATCGAACTTTTAGATATAAATCACTGCGTCCAATGGCCAAGATGCCTTGAAGACTTGCTGTTTGTATGGGCTTAAACATAAATGCAACGCATAATAATTGCATATAAGGAACACTAGGTAGCCACTTGTCCGTTAATAACACCTGTACTATCTCTTTAGAACACGCCATCATCCCAATTAAAAGCGGGAAAAGAACAAAAGAACTAACTTTCAAAGACTTTCGAACCAGCGCCTTAACCCGATTAACATCATCCTGTTCACGGGACAATGCTGATATTAAAACACTAGCGATTGTAGTATCAACATTATTAATTAGGAGCGCCGGAAATTGCATTCCCTTATCATAATACGCTAGATCATTTTCAGAATACATTTTTCCGACAACAGCGCTTCTTGATTGTTCATATATAGAATCGAGCAAAGATGCTGCTATAATCTTCCAGCCATACTTATAGATATCTTTTATAATACTAACAGAAAACACCAATCGCGGTCTGAAGTCGCTAATAAATGAAAGCAACAGCACATCCGTTATTGACTTAACAAGCATTTGCGCAACCAATGCCCAAACTCCAAAGCCTCTGATTGCTAACAATACACCAACGACAGCTGACAAAGCAGAATCAAACAAAGAAGAAAGAAACAATTTATTAAACTGGAGGTTTCTTATAAGATATGCTCTTTGTATAACATTGATAGATGCAGATATTAATATCAAACCACCAACACGAATTACAGCCGCCAGCCCTACAACTTTAAAAAATGATGCTATTAGCGGAGCGGTAACAAACAACAACGTATAAGATAATAAGCCAATGAAAAAGCTGAAATATAGTGTAGTGGAAAAATCTTCGATTGTTGCTTCTTTCTTTTGTATCAAAGACGGTCCAAACCCAGTAAGAGATATCGAATTCATTATACTAATGAATATATTAGCCAACGCCAATATACCATATACGCTAGGCTCCAGTATTCTTGCAAGTACAACAGAAACAACGAAACCGGCAATATGTGTAGTTATTCTTTCTGCGAAAGTCCAACTAATACCTGCTATTATTTTTTTTCCTGATGCTCTCTCATTGTTTATCATATGGGGTTGCCGCCTTTATCGCCATTCATTACCATGAATCCAAAACCAAAGGAAAGCCATAACATCTTTGTTCGTATAATATCCTCGCCTATTCCCATAAGAAGGATCGAAAATATCATGCCTATCGGAACAACTATAAATGCATTCGACTTCATTTCACGCAGCAATCGACGAATCCATTTAGTAAAACAAGACGAAAATATTATTAGACCAAACATACCAGAAACAGAGATAATATCAATGATTAAGTTGTGTGCTCCATGGCCAATTTTCAAATATTTCTCAATAGCATAATACATGTTTAATGGATCAAAACCTATGCCAAAAAGCCAATGAGACGGGAAATAATAATCAAAATATGCTTTCCAGATAGATACTCTATTTGTTCCCCCCGTTGCGATAATACTATCGATAGTAAACCTACTCATTAGTACAGGAAACTTTATAGACAAGCAAAAATAAATACATATTATTAACAATATGGATAATACACAAATTACGAGCACATTAGCGAGTTTACGATTATTATGCCTGACCCCAATGGATAGAATTATTACGGAAGCTATAACAGAAGCAAACAAACCAGACCTAGATCCGGTTAAAAGCAAGCATATTACTGAACAAAGCGCTAAAACCATATGTATTTTTCTGCTATGATAATTGTCCAAAACATAGTGTGCTAATATAATGATTTCAACAACAACAATGCCAAAAGCCATTTGATTTGCATTAATACCACTAATTAGCTCTCTATTTCCTATTAGCACGGCGCTTATCCCATTATATAAGAAAAGAGTGATATAATAAATAAGAGAAAGAATCGAGTATTTATAGAGGGTATCAGTCAACTTTTTGTTATCAATAGAATAAAAGCTCGACAAAGCAAGCATTTGCACCAACCCAAAAATATACGTCTTTGGCAGAGATGTATATCCAAACAATCCCTTACGAGATAATAATATACCCATCAGCATAAAGAAGAACACAATCAATGTGTCTTTTGTAGGCCTATAGCTTTTATTCTTTATAAAAACAATTATTGCACTCACGACAAGATAAACGCACAAGAACCTACTAAAACTCTGTCCGCTATAAGCAATGAGGATATCATCAAATACAGTCGAAAAAAAGATAGGACCGATTAAATACAGGGGACGAAGTATTAAAGGGAGGAACGCAATCAAGACAAGCGTAGACAGCAAATAATTCATGCTATTCCTTAGGCATGCCATGCAAATAGTTGCAATAACACTTATTAGCGAATAAGCATTGATGTGCGTTTTATTTGCAACGTGCTGTTGGATTATAAAGCAGTCCGGTTTAAAGCTCATGTATTAACCGCTCCTTGTAACAACACCATTTTATATATCATATTATAATTTAAAGCCATGCTTTGCAAGGAAAACTTTTGCGAATGAGTCTTAATTGCCGAACTGCACCATGTTTTCTCCATAGCCAAATACATAGTTTCTGCTAAGGCCTCTGTATCTCTTGTCTTACATAAAAGCATGGAATCAGCATTATATATATCCTGAACAGCATCTAAATCAGAGAAAGTTACGGTTGGAACACCATGAGCAAATGCTTCGATCATGGATAATCCGAATCCCTCATCTTTAGATGCTAAAACATTTAAACTTGCTGACTCCAGCAAAGAGTCAATGTCTGCAGGCATTAAAAAACCATGGAAAAAGATTTTATCGTCTAATCCATAAGATTTCACAAGTTTTTGAAGAGAGCCATTTAATAAATCCGCTCCACAAATATGCAATTCCCACCCATTAAACCTATCGCCTAATAATCTCACCGCTTCAATAATTTGCATCTGGTTTTTTCTTTCACAAACTGACCCGATAGCTGTAATGATTTTTCTATTGTTTTCTAAAATTTTCTTTTCTGAAGAAAACCCGCGGTAAATATCAGTTCCATTTGTAACAACAACTACATTGGAGGCCCTTTGCCCATTTAAATACTCTTTTTCTATTCTTCTCTTTATTCCGCTACTGATAACCGTAATAATTTGATTATTTTTATACGCATTAGTAATAAACTCTTCCTCTCTACGCCTAACATCATCACTAATATGTTGTAAAAATCCATTCAGTCCATGAAGTGAAACTACATAAGGAGTCTTTGAATCGACACATGCAGCAATAAAAGGTTCGCAGATATTATTAATATGAACTATATCTGGTTTGTATTTTCTGATTGTATCAAACACATTGCCATAGTTTAACCAATAATAGAAATTGTGAATTTTATTGTGTAAAGAATCACTACATACCAACATACTGTTTAGCCCTCGACAAACACCTTTAGGTTTAAACGATTTAGTATTTATCAGTGGTTTTTTTGCAACATGGCATCTTCCGTAGTCAGATACTAAGTCAAAAGGACTTGTATTCCTATACGTCTGTAACCAAACCTCATTATCAGCTCCGACAGACATAGCCATTTCAGGAATCAACAATCCATATCCGGTTTTATTTATATCAAAGCCTCGAACTCCTTCCTTATAAAAATATGAGGCCAACATTAGCACTTTCATATTAATCCCTTCTCTTAAGAGCGCTATAAATATCTTTTATTCTCTTTCAGTATATTATATTTTTCCTCATCACGAAAAGCAAAAGGTACTGCCGGATGTCCACCCGCTACAGCGCAAGGTGGTACATCTATGGCTACAACGCTTCCTGCTTGGATTATGGCACCCTCGCCAATTGTCACCCCGCCAAGAATCAATACAGCTTCGCCAAGCCAAACATTATCTTCAATTATTACTTCTTTATCAATCATTTTTGTGTCATATGGTAACAATTCTGAATCTTTGTAATTATGGAATGAATTTATTATTCGTATCCTTTTGCCCGAATGAAAGTTATCACCGATTATTACCGGCCCCAATCCAGATATACTAATACCGTTAAAGTGACAGTTCGTTCCCAAAGTGGTATTCTTGGTAAATTTGCAAAAGTTATTGCAAACGCACCCCTTACCACACCGAACCCCTTTCAAGCAAATGGTAGACCATATCTTTGATTTAATCTTTTTTATTAACGAAAGCATCACTATCTCCCAATATTTCAGATAACAATCTATGTTTGACTTTTAGTATAATATAATCCATGTCGTTAAGTACTGTATACTTCTTAGGGGCAGAAAGATCATCAACAACCAATTCTTTTCCCATAAAATATGATTGCAAAAGCACCGTTGATAACCTCGAGATTATCGCACGTGTACGGCCAATAGATTCTTCAATAGATACAACTGAGCCATCTTCAATGGTAAGGTTTACTTTTCCTTTAATCATATTTCTTAATAATGCTATATTGCTATACCTCGGATGGGGTCTAATTGCAATGATTAATCCTTTCTTAGCCAACAAGCTTAGCAGATTAATAATTTCGACCAACTCCTTTTTGTTTTCCATGCCAAGATAATATGTATAATCAGTTCGCATAGCTCGGGGTACAACATTGCAGTCTTGATATATTAGCATTGGGGGTAATTCAATTATGAATTGTTTGGTATAAGCTCGTAGTTTAATGAAAATATTTGAATAATGACTATCCCAAACATAACAACTATCATAATGAAAAAAAGCATCATGAATACAAAGTAGTTTTTCCCCGTGCATAACATTTATTAAAGATACAAAATTAGCATTGCAATACGACCGCAGAAGCGAAGAGGTAAAAGAGTATTCATCACAAACAATAAGCGCTTTAGGTGATTTTCGATTAATAATATACCTGTATCGCGCTATTTTAATCAAAGACTTCAATATAAATTCAAACGAAAATGGATAAATTCGCTTTATATTATCGATATATTCTAAATCTCTTAATTCCAATTCATAACCCACAGTCTCTTCTTCGACCATTATTGGGTATTTTTCTAGAAGCGTATTGGGAATAATGCTCTTATCTTTACCATCACTCAAAAAAACTGCATCCACATAGCTTTCAGGATGTTTATTAGAAACGCCTTTCTTAAATTTCTTTCTCAAATAGAAATATGGTGGTAAACAAAACAAATTGATAATAGAACTAATTAGTTTTCCTCTTAGAAAACATTGACATTTATATTGAAAAAAAGATCGCTCGATATCATCTTTCGGCTCACTGAAAGACCAAAGATAATCCATTTGAACTTTAATAGGTATTGAAAACTCGACATCTTTTCTTCTTTGCACCAATTTATTAAGCCGAAGTAATGATGTGATAATTGACATTCAATCGCCGCCTGCCATTTGTTCACTAATTTGAATTATGTTTATAGATTACTTTTTTAATTGTTCCGAACACTGCGTTAATAGCAGTAAGGAACAACGAATGAATAACGCCTTTCTTTTCGCAACAATGCCAAAGCTCATAATTGTACTTAAGCCGTAATAACGGTGTTTTTTCTCTATTCGTAATAGAACCATTAGTGCGGACTCTATACTGAGCAAGATTTTCGTTCAGTAAAAATGCTGGTGCCTTTTTAACAACTTTAATCCAAATGGCATAATCATTTCTTTTTTTGATATCAGCGATTTGGACTAGCCCTATATATTCACTGTCATACATGACAGTAAGGCACCCCATATAGTTGAATAAGAACATGCAAAACCGTCCTATTTTTTTGGGTCCAGTCCAATATACACCCAAAGGATTCCCTTTATCATCAATCTCCGAATACAGTGTATAAGAAAAGTGATAGCCATTAGTCTCCATAAAGTCAATCTGTTTTTTTAACTTATCAGGAGCCCATAAATCATCAGAATCAAGGAAAGCAATCCACTTTCCTTTAGCTTCTCTTAAAGCCCTATTTCTACTAAACGCTGCGCCACAGTTAACACTATTTTTAAAATATTTTATTCTATCGTCTGATAAATATGGTATTATTTTATCATCGATATCATCTGTTGAAGAATCATCAACAATTATCATTTCCCAATTATGATATGTTTGTAACTGGACACTCTTTATCGTCTCTATTATATATTCAGCAGTGTTATACGACGGTGTTATGATTGAAACCAAATCATCCATTTCATTATTCCCTCAATATATAGAATTAAAGCTATATTTTATTGCCTTGAACACATACGCCTTTTAATGACGATTTGTATTCCTTTGTGAGCTCGTGAACACCAAGTTCAAAGCTTCTTGGTTTATAGCCAAAACACCAGGATATTTCGTTGTGGTCAAATGATCTATTTTCTGTAAGTCTAAAGAGTTTTTCCCTATAATCGAATTTGCCGAATGTAACCTTATATAGGAATTTCACTATTAAAACAGCAATCGGCATAGGTACATTAATAAGAAGCACTTTTCTTCCTAAGCTTTTAGAAATAGTCTCCAGACACTCTTTCAAAGATATAGCTCTCTCTCCAGAGACAATGTACTCTTTGTTTTCAACATGCTCCTTGTTTACAAGGAGCAAATAATATGCATCTCCTATGTCATCTTTATACACAGGCTGTAGCAAAGCCTCTCCATTTTTCACTATAGGGAATAATGGATATTTGTCTAGCCATTTCATGAATGTGCTTATATTGTTGTCATTAATTGTTCCATAAATCATAGTTGGTCTGATAATCGTCCAATTAACGCCCTTAATTGCAAAAGCTTTTTTCATCTCGTTTTCCGCCGCAATAAGCTTATCTGAAGCGTCTCTATAATTTGAAAAAATCGAAGTAGAAGACACTATAAAGCAATGTTTAACATCTTTGCTTTTTACAACTGCGCTAGCAACTACTCCTATCTCTGCTTTTGAAGCTATATGAAAAACGGTATCGCAACCATCTAAGCATTTTATTAAAAAGTTCTCGTCTTTTATATCTCCAACGGCAAGTTCATAATTCAAGCCGCTAGAAATGAGCTTTTCTATATTGGAAGTTTTCCTAACAACAACTCTAATTTTACCTTTATAGCTGTCCCGCGCCATTGCTTCTAGGAAAGCGGTACCGCTCTTCCCGGTTAGTCCTGTAATTAATATCACGGCATTTATCACTCCTAAGGCGTCGTTTAGCAAATCTATTAGTGTGCCATTGTGCAATCAGTTAAGCGTTTGATATAAATATCAGCAAGTTTACTTGAGATTGCTTCTTGTTTCTGTTCTACCCGTTCCGCCCTCAACGACGCCATCACTCTTCAAGACAGAAATAATCGTCCCAAAGAAGCATTTGCAATCAAATGCAAATGCTCTACAACCGCCTGATTTAAGTTCTTCAACGTACTCTCCATCGAATTTTGCCTTAGTTTCAATCGGCAGTTCATCGCGGCCATTAATCTGAGCCCAACCCGTTAAACCAGGCTTTATAGAATTTGCTCCATACTTATCGCGTTCAGCGATAAGGTCATATTGGTTCCATAAAGCTGGTCGAGGACCGATTATTGAAATATCACCACGCAAGATGTTCCATAGTTGAGGGAGCTCATCAATGCTGGTCTTGCGGCAAAACCCACCTATTTTAGTTATGTATTGCTCAGGGTTTTCGAGAAGATGCGTCGGCGTATCATGTGGCGTTGACATCTTCATAGATCTAAATTTATAAAGTTTAAAATATGATTTATCTTTTCCCACCCGTTTCTGCGAAAAAAACACCGGGCCTGGATCGTCAATCTTTATTGCTACTGAAATTATTAGGAAAAGCCATGAAAGGCAAATCAACGCAATCGCCGATAAAACAATATCAAAAATACGTTTTACGAATCGTTCATACATATGTCTTTGCTCCATTTTGTGTAGTTCACACAATAATTGCAATACTTATATTCGAATTATTATATGACAAAACTGTGTTTTCGTCAATTTCTAATCATGCAACTTCCACGCGCCAAAGTGTACGATTTATTTTCTTGCATATTGCATTCATCTGTGTTATCCTCTATTTGTGGGATAGCATTCCATCGATGAAACGACACTTAGCTCACCGCCGCTTCCGGCAAGTGAGCTAAGTCAGTACCTCCTTAATTGAATTGTCACTCCATGAGTTGTGGGTCAACCAAAGAGTATCCAAGAAGCCATCTCGACTATCTTGGGCTCTCTGATCGACCGCCAATCCAGAGAAAAATTCAATCTGAGGACTGACCTAGAATCTCGAAAACCCTTGAAATATCAAGGTTTGTTCCTGGTTGTCCCTATTATACTAACAGCACTTTTTTCTCTTTCAGGGTTCCTTCGTTCGGCCTCGCCTGACCGTAAAGCTTTTCTCCGGCGAGCTTTGTGGCGAGGTGAAGCGATGCGGTTCCTGCGCTGAGCGCTACGGCGTAGTTAACGCCTATATAATCCGCTATTTGTTCCTCAACTTCGTTAATATTTTTGCCAACCGTACTCATCCAGTTGGTCTCATAGGCTTCCTGCATATATGTAAGCTCCGGGCCGTGCATTGTCGGGCTCGAAAGCCAAATTTTCTTTTCAAACGGTTTTATATCTGTTGTCTTTAC
>JAEEGL014885209.1_pt1 | contig 30784 bp, 18 predicted proteins | sample 9134231 | NCBI WGS metagenome assembly JAEEGL01 (sample SAMN16246548, study PRJNA631951) | gut metagenome | biome: gut microbiome; feature: rumen; material: fiber-attached | host: Bos | place: Iran: Karaj | collected 2018-10 | reverse complement strand
TTTTGAGTTATATTAACTACAGGAAGATATTCAAAATATACTGTTTTTTGAGGATTTTTACAATATTTTGAAGGAGATATTACTGTTAATGTTTGATTTGTTATATTATTTAATTCAGGAAATTTTAATAAAGTAATCTTATTTTCATATTCCCTATTTGAATTTAAACATTTATTTCCATTTTTTATTAATAATATAAAATTATCTCCATAACATTGTCCAATTTCAATTAATATATCTTTATAAATTAAATAAGAACGTATATCATAAGAATTTGTTTTAGTATCATATCTTAAATATGGTAATTGAACTATAAAATAATTAAATTCATCTAATAAAGATAAAGTATATGGACTAATTAAATAATTATTTTCATTTTCTATCATATAATCTGGAAATGGAAGATTATCATTCCAATGAACTTCATTGTTTTTAATATTAATTTTAATTAAATTTGTTTTATTATAAGAAAATAATTGGTTTAAAAGAGTACTCCCACTAAATGAAATATCTTCTTCATCTTCATCAAAATCAATTGAACTATTTAAATTTAAATTATTTGAAAACTTTATTAATCTTTTTACATTAAAACCTAATATATGTGTAATATGATGCAATATTATTGTTGCTAATTCATTTTCTGTATAATCTGTATAATTATATTTAGATTTTATTTTAAGATATCCTATTATTGGTCTTCCAGTTTTTTTAATAGTTATACATGCCCCATGAGAAAACATTTTATTTATTTTACTCGTAATTACTGGATATAGAATGAAATCACTTTTAATTCCTTTATAAATATCTTCATTATAATTAGTAATATTAATTTTACAAACTTCAGATAAATTTTTTGAAATTGAAATTTTTTTCGATGGATTTTTAATGAATAATAAAGAAGAAAGAATCTCTTTTGTTGAATTTAATGCTTTCTTTAATATTCTCTTATTTTTATATTTAATCTTTCTATTTTTATCAATTTCTCCTAAATCAATAAATACATTAAAATTATGATAATTATAATTTTCATCATCTTGTTCTACTGTTTTTCTAATTTTTTTGCTTTTATTCTTTGCCTTTGAATAAACAAAGAAAATTAAGCAAAGAACAATAAGAAATGAATAAGTAAATTTCATTCTCTTTTTTTTTGATAATTTTAAATATCTATAAAAAAAAATATATTCTTTTAAAATAAAAAATTAATGAATTAAAAAAGAAAAGTTATTTATGAATAAAAATAAAAACAAATGTTATTTGATAATAAAATTAATAAACACAAATTATTATTCTTCTTCAGGAGGTAATTCAAATCTACAAATAGGACAAGTATTATTTTTATTTAACCAAGTAAAACAACAATCTTTATGAAATAAATGTCCACAAGGTAATAAAACTGTATTTTCACCAGCGTTAATTTCACTAAGACAAATACAACAATTTGGAAATTCCAATTGTCCTTTAGCATTTTTTTTACAAAATTTTTTAGACATAGGAAATTTTTTTAATTTTTTTAAAGCATTTTTACTTGTTGAAGGATGTTTCTTTTTTTCAGCTAATTCTATATTTCTTTGAAGCATTTCTATTATTTGTTCAAATAAATTATGTGAACGGAAATTAGAAGAAAAATTATCATTAAAATGTCTTCTTGTAAATGGATTTCCAACATAAAAGAAGTTAAAATCATCAAAAAAAGGTTCAATTGAAAATTCAAAATCATTACTTTGATTTCTATTAATATTATTATTATTAAAATTAAGATGATTATTATTATTGTAATTATTATTATATGATATTTTTGGCTGAGAAAATGGATCAAAATCAACTCCACAATCACGGAAAAAATCACCAAAAAAATTATCATTTGTATTATTCATTATTTGATGAGACGATGATCTTTGATATATATTGTTATTTTGTCTTTGAGGTTGAAAAATATTATTCTCTCTTTTATTATTTAAGTTTTCATAATTATTGTAATCATTTCTTCTTTTTCTTAAAGGTTCATTATCGAAATCCATATCTATGCCTAAATCATTATCTATATTTCTATTATAATAGTTATAATCAATATTATTATAATTTTTTTTTTTTCTTTTTTTATTTTCATATTCATCATTATAATTATAATTATTTAAGTTTACATTTGTGAAATCATCTAAATGATTATTGTTATTAAAACTAGAAGCTTTTTTATAATTATAATTTGGAATTCTATTATCCAAAGGTTGAGGAACATTCATATAATTTGAAGGATAATTGAAATTAGAATTTACAAAAGGTATATCATTAAAACCTTGTCCTCTTTGTAATTGAGGTCTATTATCTCCTGTAATATATTTATATATGTCTTCATTAGGAATATTATTTTCATAATTTTTCATAGAATTTTTTTTCTGTGTTCTAGAATCTAAATTATTATTGTGAGAATTTTTTATATTATTTCCTGAAGAACGATGAATATATTTAGCATCTCGATGATTATTATTATTGATTCCTGATTTAATAATGTTTGCCTTTTTAACAACAGAATTTTTTTTTCTTCCTTGACCTTTTCTTTCCATTAATTATATTATAATTACAATAAAAAATAAAAAAAACCTACTTTAAATATAATTCTTAAAAATTCTATTTTAGATAATAAAATGAAAAAAGGCTTTATTTAATATTAGAATATTTTTTTGAAAATTATTTAATATATCAATAACTGACTATGATTAACTTAATTTCCTTTTTTTAAATTAGAGTTTCTTTACAAAAAAACTTTCTTGTTTGAAAACATTAATGTAAATTTAACTTTTTATTAGAAAACAAATTCTGATTTGGAATAAAGTTAATTTTTTTTTTCATTTATTTTTTTTTAATTTAATTTTATCAATAGGAAAATGTTATTTTTGAATTTAGGTTTTATGATTTTTTATTTAGTAACAATGTAAATTTTTCTTATACAATTAGTTTATAAAAATAGTGATTTTTTCATTTTTTTAGACATCATTAAACACACAATTTATTTATTTAAATTAAATCAATAAATTAATATTTTAGATATATTTATACAAAAATAAAATTTTATATTTTGAAAGTGTTCTAAAAAATTTTTATTTTTTTTTCAAAAAATAAAGAAATGTAAACTTTAATTTAATTAATTCAATTTTCCATTGTAATTTTACTTTTTAATTTTTTTCAAAGATTTTAATAGATTTTAAATGCTTTTATTATTTTCTTATAATTGTTATTTATCATTTTACTTATTTGTTTTTATTTTTAAAGAATAGATTAATTTTGGCAATGAATATATAATTCTTGTTTGAAGTAAAACTCTTATATTTTTAATCCCAAAATTGAGAATAAAATCATAACAATTTCCTTATTAAATACTTGTTAAAAAAAACACATTTAAAATTTTGAAAATTTTTTGAATTCAAATTTCAAATTTTAATGTTTAAATTTTTATAAATAATCTACACATTTGTTATTTTTTCAAATTTTTTCATATTGATATGAAATAAAATTAACTAAAAAACATAAAAATAAAATGTGGTTATCGAAATATTTCATTCTCCCAATAATATTAGTTTATTTTATTATAGTATTAAAAAAACTAACATTTCTTTTAAATAAACCACAATTGAAAAAGAGATATAAATGGTATAGTGATGAACCATTTAACACATCAGTAAAAATACCATCAAATTATACAAATTGGATGAAAAATTTACCAGATACTATGAATACTAAATTACTTTCAATTCCAGGAACTCATGATTCATGTGCTAGAAATTTTTTAAATGAAACAATAGCAAAGCAATATCATTTAAGATGTCAAAAATGGGATATTTCATCTCAATTAAATGCAGGAATAAGATATTTTGATTTAAGGCCTGGAGAAAATTTTAGTATTTATCATTATATACATACTCTTGATAATTTAGATAATACTTTAGAAATTATGGTTAATTTTTTAAATAAATATCCTTCTGAATTTCTCATTGTTAGATTCCAATTTCAAAATCATACTTGTTTAACTAATGAAATTGAGGATTGTAAAATTAAATTTACTAAACCTGTTTTTGATAAATATATTAATTATTTCTATCAAGGAAATGATTTTCCTATATTAGGTGAAATTAGAGGAAAAATATTTCCTTTGATAGAATATTTTAAATATGAAAATTTTCTTGATTGGACTGAAGGAACTAATAATTTATTTTTATTACAAGATTTTTATTTACTTTTAAAAAAAAAAGATATAAAAGTAAAAAAAAATCTAATTTATGAATATATGTATAAAAAAAATTTAAATAAAGCTGTGATTAATCATATATCTGCGGTTCCAAATTATATTAATGTTTCCATGGATTACTTAATAATATTATTAAATGAAGTTCCTTTTAGATATAATAATTATAGAGGAATTTTTCCAATTAATTTTCCAAGTGAAGAATTAATAATGCATATTATTGATCAAAATTTTTTTTATTTTTCCTAAATTTATAAATAATTAAATAAATAAATATGAAGTTTTTCCTTTTTAAATTAATTGGAATTTTTTTGTCTTTTTTAAAATATTCTTCAAACAATAATAATGAAAATTATATGAAATTATTAAAAAATCTAAGAGATTATTCTTTTGATGGTACTTGGGAGTTACAAAAATTTAATAATTCTAATAAAAAAGGTATAAATAATAAATATTTGAAAAATGTTGAAAAAGGAAAATTTTCAATTTATTTTTTTTCAGAAGAAAAACAACCAAAATCAGATTTTAATATATTATTTTTTATTCATGAAGATTATTACAATGAAAATTATTTAACATTTTTACTGTCTTATTCAATGACTGGGAATAATTTAGATAATAATGAAGAATTAATTTTTGAAAAACAAAATAGCTTAAATAATGGAATGGATATGATTATTATATCAAATAAATCAAAAGTTTCAAAATATCATCATAATAATTTATTTTTTAATGGGCTTCAAAAAAATATTCAAATAGATTCTTTTAATATGTCATTAAATTATGTATCAAAAGTAAGAATAATAACTGGATATTTACAAATTAAAGAGTTTAATATTTTTCTAAATTTCACAACAAAAATGGTAGGATTGAATTTTATTCAAGAATTCAATTATCAAATAAATACATTTTCTATTTTTTTTGTAATGATTGTTAGTTTTCAATTATATTATATATTTAAATATCTTAGACCAAATGAAAAATTAAATTCAATTTCTTATTATTTTATTTTAGTGAATTTTTTTTTATCAATTTCATTTTTAGTTTTTTTCCTTTATTTATCTGCTTTATTTATATATTATAATCAATTTCAATTGAATGAAAGAATTAAATTAATATCAATTTTATTATTTAGTTCAACAGATGGAAGATGTTTAATAATTTCTTTATTTGGATTTGAATATTTTTTAATGTGTTTAATCTCATTACTTATTCTTGTAAAAAGATTTAAAACAACTCCAGAATATAATAATTATTTAAGAAATATTAGAAATTTTGAAAGACCTGAAAGAATATCAAGAAATTTTCTTTTAAAAAAATTTTGCAATTGGAAATTAATTCCATTAACTATATTTTTTATTGTATTCTTTTTTTTAATGTGTATTTATAAGATTTTAATGTGTGTAGGAATTTCTCTGTTTTATTTATTACAAATAATATTTTTATTGACTAAAAGACCAAATAATAATGATAGAACTTCAATATATTTTTGCACTTTAATTTCTTTAGATAAAATTGCTTTTATAATGTATTTTAGAGGCACAGGTTATTTACTTAATCCTAAACCAAGTGATGATTTTGTTTTAACAATTTTTATTATTTATATTCTAGAAATGACTATAATATGGATAATTACTTTTTTTAAAATTCATATGGATTTCTCTTTCAATAATCATGAATATAATTATTTTCTTTCTGAACAAATGATTAGAGAAATTTTACATGAACATTTAAATAAAAATGAAATTAATTCATTAACTTGTAGTATTTGTTTAGAAAATATTTTCCTTAATAACATAGAAGAAAATATCAATTCAAGTAATTTAAATAACACAACTTTAACAGATAATAAAATTGAAGTGATTGAAAATGAATCAAAAATTAATCATAACAAAACAATAATAAGAAAAATAAAACAAATATTCACTCAATCTAAAGAAAATATTCAAAATATATGTAAAAAAACTAAAAAATCAAATTTAATGATTACTCCTTGTCATCATGTTTTTCATTCAGTATGTTTAGAAAATTGGATGAATGTTAAATTAATATGTCCATTATGTAATCATGAACTTCCTGATTTTTATAATTAATATTTTATGAAAAGAAGAAAATTTAGATTTTTTCAATGACTTATAAATATTTATATAAAAAATTTTATAAATCTATTTTTTCTAAATCTTGTTCAAGAAATAATGGAATGTCTGACCAACCAATTTTCTCAACAATAAAATTTTCTAAATCTTTTATTTTATATTTTCCTTTATAATCAATTGGTTTTTTTTCTCCAGGTATATTATAAAAAGAAATTAAAGGTAAAGATGTAATTTCCCTTTTAATTTCATTATATAAAACATCTATTACTCCCATTCCAAATCTTTTATCATTATATTCTTTAATATATTTATCTGATATTTCTTGAAAAATTTCTCCAGCATTTTTACATTCATGACATAAAGATATATCATTTGTATAAAATAACACTAAATATGGTTTATTTGCTTCTAATACAATTTTATTAAATGTTTTTCCTACTATTACTTTAAATGAAAATAAATCATTTTCAGGAATTGGTTCTGAATTTAATTCTCTTTCAATTTTTCCTTCTATTACTCCAGTTATAAATTCTTCCACTGAATCTAAAGATATTTCTTTTGTTTTTATTTTATAATTATAATAATTTTGAGGATCAAATATTTGAACTGATGGTAAATTTTTTTGATCAATTTCAAACAATTCTCCTAAAGATTCTTTAAAATGATTTCCTTTTACATCAGATTTAAAAAATAAATAATTATCTTTATATTTTTTTCCTAATCCTTTAAATATTACATCTTTTTCACTTTGTTCTTTAATTTTTGTATCTCTAAAATATATTACAGATGATATATTTAGTGTTGAAATCATTTGAAATGAATATATATCTAATTCTCCTCCAATTTCTAATGAATGATTTCTTAAAAGGAATTTCAATGATTCCGTTGAAATTTTTTCTTCTAGTTTTATAACTTTTTCATCATAATTGTTTAAAACAAAAACTGATTCTTCTCCGAATTTGTTTAAACATTCTTTAGAATAACATTTAATTGTATTTAAATAGTAAATATTTTCTTCTGTAAAATTTTTTATTATTTCATAATCTGGATTATCTTCTTTTATAGTTGTACCAAAAATAAAATTTAATTCATATTCTTTTTTAAAGTTAATAATTTCATTTAAATTATTAAATAAAGCAATTGGACCTTCAAGAATTATATGTAAATATCTATTAATTAATATTGAATAATTAAGCCCCAAATAATATTTTGAATTACCATTAACATAAATTTTTATTGATTGAGTTTTTTCTTTATCAATATCTAATTCTTGGGTTATTAAAATATTTACTCTAAAAAATTTAAAAGGTATATTTTGTTCAAATGATAAAATTGAAGCTTTATTATATTCAATAATCATATTTTTATCTGGGTTATGTAAATAAAAAAAGACAATTGAATATTTAGATGATTTAAATAAATTAATGTTATCTGTATTTAACTCAATTACTTTTGAATTTTTATTTACTATATTCTCATTAAAATCAGAGATATCTTTGTCGATAGGGATTTCAATATTATTATCTATTGTTTCACAATGAATTAAATTTAAATTTAAGAAAAAAAAAATTATAAGTAAATTATGAAGTTTATCAAGTTTCATTTTTTTTAAATATAAGATATTAAAAAAAAAATAAAATGAAAAAAAAAGAAAGTTTAAATATAATTAATTATGAACCTTCGAACAATTCTAAAAGACGTGTTTCACAAAAAGACATTAGTTTAATATCAAAATTATCAAAAAAAAGTTCAAACTCAAAAGAATCTAATAAAAATTTATTCTTAAATATAAAAACTGAGGCTTTTGGAGAAAGCAGCGAAGAATCAAGTATTGATAATGAAAATAATAATAATAAAAATCAAGAAAACCAAATTCTCAAAAGAATAAGAGATAAATTTAAAGATAATATTTTTGGAAATAAAAATAAGACAAGAAATAGTATTAATGCAAGTCTTATTAGTAGAAATAGTTTTAGCAATAGTATTATTGGAGCACAAATGAAGAAAAATAATATTAATGGCACTCTTAGAAGACAAAGTAGTCTACAAAATAATTTTAATGGTACTCTTAGAAGACAAAATAGTGTTCAAAATAATATTAATGGTAGTCTTAGAAGACAAAGTAGTCTCAGAAATAATAATAATGAATTTCTTAGAAGAAATAGTAATATTAATAGTCTTAATAGAATCCATAAAAGTCGTAATAGTATCAGTTTTAGTCTTAATGGAAGTTTACAAAGTAGAAAAAATTTAATTAATAATAATACACGTTTTAAAATTCGTAAAAGTTTTAGTAAAAATAATGGAATGTTTATGAGTCGTAAAAGTTTTAGTAATATTAATACAACTACTATAAAGAATTTCAAAAAAAAAAAAAGTAAAAAATTAGATTTAAAAGATACTAGAAAAAATAGATTTGAAAAATTATTTAGAAAAAATCCAAATGGAAGAAGGATTAATTCTAATGATGAAAAAAATTATAATGTATTAAAGATAGATGATGATGATAAAACGAAAGCTAGTGATTCAATTAAAAATTATATGAAAAGACTTAAAGATAAAGAAGTTATTAGAGAATATATTAATGGAAAAGTAATACATTATCCAGAAAATAGTAAACCGACAAGTGTAATTGTGACTCCTAGAGAAGATAATGAATCTAATAATCTATTACAAAATATTCTAGGAAAATTATCCATTAAAAAAAAAACACAAATAACAAAACAAGTATCAAAACAAATATCAAAACAAATAACAAAACAAGTATCAAAACAAATATCAACAACAATAAAAAAAAAAATAAATGAAAATAAAAGAAACAAATGGAAAATTTTAAGAGCAGGAGTTTATATGATTCAATTATTTTTTCAATTAAAAAAAATGACTAAACTTTCTATAAAGTTAAAATTAAATGATTCTTACAATAAAGAAATATTAGCAAATAAATATAAAAATGTAAGAAATTATTTTTTAAACAGTTTTCTCTTCCTTAGAAATTTTTCGAAAGAATATTTTTTTAATAAACTAATTACTTATAAAAAAGGAGATAAAAAGGAGAAGGAAGAAAATGCATATATAATTAAATTATTTATTCATTATTTTTTTGAATCAATATTTTCATTTTTTGCTAAAAATAATAGTATGACAAAATTTACAAAAAAATTTATAAGAGAATTAATATCAGAAGGAAAGATATTACCATTAAATTATTTAACAACATTTGAATTTAATAGACTCGAATTTAATATAAATTTTGAATTAAAAAATATAACTCTTGAAAGACAAGGATTATTAATTTCATATTTAATATTTTATAGATTTTTCATATATGATATATTTAATAATATAACTTTATATTATCCAGATTTAAAAAATGAAAAAATTGAAATTAATAAAAACATTCAAGACTTTATTCCTCCTTCAAATCCTCCAAAAAATAATGAAAAAAATAAAGATGAAGAAGATAATTTTAGTTATGATTCTGATGCGATTAAAGATGATGATAAAAGAAGAACAAAAACTTTTAAATTAGCTCAATCTGTTAAAAGATATAGAAAAGTAACTATAGTCACTAAAGATACTTCAAACAATACAAATATGAATTTATCTAAAATGGAAAATCAAAAAATTAGATTAAGTAAAAAACAAGGTGATTATATTCCTAATAAAAATAATTCAAAGAATAATAAAACAAAAAAGAAAAAAAATAGTACAGAGTATGAAAATGATGATAAATTTGATGAAAATGATTTAAATCCTAAGAAGAAAAAATCACAAAAAAATTCTCCTTATAACAAAAAGAAAAAAAAGAGTAAAAAAGATAATGATAATGATGAAGAAATAGATGATAATTATAATGAAGAAAAAATCGATGATAATTATAGTGAAAATAAAGACAATCATCCAAAAATTAATAAAAAAAAAAATGCTAAAAATTCTCCTGATAATTCGTTAAACCTTCAAAAAAACACAAATTCTAATCTAAATGATTATAATAAAAATATATATTATCCAAAAAATAAAAATAATACATATAATAAACCTATAAAAAACTATAACAATTCTTATTCAAATCTTTCAAGCTATAATAATCAAATAATACCTTTTGATTATTCCAGAACAGAAGATACAAAAAATAATAGTGTAAATCATCCTTATTATAATCCGTATAATTATAATGATGGAAATTATGGAAATAATTCTAACAATTATTTAGATAAATTATTGCCTAAAGGTAAACCTGTTATACTTCCATATTTAAATAATATTAATAATTTCAATAATTCAAATAATTATAATATTTTATATAGAAAAAATAATAGTAAAGATAATGGGAATTATTCAACTATTAATTATTTAAATAAATCTAATATTTATCGAAGTGAAGGAAATAATATGTTCAGAATGAGTTCGAATAATATTTTTTCAAATGATAATAATAATTTCCCATCTTATCTTTCTGATAGAAATAATAATAATGTAAATACTCAAAAAATAAAATTATATAAAACACCTTTTAATATTTCAAAAAATAATCTTAATGTTAATAATAATTATAATAGTTTAAATTATAATAATAATGGATTTAAAGGTGCACAAACAGAACCTCGTCAAATCTTTAAAAGAGAATTTTTTTCTAGTTTTTCAAGTAATAATATGAATAATAATAATAAAGATATTATTAATAATAATTTAAGTAATAGTAATACTAACATTAATAATAATATTATTATTAATAGTAATCCTATGAGTGAAAATGTAAATAATAAAAAAAAAAATAATACAGTTGTAGAAAAGAATTTATTGTTTATAGGAAATATAATACATTATATAATAAACTCTAAATCAAAGGAAATTATCCCAATATACCATGAATCATTTAAAGAAGTTTTTTTATATAATTTAATGGTAATGAATAAAAAAAAAGAATTGTATTTTGATGAAAATGATGAAAATGAATTAATAAGTAATATCCTTTTCCAATCAGAAGAAATTGATGATTTTATAAGAGAAAATTATAGATGGCTTGAAATATATAAATTAACAGCATATCAATTTGGGCTTGATATAGCTCAAAGAGTTATGGATAAATATAGTTATTAAATTTTAAAAGAGAATGAATAAAGTAAAAAATAAATTAATTATTTTAATTATAATATGTAAAAAAAATGAAAAAATTTATTAAAAATTGTGATTTTATTTCACCCGAAATTACTCTTCATTTTGGAGGAGAAACAAGACATTCATCATTTTTTTCAGGATTATCTTCAATAATATTATTTATTTTAGCACTTTCATTATCATTTTTTTTTTCATTAGATCTTTTATTCAAAAGAAATCCAACAATGTTTTCTTATGAAAGGACAATTCAAGATAGTCTTTCTTTTCCATTAAATTCATCGTCTTTTTTTCATTATTTATCTATTTTAGAACAAGAAAATTATTCAAATATCTATAATAAAAATTTATTTACTTTAATGGGAATACAAAGTTCTACTGGTGATATTAATAAATATATTAATAATAGTGATGATCAATTTTCTCATTGGATTTATGAAGAATGTGATGAAAAAGAGTATGGTGAAGAAAATTCATATATTTTTAAAGGAAATTCTAATAAATATAAATTAGAAAATTATAAAAAGAGTTTATGTATTTCTAAATATTATGATAAAGATAAAAATAAAATTATTAAGAAAAACGAATCTGAATTTAATTATCCTTCCATTAGAAACACTGAAAATAATTATGAAAGTTTATATATGATATTATTAAGAAATTGTGTTAATATTACTAATATAAATAACAATGAATGTTCGCCTATAGAAAAATATAATGAAATATTAAATTTTAATCCTCTTTTATATTTAAATTTTTTTAGTTCTGAAATTGAATTAAATGATTATAAAAAACCTATAATTAATGATATAAAAAATATAACTACAGCCTTTGATTCACAAAATTATATTATCATTAATAATTTAGTTTTTAATCCTATTACAATAAGAACAAATGATGGATATGTTTTAAATAATAATAAAAAATTATATACAACTTCATTTGATTCTTCATCATATTCATATAAATATATATCATCTGAAATTTTTTTAAAAACTGCATTTTTAATTTTTTCATCAACAAAAAATAAAATAAATGAAAGAGATTATAAAAAAATTCAAGATGTTGCAGGTGCAGTAGATGGATTTATTGAAATATTAATTATTTTAATTGATTTTATAAATTGTTTTGTTTTTCATGATTATCAAGTTATTCATGATTATGCCGATATTATACATGGTCATGTTAAAAAATATAAAATAAGTCAAAAATATAATTTTTCAAGGGTTCAGACTCAATTATTTTGTTCTGAAGAATCTTATAGAAAAAAAAAAAAAGTTAAATTTAATACTTATATTACAAAAAATAAACCAATGAATTTCTTCATAAAACCTTTGAATGAGAATAATTATTATAATAATTCTAATTTGAATAGTAATTTAACTCTTAAATCAAATGTTACTTTTAATAGACTTCCCACTACTTTTCAAAAAAAATTATCAGAAAAATATCATAATTTTAATTGGTTTCAATTTTTAATTAATAGATTTAAAAAAAATTATCCTTATATTCAATATTTAAGAACAGAAAGAAAAAGAATGTTTAGTGAAGAAAGAATTTTTAAAAATTATGAAGAATTAAATAATTTAAAAGAATATATTCAAAAAAATGGAAATAATATTAATAATCATTCCAATATTGGTATATCACATAAAAATAATTTTCTTAAAATAGATGATATTTAGGATTATTAAAAAAAATATAGTTTTAAACAATTATTTATTATATCAAAAGTATTAATAAAAGTTAAATCCAAAATTTAATTATACCATCATTACTTCCTGTAACAATTTCTCCATTATTTAATTCGGTTAAAGTTAAAATTAGTTTAACATGTGCATTTTTATTTTCAAAAATTTTTATAAAATCACCATTTTCAAACTTATATTTGGTAATACATATTTTACTCTTTTCATCAAGCATAGAAACAGCAAAAGAATTATTTTTGCATTTAATTAAAGAAAAAATTACTCTTGGTCCTTTAATTCTTAACATTATTTGATGAGTTGATATTTTTATAAAACAAAAGCCAAAATAATCTTTACAAACTATACATAATAAATCATAATTAATCATTTCCATTGATTGAGAAAAAATTGAAGGTTTTATATTAGTTATCTTTTTAAAATTATCAAAATGTAGATTCCAAAATTTTATAATATCACAAGACAATGTTGCAAATTCGTTTTTATTTATTATTATTGCATTTGCATTTGTTTGTTTTTCTTCATATTGAATTGTTCTTGTACATATATATTTTAAATCATTTTCTTTTTTTTCCCAAATTTTCATATTTTGATCTATTGAAATTGATATAAGTAAATTATTATTGTATTGAAGAACTTTTTCAATTTGTTCATTATGACCAAATAAAGTTTGATCAACTTGATAATTATTATTATTTAATAATTTAACTATTTTCATTGTTGCATCTGTTGAACAAGTTATTAATCTATTATCTAATAATTGAGTAAAATATAAAACATTTTCATTATGAACTTTAAGTATTATATCTATATTATGATAATCTTTATTATATATATTAATTAAACCATCAGAAAATGAAGAAATTAATCTTCCATCATTTAATACATCTAAATGATTTATTGATTTATAATGTGCATTTAAAATTCCTTTGTTTTTCAATGTTGAATAAGAGAATTGAGATATAAAATAATTTATTTCTTCAATTTTTGTAATCATTTCTTTACAATTCATTTGATTTCTTTGTATATTCAATTCTATATTTTGTAAATTAATTGAAAAATAATAATTATTTTTCTTAAATTTTGAATAATTATCATATATTGATAACATATCTTTAAAATATTGTAATATTTTATTATTTATATTTATAAAATCAGTTAAATGAGTTAAAATTTCATCTTTAATTGTTAATATTTGATTTATTTTTTCTTCATATAATAATATGTTATTCCTTAATTTGTCAAATTTCTTTTCATGAATAATTTTAGATAATTCATTAATTTGATGATTTTTATGAAAATCCAAACAATACATACATAAATTTTGATTACATTTATAACAATAATATAAATATTTATTTATATGAAATGGACATGTAAAATCGAAATTACATAATTCTATGAATTTATGTCTTTCTTTTGAAAAATTAATAATTTTTTGGCATTCATTACAAAATATTTGATTGCAAGTTATACATTTATACATATTGTTAATATTATATTCTTTTTTACATTTATAACATTTATTTTGTTTTGTAATTTTTGTTCTTTGTTTATTTATATCAAGGAATTTTGATATAAATTCTTTTCCAAAATGTTTTTGGGTACATTTATAATTAATTAGAGGTTCATTGTTTTCATAATTAAGTTCTAAAAATAATATTGAATTACATTTATTACATCTAAAACAATTATTTAAAATTAATTCATTATCTAATTTTTGGTTATCATCCATTATTTTTAAATTCTTTTAATATTTAAAATAATTAATTTTTATTTTTTATTTTAAATTCCAAAAACTTAAATTAATATTCTCAAAATCAGAATCACTTTTATAACTCAGTGAAATTTGAGTATAAAAGAATAAAAACTCTTCATAAGTTAAAGTATTCAATGAATTACTTTTTCTATAATTTTTAAGACAATCAATGGAATCAAAAAATTCTTTAAATAAATCTTCACTTCTTCTTTTTCCAGAAATAACTTCAGGATGTTTAGAAGCATTAAAAATTTTTTTTAAAGTATCAATATTAATATTACCATTAATATCAGGATTTAACGAATAATATAATTTTTTAACAAAATAAAATCTTCTTTCATTCATATTTCCACTTAAAGCTCTTATTAAAAAGTCGTAATCCATTATCCCAGAATTTCTATAATCAAATATTGAAAATAATACATCTATACATTCATTTGTATGTGGGAAATTATATGTAGAAATTATTCTTTCAAAAGTTTTTTTATCTATTTTTCCTGTGCTATAAACATCACTTTGAGATAATTTATTTTCAAAATCAAATATTGCATGTAATCCTTTTGAAACTAACATACTTCTTAATGCTATTATAGGATATTGAGGATTTTCTTTACATGGTCTTTTTATTGGATCTATTTCTTTTATATCTATTGTCATTTGACTGTTATTTTCCTCATTAATACTAACTTCATTTAATTTATTGTTAATATTATTTGGATTTTGAATTCTTATGTTAACACCATTTTGAATATTCATATTTTGATTATAATTATTTTGGGAATTAAAATTTTGGTCTAAATTTTGAGTGTTAATATTTTGATTATTAATATTAGTATTTTGAATATTAATTATTTGGTTTTGATTATAAGTATTTTGAAAATTAATATTTGGTTTGTTTTGATTATAAGTATTTTGAAAATTAATATTTGGGTTATTTTGATAATTAATATTCTGAATATTTAAATTATCATTAGACCATACTCCATCCATTATTTCATAAAAATAATTTTCATTATTAATTGAAGCACTTATTATTGAATAATATTCTAAAAATTCTTGATATGAAATTTTTCCACTAATTCTTTTAAATTTTAAGAAAATGTCAAAAGTTAACATAAATTCATTTAAAACTTCATATTCACTTCTAATTCCATTAACAACATCAGGATGGCCTTTTGGATTAAATGTATTTTTAACTGTTTGAATATCAACATATCCAAATTTTTGTAAATCCATTTTTGAAAATTTATCAACAATTAAAATTTTTCTTTCTTCACTTATATTTTTATTATTTATCAAATATAATAAATCATTAATACTTATAAATCCTTTTCCTTCCCTATCTAGCTTATAAAAAATATGTTTTAATTGTTTTTCATCTAAATCTATTTTAGCTTCATGAAAAACAGCAATAAAATTATCCATTGTTAAATTAAGAAGAACATTATTTGTGTGTTTAATTAATTGAGATAATAATAAAAAATAATTAACTCCATTATTAGAATTTATTTTTTGAATTAATTGTTGAATTATATTATCAAAATTAATTTTATCTCTTGAAAAGAGGATATACTGAATAAATTCATGATAATTAATACAATTACTTCCATTAACATCATAAATATAGAATAAATTTGTTATATCTCTATCATTTAAAGAATTTAATCCTAATTTTCTTATAATTTTAAACCAAGAATCTATATCAATAACTCCATTTCTATTATAATCGAATGAACCAAATAAATTATATAATATATTTTTTTCTTTATTAGGATCATTTCCAGATATACGAGAAAGAACACTTAAAATTTGACATTCAAATTTTTTTGTTAATTCCAAATTAATATCCATTAAAAATTAATTATAAAAACTTTAAATTAACGCAAAAAAAGAAATAAAACACATATTAAAAATAATAAAAAAACAAATAAATATATTTTTAAAAATAAAATTTACTTTAATACTTAGAACTTTTACAAACTTCATGATAATTAGGTCTCTTAGGATTCATAATATAATCGTTATAAAAAGGATATCTTAAATTATAATATCTTTTATGTTTATAATAAGGAACAAGGAAATTTTCATAACTTCTTTGATAAGTAGTTAAAGGGATAGTTTCAGGTTCAACAATATAAACAGGTCTAGAATTTTTTAAATGATCTTTTGGTTCATAAGGTTTAGGAAGAGGATAATATAAATCTTTGTTAATTTTTTGTTTTAAATTAGGTTCCCATTTATCAAAATCTGGAGGAGGTCTATTTCTTCTTCTTTCAAGTATACTTTCAATACTATCTTCATTAACTTCATTTTTTTTTGTTTCATCTACACCTCTTTCAAATTTAAATGATATTGCTTGAAATGGTCTTTCTAAAAATTGCTTTTCTGATAGAGGGATTCTATTTCCAAATAATAAGTGATCTCCTGTATAATAGTAATCTCCTATTACATCATAAGTTGTTGAGTATTCGTGATCAGCTTTCATTTTATTTTTTATTTGATTATAAAATTCATATTATATTTTATATAATGATTTTTTTTGTTTTTTATTTTGATTAATTTTTTAAATAGAAATTATCGATATAATCTTAATTTGTTAAAAAAAAAATTAAACATAAAAAACTTCTATAATATATAATTAAGACTATGGGAATAATTTAAATAAATTTAAAAAATAGTATATTTGAAATAGATAAAGGTATTAAAAGTATTATTCAATTTAAGAAGAAAAATTAAATATGAATTCAAAGTGTGTAAAAAAAGATTTAGATGAAGTTAATTATTTAAAAAATGGATGAATATTTTCAAAAGGGTGAAAAAATTTATTAAATCAAAATTTTAAAATTAAATTAAATTCTTTTTAATTTTCCATAATTTAATTATTTTATCATTAGCATAAGATAAAATTAATTCATTATTATAATAAATAATCCCTTCAATACTCCCATTATGAACATTTTTAATAATTTGAATACATTCATAATTATCATATCTATAAACTCTTAAATCATGCATCCACCCACCACTTATAAATATACCTTCATTTTCAATAGAACAAAGACCCCAACAAGTAGATTGATTATTAATAGATTTTATAATTTTTAATTGTGGTAAAGATATTATCTTTATATCATCTCCTCCTACTAAAATTCTATAATAATCTAATCTAATTAAAGCATTTGTTCCATAACATTTGGCTTCTGGAATTGATATTATATTTTCTTTATTATTTAAATTCCAAATTTTTGTTCCATCTCCACCTGATGATATTAAATAATTTTTGTCATTTAAATATAATATTGATTTTATATAATCTGAATGAGTGAATATAGTCTCACATTGATAATTTAATGAATTTTCTTTTTGCCATAATTTTATTGTTTTATCTTTTGAACATGAAATTATTTTATCATTTATATAATAAATACATTTATTTATTGAATCTTTATGAGCATTAGCAATTTCATCTGATTTAATCCAATTATTATTTATTTTATTCCAGAATTTAATATTTTTATCTGCTGAACATGTAATAAAATTATTTGAGTCTTTAATATAAACATAATTAATATTTTTTTCATGAGCATTTTGTATTTTATTCGTTAATTGAAAATCATTTTTACTCCAAAATTTTATTGACTTATCATATGAAACTGATATTAAATCTCCTGAAGGAAAAAAATTTATTGAAGTTATGCCACTTTCATGTGCATTTAAAGTTTTTTTAAATTCTAAATTTGTGTTAATTGTTGGATTATTTTGTTTTTCTTTTTCAAAAATGATTTTGTTTTTATCTTCCAAAAATTTTATTTTTTCATTTAATGAATTTATTTCTTTTTTTGTATATGATAATTCTAATTTTATTTCTTCATTTTCCTTTTTTATTAATTCAATGTTTTCTATTATTTTTTGGAGAATATTCGATGAAAAGATTTTATTTTCAAGAATAATTTCTATTTTATTTTGTGTTAAGAATAATAATTTAATATTATTATTATTATTTTCAATTTTAAAGTTTTTTTCATCTATTAAATTCGATAAAATAATTTGAAAAAATTCTTTTATTGATAAATTATTATTAAAAATAGTTTGCAATTCATTTAAAGTCAAAATTGACTCATATAAATAAAAAGAATTTTTACTGTAAAATTGTATTAAAATTGAAGAAAACTGTGTAATTATACTTATATTCCAAACTTTATGATTAAATTCAATTGTTTTTAAAAAATTTAATTCATAATTTGACATATTAATTTGTATATATTTTATTTTTCATTTTAAAAATAAATAATTCTCAAAAAGATGACAGAAGAAAGCATAAAAAACTCTATACTTGATAAAATTGATATATCACTATATTATTCAATATTGATAATAACATATAATGGAAATGACACTATCTATCGTTCTGGATTTGATTTAAATGAATTGAAAAAAAAACATTTATTTTTTGAAGATAATATGAGTTGTGAAGAAATAAAACAAAAATTATTAAATTCAAAGATTAATATCATTGATAATAATGAAAGTATTACATTAAAAATAACTACTGATATTGATGATATTGATTTAGTCTTAACAAATAATAATAAAGACATTAATCCGGAATTAATGGGTTTATTATTTAATACAGAATCAAATCTAATTTTTAATAGATTAGAAAAAATAGAAAATCAAATTCAAAGAATAAATGAAGAACAAATTAAAAATTCAATTACAAAAAAAACAGAAAAAATAAATGAACTTGTGTTAAGAGTTTATGAAATTAATAAAAAAATCAAAAAAATGAAAAAAAATTCAAACATAAATTTAAAATTTGTCAAACAAATCAAAGTCTGTGAAAGTATAATTATTTCAATAAAATCTTTTCCATCTGGAAAATTTATTACTAAAGATGAATTAAATATAAAAATTTGGAATGAAAATTTTCAGATTATCCAAAATATAGAAACAAAAAAAGAAGAATATGGAGAAATTATTATAATAAATGAAAATTCTTTTATTTTTTTGTGTAACAAAATTATAGAATTTGTAAAAAATAAAGAGGGAAGTTATGAACCTCAAATTATTTTTGAAAATAACAAAATTAAAATAAAAATGTATGGAACTAATTTAATGAATAATTTTTCTAGAGAAATTAATTTAATTTGGAAAGGTTTTATTTGTATAAAAAATGAATTGGTATGTTATTGTAATAATGCAAATTATGAAAATTTACTTTTAATTTTAAGAAAAAATTCCAAGTTACAAAATTATCAATTAAGAACTTCAATATTTTTACCTTATACAAATGAAAGAATTGGAGGTTTATTATTTATTGAAGAAGAAGGAATTTTAATAGTTGGAACAAACAAATCTGTTTATTTGATAAATTATATTACTCTTAAAATTATAAAAAAAATAGAGGATATTAAATGTTATCTTCAAAATGGAATATGTAAACTTGATAGAAATAGAATTGTTTTTCTTTTATCAGAAAAAAAACAATTAAAAATAATTAATTTAAAAACAGAAAAAATTGAAAAAGAAATTAAATTTTCTCGTGATTGTTGGAGTTCATATTTAATTGAAGAAAAAAATATTTTTCTTGTTAGTTTAAATAATGGTGAAATTTATATATATAATAGTGATGATTATTCTTATTATACTTCTATTAAATCTAACTTAGCATTTATTAATGGGTTCTGTGTTTTAAAAAATCATTTACTTCTTGCTTCTTCTGATATGTATTTTAATGTTTATGAGTTTGATGATCAATTAATTGAGGATGATGAAGAACACATTATTATTTAATTAATATAATTTTTTTTATAATGGAATATCTAAATAACTTTAAAAATGAAAATATTTCAGAATTAATTAAAATTTTATTTGAAAAAATTGATTCATTAGAAAAAGAAAATAAATCAATTAAACAAGAAATGATAAGTATTAAAAGAGTCAATCAATTACAAATAAAATCCTTAAATGAAAAAGTAATGAAATTACAATCAGAAATAAGAAACTTAAGGGAAATAAATACAAAGAATTTAGAAAAAAAGTTAATTGAAAATGAAAAAATTAAAAAAATAAAAATAAAAGAAATTAAAACAATATCAGAACATGAGAATTGGATAACACATATAGACATATTTCCAAATAAAAATTTTATAACAGTTTCAATGGATAAATCAATAGGAATTTTTAATAAAGATGGAATATTAATAAAAAAAATAATTAATGCTCATGAAGATTATATCAATCATGTAAATATAAACCCAAGAAATAATAATTTTATAACATGTTCCTATGATAATAGTATAAAAATATGGTCTTTGATTAATAATAAATATTTAAATATTAAAACAATTTTAAATGCTCATGAAAATAGAATATGGAAAGTTTCATATTATAATATCGATAAAGAAGATATAATTTCTTGTTCTGATGATTCTTTACTTAAAATATGGGAAAAAATGGAAAATAATGAGTATCAATGTAAAATAATATTAACTCATTCAGGAACTATTAAAAGTTTTTTATTATTAAATGATTGTAATATGTTTGTTTCAGCTGGAAATTTTGGTACTTTTTTTTGGGATATGAATTTTTATTCATTAATTAAAAATATAAAAGAAGGTTTATGCTTTAATAAAAATGCTTTACAAAAAATTGGAAATGATAATATTATTGTTAGTGGAGGAATTTATCATAAAATAAGAGTAATTAATATTAATTCTAAAATTATCATAAGAGAAATCGATAATTCTTTTCAATGTTATGATATATGCCAAATTCCTTCTTTTAGATTATTTTTTGTTTGTGGTGCTTCTAAAAATATAAAAATTTTTAGAGAAGATAATTATGAATCTATTCAAGTAGTTACAAATGCTCATAATAATTTTATCAATGGATTTTTATTTTTAGATAATGATATTTTTATCAGTTATTCTTATTTAACTTTTAAAATATGGAAATTAGAAATTAATTAATTGAATATTTTATATTAATTTTTTATTTCTTATTATTGTTATAATTATAAAAAACACAATTATTACTTATTAATAATTTTGAAAAAAAAACATTAATAACTTAATTTTAAAATGAAGGCCCTTAATAAATAATTTAAATAAATTTTTCATTGAAAATCTCCTAAAGCCTTGACAAAATTATCTTTCCGAAACAATTCCTTTCTCCATTTTCCAACATCAGAATGAAAATACATACAATACCCATCTCTTACATCTTGATACCAATCTCCATCATATATATCACCATTTTGATAAAACATTTTTCCTTTACCTTCAATATGATCATTCCTAAAATCACCTTCATATTTATTTTCTTTATCAAAATAATATATACCTTTTCCTTCCATCATATCATTTTTCCAATCTCCAATATATTTTGCACCACTAGGATAAGTTTTTGTTCCTTTACCATCTTTAAGTCCATTTTTCCAATAACCTTCATATATTGTTTTATCTACATAATATTTTTTTCCATATCCTGTAATATTTCCTTTTGAAAATTCACCTTCATATCTATTTCCACTATTAAATATTAATATTCCTTTTCCTTCGTATCTTCCATTTTGAAAATTACCTTCATATTTATTTCCATTGACAAAATAATATTTTCCTTTCCCTTCCATTAAACCATTTTTCCAATAACCATCATATTGATCTCCATTTGGGAATTTATATGTTTTGTAACCTTCAAAAGGATTTGATTGCATTATAATGAATTTTTGTAAATATTTTTTAACTGTTTTTATTTTATATTAAAAAATTTATTTTATTTTTTATTTAAATCATTTAATAACATATTTATAAAGATAATATTTTTACTTTAAAGAATAAGAAAGAATTTAAAAACTTGTAATTATTTTAATTGTACCATCAGCCTTTTTTAATAAAATTAATCCATTTTTTAAATCCAAAAATGAAGTAACTAAAGCAATAGTATTTGACTGATGATTTGCTAATTCAATTAAATTTCCATTGTTTAATTGATATAATTTTATTACATTTATATTACTTTCTAAAACAGATGCTATACATTTCTCATTATTTAAAGAAATAATAGAATAAATTATTTGTGGTCCTATAATATTTTTAATAAATTGATAATTATTAATATTTATTAAATAATAACCATATTGTGATTTACTTCCATAACATAAAATATCTTTATTTAACATACACATATTATCTTTAAAATTTGTTGTTTCAATATTTTCCATTGATTTCTTTTCATAATTTATATTATCCCAAAAAGTCAAAGATTTTGATTCCAAAGATGATATAACAAATTTATTTTCATTTATTTTTAAAACTCCACAACTATCATTTCTTTTACAAAATTCAATTTTTTTAATGGATGTATAGTTATTCTCGGATTTTTCCCAAATGTTCATATAAATATCTGAAAAGGTTATAAGTGTTTTATTTTGAAATTGTAATATTTTTTGAATAACAAAGTCCTCATCAAAATTTTGTATAATTTGAAAATCATTTTCAGATAAATTTATTTTAACAATTTTCATTTTTTTATTTTTATAACATATTATAATATCATCATTATTTAATGGAGTAAAATAAGATATATTTTCTTTCATATCTATACTTTTTTTAAAACAATTATTTTGAATATGAAAAAAATTTAAAAAGCTACTGTTTCTCATTGAAGAAACATAAAATTCATTTTTAAATAATTCTATATGATCTATACTTCCCTTTGTATTTATTTCAGAAACAGTAAGGAAATGAGTTTCTAACAATGATAAAAATGAATTTCCTTTATTTAAAATTAAATCAATTTTAGTATAATTTTTTTTATATATATCATTACAATATCTATATAAATTTTTTTGAAGGAAACAATTATATAAATTTTTTTTTTCTAAAGTAAGTACATTTGAATGTAATTGTTTTAAAAATTCTAATTGAATACTAAATAAGTTATCAAATTCTTTTAATTTGTCTAATATTTTTATTTTAAGTGCCTTAAAATCTTCGAATTTTTTCATTTGAATTTCAATAATATTATTGATCTCAGCTTTCATTGGATATTCTTTTAATTGATAAATATCATTAATGTGTAATTGTTGTTCATTAGATAATTTACAATCTTTACAAATATTTTTTTTACATATATTACAAAAAGCTTCAAAAGGTTGATTATGAATTAAACAATGTGAATAAAGCTTAAAACAATCTTTTAATGTGTTAACCTCATAATGTTTGGAACATTCATTACATACAAATATATTTTGAGTATCACAATAATAACTAATTTTTTTTTTATTACAATCATCACATAATTTGTCCTGTATATTTTTTTCTACATCCATAAATTCTGATAAAGTAAAAATCTTTTCATTTCCACATTCACATTTTTTTTTGATATTTAAATTATCATTTAGAATATAAGGATATAAAGATGGTATTTTAAGACATTTTTCACATCTTATTATATCTTTTTTATTTACTTCAAGTGCAGGAGCAGCGCAATTTTCCATTTTAATTAAGTATTTTATTAACTTCTAATATATATATAATAATAAAATATAAAATTAGGCATTTAAGGTATTTTTTTAAACAAACTTCAAAATACATTTTTTCTTTTTAAAATTTATATCACAAATTTTATTTCATATATTTTTATATAATAAAAATAAACAGTAAAATAAACTTTTTACTATTTAATCCTTTTACTTTTTAATCATTTAAAACTCAAAAAAAATAATAACATTTATATCTAATTCTTATATCTATTACTATTTTAAATTAAAAACTAATTTAAATAAAGAATATATTTAACAAATGGATTCAAAATATATTTCAACCACACACACAAAAAATTCATATTCAGAAACAGAAAACGGGGAAAATAATTTTAATCCAAATAACATTCCAAGATGTCCATTTTGCAATATAATATGTTCAATCAATTTATTAAATGAAAAAGGTATTTCAATAATTGAATATGAATGTGAAGAAAATCATAAGGGAAAAGAAACATTAACTTCATTTTTAAAAAAAAGTAGAAAACATTCAATATATAAAGAACAATGTTATGAATGTAATCAAAATCAAGAAGAAGGAATTTCTTTTTTTATTTGTTCTCAATGTAAATATTTTATTTGTGAAAAATGTCTTTGTCATCATAATGATGGAATTAATCATATTCCTTTTATAATTTCTAAATTTGATTCTATTTGTTGTGTTCATTCAAATTTATATTCTTATTATTGTAAAAATTGCAAAATGAATTTATGTGTTTTATGCAAAGATGATCATATTGGTCATGATTTAATTGAATTATCAAAATTAAAAATTACATCTGAAGAAAAGAAAGATATATTAAAAAATATTTCTGATGTTGAATCAATTGTTAAAAATATTGAAGAATTAAAAAATGAATTTATCAAATTTATTTCAGCATATCAAGATTCTAATTTAATTGAAATTAAATTTTTAAAATATTTATTTGATACATATGAATATAATGAAATGAGAAATAATATGAATTATAATATATATAATAATTTAAAATCATGTAATAACAAATTTAAATTAACAAGATTAAAAACCTTTGATCAAGTATATAATAAATTATTAGAAAATGTTTCTTTATTAAAAGATATTCAACAAGGATGTATAAAAACAATAAATGATAATAAAGAATGGATATCTCATTTAGAGCTTTTAAAAGATGGAAGAATAGCTTCTTCTTCAGGAGATGGGACAATTAAAATATATAAAAATGATAATTCATTTAATTTAGATTTAATTATAAATGAACATAATGAAGCAGTAAATTATTTTACTCAATTAATAAATGAAAAAATTATAACTTGTTCATCAGATAAGACTATTAAAATTATAAAATTAAATGAATCTAATTCATATAATATAGAAGAAACTTTAACAGAACATAGTAGTAGTGTAGATAAAATTTTATCTCCTGATGAAGAATTCTTAATTTCTTTAAGTAAAGGAGGTGAAATGAAATTTTGGTTAACTAATGAAACAAATTCTAATTTTTATTGTGATAGAACAATAACTTTTCAGTCTCAAACTTCTAATTGTGATGGTTTAATTTTAAATCAAAATGAATTTGTTACACTAAGTTTAAAAGATAAAATATTAAACTTTTATAATATCGGTGATAGTGGAGAAGATGGTGATAAAATTTCAAGTATTAATAATATTGATTGTATTGGTTGGGATATTCTTTGTATCTTAGATAATAATAATATTTTATGTGTTGGAGGGGAAAGCCAATTTTATTTAATTGAAATTAATTCTCATAATGTCATTAAAAATATTAATCTTGAAAAAAATATCTATTCTATTATTTCTAATGGATATAATATTATTTATGCTGGGGTTAAAGATAAAGAAGGTTATTTTTCTATTTATAAATATTCTTTTGAAAAAGAAAGTTTAAGCTTTGATTACATTAATTCTAAAGACAAAGCTCATTCTCAAAGTATTGTTACTTTATTATTATTACCAACTGTATCACTAGCTTCAGGAAGTGATGATAATACAATTAAAATATGGATTTAGATTAAAAAAATCAAATAATTGAAAATATTTTATAATAATTTAATTATAAAAAAATTAAACACTGTATAAAAAAAATTATCATTTAATATATAAAAAGAAAAAAGATGAAAAACATTTATATAGGATTATCCGTCATATCATTAAGTCTCTTATCAATACTAATGTATCGTAAAAACAAAATCGAAAAAATAAACTCTCAAAAAAATCATAAAGGAATTAATGAAATTCTCGACCTCTTCACTTCACTTCATCAAGATAAAATTCAAATAAAAACAATATCAGTATATGATTGGAGGAAACCATATTCTCACCTTCTTTTAGGTTCACTTACTCCCTATCTATTTGAGACTTTATCAATCAATGAGAACATAGTTCCTGAAGGTCACCATAATCGACCAGGTACAATCAAGGAAAAAAAATACATATGTGTCCATGATACAGGTGATGGTACCTTCTCAGCTCATCAATGGAGTAACATTGTCCATGATGGAAACTATTCAAGTGGTGAGAAATACGATTGCTCATTCCAGTATGTAGTTGGTAATGATGGAATATGGCATAATATCCCCGATAATGAGGTAGCTTTTCATGCAGGAGATGGTACTCAGTATGATTATGAAGAAATAGACTCTTGTCTTAAAAGTACTGGAAAATATAATAATGTTTCTATTAGTAAAGATGGTTATTATGAAATTAATGGTAATAAAAGTTGTGTTAAAGTTCCTTTAAATGATAAAGGAGAAATTCCTGTTACTAGTGATATTAATGATCATGGAATTAGAATTGTTGATAAAAAAGGGAAATATTATATAGGGAGAACTTGGTGGTCTCCTACATATCAAAAAATTGGGAATAGAGGAGGAAATTGTAATTCAATAGGAATTGAAAGTTGTATAAATAAGGGAACTGATGTATTTTGGACTTGGATGAAATTAGCTAAGTTAGTTGCTTATTTAATAGATGTAAATAATTTGACAATTGAAGATGTTGTTTCTCATCATTTTTTCAGTGGAAAAAATTGTCCTATGACAATAAGAGAAAATGGTTTTTGGAAATATTTTTTAAATACTATGGTTATGACTGAATATAAGTTATTACAATATGTGAAAGATGGTTATTTAATTTATATTGAAAATAATAATAAGGATATTATTGGAGATAATGGGAAAGTTATTAAAAGACCTGTTAATGATACTGTTGTTGAATATAATATTATAGTTGTTAAAGATGATGATATTGATTTTAAAACATTTAAAAGTGTTGTTCCTGGAGAAAATAATATTTTAGAGAATTATGATGGAGGTTTTTTTTCTTAAAAAAAAATAATTGTTTTAAAATTTAAAATAAAATATAATCAAATTTAATTTTCAATTTCCATTTGACTTAGTTCTTTATGATGTAAATATTCTATTATTCCTATTGCTTTTTTTGGGATATTTTCTTTAAATGAATTACATAATTGTTCAATTTTTAAATTAAGTTCATATTGATTAAAATTGAACATTATATTTTTTTCAAATTCACCTCCATATTTTTTGGCTATACTCAATATTTCCATAATTAAATTAAGTTCTTCTTCAATGACTTTAGGCTCATCTTTATTATCAATTTCTGTTTTTATATATTCCCATATGTTTTTATCTTCTAAATAAAATTTACATAATTCAAAATTATTAAACTCTAAAATTAATTTAATAATCAAAAGTATATCAACAATTTTCTCAGAATCAAATCGATAATTTCTTTCTATTATTAAATTTTTAATTTTTGGAGAAAAAAACATATTTTGGAATAATAAACTTTTACTCTCAGCTAAACTAGAAAATAACATTAATAAAGGAATTACTATTATATCTTGTAATTGATCATATTCATAAACAAGTTCAATAATAGTTGTTAATTTTTCTACTTTGTCTTTGTTAAAAATAATTTCAAAAGCTTCATTAAATCTATTCGCAAAAGAACCAATTATAGTGGATAATAAATGAATAGATAAATGTTGAAATAAGATATTATCACTTTCTGTTTTATATTCCTTTATTAATTGTGCTCTATCTATAGTATAAATTTTATTTTCATAAAAATTATATACCACATCAACAAACTTTCCAGCAATTTCAAAAAGTTCACTTTTTTTATTGTTAAACTTTTCAAATGTATCTAATTTAAAAAACCCAGTCATAAATTTAATTCCTAAAATACAAAAATAAGTATCTTCAAAAGAATTATTTATTTCATTAATTACATTTTTATATAAAAAAGGTATTTTTTCTGAAGAAATTAATAAACCTTCTTTACTCCCAATATTCATTAAATACATATTATAATAACATTGAGGTTTAACAGTTTTGACATTTCTATTATGAAAACTACTATCAGTTACAAAATTAAATAATCTTTCACTTAAACCAATTTCAATTTCCTTATCAGCTTTAAAAGTTATACATAAATTAACTAAATATAACATTTGAGCAATAAATTCATCATCATTAACTAAAATTGCTTTATCAAATATTTTTAAAATATTAGTGAAACAAAAATTAAGAACTTCATTAGAATAAAAACAGAATTCATTTAAATTTTTAATGATTAAATTTATATACTTTAAATTTGATGATTTAATTAAAGTATTAAATTGAGCTGGAATAAATTCTTTATCTAAAATATATTCTTCAACAAGTCTTGCAGCATTTGTTTTTTCTTTCCAATTTTTATTTGGATGATCTTTATCCTTTTTTTTTGCTATTTTTAAATGTTGAGAAGCATCTCTTGCTTTAATAAATTGAGAATTTTCTTCTTCATCAAAATAACGTTTTGAATCAATTTCTTTTTGCATATTTTGCTTTCTTAATAAACTCTCTTTTTTAATATTCTCTAATAAACGCTCTTTAATTGATTTCCCTTTTATATTTTTATTCTTTCTAAGATTCATTAATATTAATTTAATTAAAATTTAATATTCATTCAATAGTATTAATAGTAAAATTTAAGTAAAAAAAAATTATATATGGAGCTCTGATTATAATTTTTTGAAATTATATTTAACAAAACAATTATTTATTAATTTATTGATTAAATTGGAATTTATTATCAGGAAAATCTTTATTAAAACGTTTCCATGTCCTTAAATCATAGGTATCAAATACTGCATCTAAAACATTATCAAATTGATGATTTTTTTCAGTTTCTTCAAAATTATAAGAACAATAATCTACTGCCACTAATTTAATATTATTTCCTCTGAACCAATTTTTAATTTTATTTTTTTTTTTTTCATTTTCAGAAAAAATTTTAGGAAATAATAAATTAGTTATTGTTTCTACTCTTTGAGTATAATTATTATTTGTATTTAAAACAAATTCCATTTTATCAAAAAATTCATCAATTTTTAAATAAGGTTTCATAATATCCTTATCAGAAATCCAATCAGTTAAATTAAAAATATCTTGAAAACCTTGTAATAAATATAATTCTTCTCTATTTTTTTTTAATATAATAAAATGATGATTTGTACGTAATTCAATTTCAATAACATAATTTTTCATTAATTTATTTCTTATATTATTTAAATTTTCTTTATTATTATTTGTTAAATTTAATACACTAATTTCTTCCATATCTCTAATTCCACAAATTGCTAATAAAATCATTTGAGCTGTCATTCTACAAGAAGTTTCATTTAAGGATGAGGCTCTACTATAAATTACATGAAGTGCTGTTGATGATAATGTTTCAGATATTAAATCATGATTTATTTCTTTTCCTACTTCAACAGGAGTAAATTTTTTTTGATTTTTTGTCTTTAATTTTAATGAGATTATATATGATATCAATAAAATTGATGTTATAGATGATAAATTTAATGTCATTAATCTTTATTTTTTAATCTGTTTTTTTTTTATAAAAATAATTCAATAAAAATTATTGTTTAATAATCAACTAAATATTTAAATATTTTTATCTTTATTAATTAATATTTATTAAAATACAATGTAAATATTATTATTTGAAATATATCACATATTACATAATTGTAAAAATGGTTATCCTTGATAATTATTCATGAAAAAAATATCTAAAAGTATATACTTATTGAATGAACAATTTTATTCATTCAGATATTAATTTTAAACTTCATAAATTATAAGAAAAAAAATACCTTCATTTATTTCTTCGAATGAAAAAAGAATAGTTTTAATTCAAATTTTTTTATTATATTTTCCAAACTAAAACTCTTATTAATGAAAATGTTTTGAAAAATATTTAAATAATGGAGTGTATTCCCGAAAGAATTTTTGAGACAAAAAATT
>JAEEGL011907491.1_pt1 | contig 30787 bp, 17 predicted proteins | sample 9134231 | NCBI WGS metagenome assembly JAEEGL01 (sample SAMN16246548, study PRJNA631951) | gut metagenome | biome: gut microbiome; feature: rumen; material: fiber-attached | host: Bos | place: Iran: Karaj | collected 2018-10 | reverse complement strand
TAACAAGAAGAACAGAAAATAGGAGGGAGAAATATGTTTGGAGCAATTTTAGGAGATATAATCGGGCAGCCGTATGAGTTCAATAGAAGCCCAAAGACAAAGAAGTTTCCGTTATTCTGTAAGAATCCACGTTTTACAGATGATACGGTAATGACAATTGCAATCTGTGACGGAATTTTGAAGGCAGGCATTGATGCAGATGAGAACACAATGAAAACTGCAATGGTAACTAGTATGCAGCTTTGGGGGCATAAGTATCCTCATGCTGGTTACGGAAGGAAGTTCTATGTATGGCTGGCCTGCGAAGATACGAAGCCTTACGGAAGTTACGGTAATGGTTCAGCTATGCGTGTAAGTTCTGTAGGCTGGCTTTTTGATACTCTGGAAAGGACTCGTGAAGTAGCCCGCTGGAGTGCAGAAGTTACACATAATCATCCGGAGGGGATTAAAGGAGCTGAATCCATAGCATCTGTAATCTGGATGGCAAGAAACGGAAAGTCAAAGGCCGAAATAAAAGATTACATCATAAGAGAGTTCGGATATGATTTAAGCCGTACCTGTGACGAGATACGTCCTGAATACCGTCATGTAGAAAGCTGTATGGAAACATGTCCTGAAGCAATTACAGCATTTTTGGAAGGAGAGGACTTTGAAGATGTAATCAGAATAGCGGTGAGTCTTGGAGGTGACTGCGATACATTGACTGATATCGCAACAGGTATGGGAGAAGCCTTTTTTGGACTTCCAGAACAGTTCAAAACCAGGGCATACGAACTTACGACAAATGCCATGCATGAGGTGATGAAGGCTTTTGAGGAAAAAAGGGTAGAAAAAGCATAAAATTTTGAGGAATTCGTAAACAAAAAATCATAATGTCGTTTATTGGCACCCTTGCATGTTATCCTTGAAATCAAGAAGATGCGAAAAGGGGGCTGTTATGAAAAGAACGGACGATGTTATGGATACTTCAAATGTTTATTCCTATGGAATTGATTTGAGTAAGATTAAACTGGATTTTTCAAACAAACCGAAGAAGCACAAAACTCCAGCTAAGCGATATATCTGCATTGACCTTGAGATGTCGGAGTTTTCTGCTTCACAGAGAAGTTTTGTTCCTGGAGCAAACGGTGAAGTAATTCAGTTTGGTGCCGTAATGCTGGATGAGAATTACAATCTTCTCAGTGAGTTCAGTTCTTATGTAAAACCTGTTTACAGTTCAGTAACCCCGATTATCAATCAGCTGACAGGTATTTCAAATAAGAATTTGGAAAAAGCGGATGACTTTTTGACAGTGTTCGATAAATTCTGCTATTGGCGTGGAGAAGGTGATATTACAACTTTCTGCTGGAGCAAGGCAGACTTTAATCAGCTTTGGGCAGAACTTGAAGCCAAGGGAAAGCACCGTTATGACCTTTTTTCAACCCTTCAGAACTTTGTAGACTTGCAGCAGATTTTTGGAAAGCTTATTTCTACAAAGAGTGCTGTAGGCCTTGAATCTGCAATGAAACTTTTACAGATGGATTACAAAGGTCAGGTTCATACAGCCCTGAGTGATTCCTACAATACTGCACGCATCCTTCATAAGCTTTTCTGCACAGAAAGCCTCGACCTTGATTTTGAATACATGAATCCAACAAAGGAAACTCCAGTTGAAAAAAAACGTGATGAAGCAGAATACAACTGTTCTTTTGCAAGCTTTCTTTCGCCAGAATTATTGTCACAGTTTGGTTATACAGATTCTGTAGATGACGAAAAAGAGGAAGAAAATTATGAAACAGATTCAGCTGAAAACATGGAATTGCTTGTAGATTCACCTCTTTATGGAATGATAGATAACGAAGAAATCACAGGTCTTTGTTCAAAATACAAGATTGAAGTTCAGAGCTGGCTTAAACTGGCAACTGAAGTCATGGATACACAGGAAATGCAGGTAGCATAAGGGGGTAAACTATGGGATTTTTTGTTTTACTTCTATTAATAATCGGTGTAATCGTAATAATCAGTGCTAGCAGCGGTGGAAAAGGAAGATCTAGTGCTTATTACGGCAGCTATATCCGTGATTATGATGAAGATGAATACGAAGACTACGAGACCAGAGCTGCAATGGGAGAGCGGGATTATTTTACAGATGATCCTTCCCGGGATTATGACTCATATTATGCTCAGGTTGCAGATGATGCGATGATGGGTGATGAGAGCGCCATGGAAGAAATGCGTGGCGAGTTTGGTGAAGGGGAGTGGTAATATGCTAAAAACAAAACCAGAATATAGAGCACAGGCTTTAGCTTTCGCAAAGAAAAACGGATTTGACAAGGTTCATTTTCAGGGAATGATAGATGATTTTGAAGTGTACACTGGTGATTACAATGAAACGCGGATAGTCGGACTTCCTCAAGTGATTTTTGCAGATGAAAAGACTGTCGATTTTGCAGAATATGATGACCCATTTAGATTGCTTGATACCTGTAAAAGGCTTCCAAAGGTAGTTTTTGAATATGACTGCATGTGCTGGTTTGGAAACAGTTTTAATCTCAAGCTTTTAGAAGATGGTAGATTAATTCGACTTGCTTATGGATATTCAAAGCTGGGGCCAGAAGACCGTATGTGTGAGGATAAAGAATATGTTCTTTTAAATAGTCCAGAGCTTGTGAAAGAGATAAAGAAGCTGATTAAGGAAAATAAGGATGAATTGAAGAAGCTTCCCCGAGAAGTATCGAATTACAATATCCTTGATGGTGCAGGAGAGACTTTCAGATTTGGCAGAATGAAGTTTGAAGGCTCTAATGCGCTTACCCAATCAATGGAAGGCTATAAAGAAAGATTGAAGCAGTATAATGCTGTAGAAATGGGCTGGGAAGAAGAACTTTTACAGTTTCAGAGGTTGTTTAAGAAGTTTCAGGATAAGTTCCATGAATATTTTGAATATCCACTTTTTAATGGAGAGGGTAAGGAAGAAGAGTAATTGTACTCATACGAAAAAAGGAGGACGAAGTTATGATGATAGATCCAATCACTTATGTAGACCAGTATGAAAATGCTTCTTATCTTGATATATTGAAATTTAAGAATGAATTAGTTGAATCCATTACGAAATTTGAACATGATTTTGACAGAAAAGACCCTGACTGGAAGTTTGCCCCTGGTCCAGATGTTCAATATCAATGGAATCTTGAAGCACTTGGTTTTGTAGCTTCAATGTTGTCAAAAGCATTTAACAGAGAGTATGAAACTGGCGACAAAGTTATTTTTGATTATGGGAAGGATATGAAGAATTTTTATAAGAAGTAATCATGGGCATAATATTTTGATTTTTCGTGAAATTTTCCACCCTTTTTTAACGTTTTCGTGATATAATGGTATCATGGATGTAGATTATTCAAAATTGTGGGAAAAGGTTAAAGAAAGAGGAATTAAAAATAAAACAGACCTGATTCCTATGACTGGGATTTCAACAAATATTTTAGCCAAATTAAGTAAAGGTGAATTTATTTCCATGGATAGCCTGAAAAAAATTTGTACTGCATTAGATTGTGATCTAGGAGATATTTCTTCATTTAAAGATTATGAAACTTCAGTAAAAGATAAATCTGGAGTTCTGTAATGTTTGTAAATACTGATAATCCTAATTCTGTTTTTAACTTTATTGACTTATTTTCTGGAGCTGGGGGGCTATCAGAAGGTTTTATGCAGGCCGGATTTAATCCTATAGCGCATGTAGAAATGAATGAAAATGCATCAAAAACATTGGAAACTCGGTCAGTATTTCATGCCCTAAAGAAGGATGGAAATTTAGATTCTTATTATCTTTATGAAAAAGGGGAGATTTCTAGAGAAGAATTATTTAGAAAAGTTCCAAAAGAAGTCTACATGACTGTAATAAATAAAGAGATGTCACAAAATACTCTTCCTGGCATTTTTAAGAGAGTAGATTCTATTTTGAAAGCTGATGGTGTTGACCATGTAGACGTAATTATTGGGGGACCTCCATGCCAAGCATTTTCTTTAGTAGGAAGAGCCCAGACAACTCACATGAAAACTCCTATGGAAGATGATCCTCGTAATTATCTTTTTAAGATGTATGTAAGATTCTTAAAGAAATATCAGCCAAAAATGTTTGTGTTTGAGAATGTTCAAGGAATTAAAACTGCAAAAGATGGTAGATTGTTTCCTGAGATTCAAAAAAGTTTACGAAAAGCTGGTTATGAAATTGATTGTCATGTTCAAAATGCCCAGAATTTTGGTGTGTTACAAAATCGAAAGAGAATGATAATTGTAGGCTGGAGAAAAGATACTCACTATCATTACCCTAATTTTGGGGTCACTGAGACAAATGCTATTGTAAGCGATTTATTAGATGATTTGGCTCCTGTTCAGCGTGGAAGTTATAACAATACTTATTCTCTTGACTATGAACATTGCAGTGATTATCTGAAATGGAGTGGAATTAGAAGTCCAGAAGATATAGTGACTCATCACGAAACTCGTAATAATACGGCGCGAGATGTTGAGATTTATAGACGCACTATAGAGGCTTGGAATCGTTTAGATGAAAGAGGGCAGCCATCTCATCAAAGACTACATTATAACGAGTTACCAGATGACTTAAAGACCCATAGAAATCAAACTTCTTTTGTCGATAGGTTTAAGGTTGTCGAAGGGGATATGCCGTATTGCCATACGGTATTGGCACATCTTTCAAAGGATGGACACTACTTTATACATCCGGATATAAATCAATGTCGTTCTATAACTGTTAGAGAAGCAGCACGTTTACAGTCATTTCCCGATAGCTATTTCTTTGAAGGAAATAGAACATCTCAATTTGTACAAATTGGTAATGCCGTACCTCCGTTAATGGCGAAAGGTATTGCTGAAAAAATTCGTGCTCAATTAGAGGGAAGAGAATAGTGAACATTGTAGAAAATACTTTTGCTGGCATAAAGCAGCAAGAGTTAAGACAAAATCCTTTTTACTCACTAATGTCTGCAACAATTGACACTAATCCTCACCAAATAGAAGCTTATCTCTTTGCTTTAAGTGCCTTAAAGAATGGAGGTGCTATTTTAGCAGATGAAGTAGGTCTTGGAAAAACCATTGAAGCTGGGTTAGTTATAAAACACTATTTTTTAAGTGGAAAGAAAAATATTATTTTGATAATGCCATCAAGTTTACGAAAGCAATGGCAAATTGAATTAAAAGAAAAATTTGATATTTCTGCAAAAGTAATTGATAGTGAGAATATTATTGAGTATGAATATTCTTCAAAGAAGAAGCAAAACATCATCATTATTTCTTATAATTTTGCATCAACTCATAAAAAATTAATTTCTGATACAGCATGGGATTTATGTATTTTTGATGAAGCACATAGAATGAGAAATGTTCACAAGAATGGTAGCAAGATGGCGGCTACTCTTTGTGATATAACAAAGGGGATTCCCAAAATAATGCTTACAGCAACCCCGATGCAAAATAGTTTGTTTGATTTATATGGGCTTATTCAATTTATTGATCCAAGAATACTAGGGGACAAAGCAGTATTTAGTGAGCGATATCTTAAAAATGAACAATATGATGAATTAAAAACAACTCTAGATGGTGTTATACAAAGAACTTTAAGAAGTGAAGTATCTGATTATATTCAGTATCCACAAAGAAGAGAAATGACTGTTGATTTCAGGCTTTCTCTGCAGGAAATGGAATTGTATATGCTGATAAATCAGTATTTGAAAAAAGAAATACTTTATGCTTTACCAAATTCCAGAAGAACTCTTATAACATCTGTAATTCGAAAACTACTTGCATCTTCAAGTATGGCGGTTGCAGAAACTTTTAAAGCACTAAGAAATCGACTGATAGTGTTAAAGCAATCAACACGGGAAGAATCATCTACAGAAAGTTTGGATTATTTTTTTAATTTCTTTGATGAAGAGGATCAGGAACTAGAGGATACAGAACAAAAAGAGGAATTATTTACCCGTGAAAAAGTAAATGAATTTATTCAACATGAAATAGATGAAGTTGAAAATATAATCAATAAAGCAGAAGCAATAACTACAAATGCAAAAATGAACGCATTAAAAATTGCTGTTAAGAAGGCTTTTGATTATCAAAAAGATAATGGTGCGCCGGAAAAAATTGTAATATTTACAGAATCGGTAAGAACTCAAAAATATATCTTTGATGAACTATCGAACAATGGATATAAAAATGAAGTTCTTATGTTCAATGGAAGTGGCTCTGATTCGCTTACAAAGCAAATATATAATGCTTGGAAAGCGAAAAACTATAATAACGATATGGGAAGCCGTGGTGTTGAACTAAAGAATGCAATCGTAGAAGCATTTAAGAATGATTATAAAATTCTTCTTGTAACAGATTCTGGTTCAGAAGGATTAAATCTTCAATTTTGTAGTACCGTTATCAATTATGATTTACCCTGGAATCCTCAAAAAATTGAACAGCGTATTGGTCGTTGCCATCGGTATGGCCAGCAATATGATGTTGTTGTAATTAATTTATTAAATACGGAGAATTTTGCGGATAAGCGAGTATACGAAATTTTATCAAATAAGTTTGAATTGTTTCAGGGGGTTTTTGGTGCATCTGATAAAGCCATTGGACTTTTAGAAAGTGGCGGCGATTTTGAAAAACGTGTAAGTCAAATTTATCAGGAATGCAATTCAACAACAGAATTTACAAAGAAATTTGCTGCATTAGAAAAAGAAATTGAAGGTAAACGCAATAAGAAAATAGAAGAGCTTACAGGTTTGATTACAACAAAAAACTTTAAGAAACACTCAGACACTTTTAATAAATTACTTTCTGAATACATAGACTATGAACAGGAATATTTATACTGGAGTAAGAAAGAAACATTTACATCTGGAATTAAGTTTCCTGCGTATCTTCAGAAAACCAATACAGAAAAAAACAAATACTTGGTAATTGGTGGTTATTATCAGGATACAAACATTATAGATTCTATTTGTATATTTATTGATGAATCTGGAACAATCTTAAATTCTTCAGATGATGAAAGGAAATCTTTTTTGGAATCCATTAATGATAAAGATTTCCGGCAAATAGAACCTGATTTGAACATTTGTTCTAAGCTTTTAAAAAAGATAGAACAAATTGAGTATGAGAATTTTTGTAACACGAATAAAAGAATAATTCTTCATCATAAACGGAAACTTGATAATTGGTTAATGTTGCAAAAAGAGAATTATATTCTTAAAACGCAAGACGAATCTGAAATTAATGAGCTCACAGAACAATTTAACAAAGAGAAAAATTTTCGAGAAAAGATTGCTATAAAGAAAAAAATAGAAGAATTAAAAAAAGAGAAAGAAAACTTACAAACTTTATTTCATGAAGAAATGAGTAAGTTAGAATCTCAAGCAGATAATCAACAAAAAGAATTTGAAGAAACAATATTACAACAACCATCGTTAATATCAAAGATGATTGTTGAACTTTAGGGGAATCAGACATGGAAAAGAAAGGAAAGCTTGAACTTACTTGGGTTGGTAAGTATGAAGATGATGAAGAACTTGAACCTCGTATTTTGGTTGAAGATAAAGAAAAATCTTATGGTGATCCTAATACTGGAAACATGCTTATTCATGGTGATAATTTATTGGCTTTGAAAGCATTGGAAAAAGATTATTCAGGGATGATAAAATGTATTTATATTGATCCTCCATATAACACAGGTAATGCTTTTGAACACTATGATGATAATCTAGAACATTCTATATGGCTTAATATGATTCATAGTAGGCTTGAAATACTACATAAACTTTTAAAAGAAGGTGGAAGTTTGTGGGTAAGTATTGATGATATTGAATGTCATTATTTAAAGGTCATGTTAGATGAGGTTTTTGGTAGAAATTCTTTTGTGGCTGATATCACATACGAGCGATCAGGTAGTGCTGGTCTTGGGCAAAGTGGTTTATTTGTCAATAATAGCGAAAGAATATTAATCTATTCTAAAGGGAATTTTGAATACAACAAAATTTTAGGAAGTTCTCCACTAGAATTTAAAACAATGAAAAGATACAACAAAGTCTTGATAAAAGAAGGAACAAAAGAACTTGTTCGAGAATTCAAATCAAAATCGAACGGAGAACCTGTTAAAGTTTACAGACACGAAGGCTTCGAAATCAGAACAATTTCTTTACGAGATTTTGAAAATAGACAAGAAGAAATAATGAAAGAATTCGTTAATGACTTTGAAAAACTCTTTAGAACAAATAATGTTCAAAAAGAAAATGAATTCCAAAATGATTTGATGAAAGATATGGATAAAAAATCTTTATATACCGTTGAATATGTGCCTAGTCGTGGTAAAAATCAAGATAAGCTAACAAAATTATATTATTATAATTCTGAATTATTTGCTTGGTTAAAGGACACCGCATATATTGAAAATGAACAGATAGTAAAAACTAATAATCTTACTACAGTTTGGACTCATGATTCGATTCCTAAAGCAGACTTAGCAAATGAAGGTGGTGTTGACTTTCCGAGAAGTAAAAAGCCTGAACAATTAATAAAGCGGATTCTTGAAATAGCAAGTAATCCAGGAGACCTTGTATTAGATTCATTTTTGGGTTCCGGCACGACCTGTGCTGTAGCACAGAAAATGGGTAGAAAATGGATTGGTATAGAAATGGGAACTCATGCGTATTCTCATTGTAAAGTTAGGCTTGATAGTGTTATTGATGGTGAACAATCTGGAATATCAAAGAGCATGAATTGGCAAGGTGGCGGTGGATATAAATTCTATGAACTTGCACCATCTTTGCTTGTAAAGAATTCTAAACTCCCTATTTATCAAATTAATCCTGAATACACTTGGAATATGGTATGTGAAGCAATTTGTAAAATTGAAGGTTTTACTTATGAGCCAAAAGACGAATTCTGTGGGTATTCTTCTGAAAATCGCTTTATTCATGTAACAAAAGAATTAGTGAATGCGAAATATGTAATGAATCTTGCAAAAAGTATTGGTGTAAACCAATCATTGTTAATTTACTGTCAAAAATATCAGAGTGATATGAGACTTCCTGCAAATATTGAAATCAAGAAAATCCCTAAGGATCTCCTTGCAAAATGCAGTTTTATTAAGGGGGAAGAAGCATGAGCGAAGTTGTAGAAAAGATAAAATGGGCGATGAGCTTACGTGAGCCACAGGTTGAAGCCCTTACATGTTTGGATAATATCAGCAGTGAACTTGAATATAAAACATGTTCAAAACAAGAAGCTGAAAAAATAGCAAGTGAAAAATGTTTAGAGCCTCATAAAATTTCTGTTGATGCAGAATTTGATTTTCCATCATTTTGTTTTGATATGACAACAGGAATTGGAAAAACTCGTCTTATGGGAGCTTGTATTTATTATTTATATAAAACAAAAGGATACAAGCATTTCTTTATTCTTGCACCAGGGAATACTATTTACGATAAAATGCGTAGGGAAACGGTTCCTGGACATCCAAAATATATGTTCAAAGGTCTTGAAGCCGAAATGGGAAAACCGAAAATCTATGATGGTGAAAACTATTTAACATATCCAGCTAAATACAAGCAAGGAGAATTGTTTGTAGAAAAGACTTCAGATATAGAAATATTTATATTTAATATTTCGAAAATATTTACACGAGGTGATCTTGAATTCAAGTTCCATGAATTTAATGAAAATTTAGGCGCATCGTTCTCTGAAGTATTAAAAACATTTGATGATTTGGTTTTCTGTATGGATGAAGCACACCGCTATTATGCGCCAGCATCAAAGAAAGCAATCAATTATCTCCAGCCTAAATTAGGCTTGGAATTTACTGCGACTCCAAAAGATACAAACAAAAATATTATCTATAGATATGGTTTGGAACAAGGTGCCGGAAAGTTCTTGAAGATTCCTGTTGTAATGGGAAGAACCAATACTGCAGGATATTCTGCAGAAGATATTGAAGAAATGAAGTTAAAAGATGGAATAAAACTTCATGAACGAAGAAAAGCGGTTGTTTATAAATACTGTGTAGATAATAATTTACCACAGTGCAAACCTATTGTTCTTGTGGCTTGTAAAGATACCGCGCATGCGAAGGCTATTAAAGATAAGATAGACTCAGATTCGTTTTTTGGTGGTCGCTATATTGGAAAAGTAATTGAGATAGATTCAAGTACTAGTGGTGCTGAAACTGAGGAGAATATTCAAAAGCTTTTGACAATTGAAAATAATACAAATCCTATTGAGATTGTTCTTCATGTCTACAAGCTGAAGGAAGGATGGGATGTAAGCAATTTGTTTACAATTATTCCTCTAAATGCTGCGCGCTCCGAAATTCTTGCATTACAAACTATTGGAAGAGGTCTGCGTTTACCTTTTGGGCATATTACTGGGCAAGAAGAAATAGATACTCTCGATATTGTTGCACATGACCATTATCGAGAAATTATTGATGACATAAAAAATAATCCAATTTTTAAGCACAGAAACCTGGATGATGAAGATGTGGAACCTACAGAATCGGTTCAAGTTGAGTCTGTAGTACATGAACAAGAGCTTTCATTATTTGATGAGGCTTTAGTACAAGCTAATATTACTTCCTTTCAACAATTATCATCTCAGCAATCGATAGAGAAAGTTGTTGAAGAGTATCAGAAGGCATTTGTTAAGAAGACTTATACAAAGAAGGAAGAAATTAATGCAAATCAGCCTGACTTGTTTAGCTCTGTCAACGAACCATTGCAATCTGAAGAAACAGAAAAGAAATCCACGGAACAACTTGTTTCTGTAAATAAGAAACCTGAAGCACTTACAAAGGAACAAATTGTAAAAAAGATAGAGGAATTAACAAGAGTTGCAATTTCTGTTCCAAAAATTGGAGTTTCATATAGTTCTACGATTTCTTTTAAACCAATAAAGGTAAAACGAAATATTGTAGATTTTGATATTGCATCATCAAAAATAGAACGTTATGACACAATTAATAATAAATTATTACAGACCTTAGATGCTGATACTTTGGTTGTAGATGATCCATTGAATTTATTAGCCTGTTCATTGTTGGAATCCATACCAGAATTGAGTGCGGATGATGCAGATTTAATTATTGACGTTGTTGAACAATATCTTAGTCTTATTGAGGGAGATGAACAAGAAAAGAAAAAGATTGTTCGAAGATATGCAACTGTAATAATTAACGACTTAAGAGAACAGATTTATGCTGCAAAAGATGAACAAACTGAATTTACTTTTAGAGTCGAAAAGAATCTGATTATGTTTGGTAAATTTATGAAGAACGTCAAAACAGATGGACGTCTAAATTATAAAAAAGAGCCACCAAACAAAAAAGATATAAAAAAATACTTATTCGAAGGATATAAAAAATCTTTCTATCCTGAAAATGGTTTTGACAGTGATGATGAAAGACGATTCTCTGTTGTTTTAGAGGATGATCCTGAGGTTTTACGATTTATCAAACCTCCATTAAATCAGATGGGACTTTATTATAAAGCCGCGACCCAATACAATCCTGATTTCTTAGTCGAAACAAAAGATAAGAAATACATGATTGAAGTAAAAGCAGCAAATCAGACTGATACTGAGGAGGTTCAAGAAAAAGCACGTGCAGGAATAAAATGGTGTGAATGTGCGTCTCAGGTTGATGCTGATAATAAGCCGTGGGAATACAGACTGATACCAGGAGATAATATTGCAGTTGGTAATACATTCAAATATGTTGCAGGAATGGCTATTCCTATAAAAAATTTGGAAAACTAAAAATAAAATAACTGTGGTGTCATTATTTGGCACCACAATAGTGTATAATTGTATCGTTTGGAGGAATTATGGCAGATATAGACAGTTTCAAATATGCCCAAGTAAGACAAAAAATTCTAGATGCAGTACGACAAGATTTAATAGGTCCTATAGGAGGAGAAAATGAAGTTCTAGAAAAAGATTCCCCAACACAAACTTACATTACAGGCATACTATTTCCTGCAGATTCCGCAATCACTGAAGATGAAAATTATAATGATATTGAATTTACAGATGCAGGACCGGATTCAGAGGGAGAAAACTATGGTTTTAATACCGATGAAGATGAAAAACCAGAAGATAGTGTAAAGAAAGGTTTTCAACGACCTTCCTCTATGGGAATTTCTTTCTATATCAAAAGTGATGTAAAACAATTAAATGCTACTGTACGTTATGGAAAATACACCCAAGAAACTAAAAAAGAAATAATATTTGTTCCTGTTGAATCAGAAGATGAAGAGGAAACTACTTCCGATTCTGAACAACAGATGCAGGAAAAAACTATTTCTAAAACATATTTCCATCGAAAACAAATTGAGGAAACTATTTTAATTGATCTAAAGTCATTTTCGGCTAGCTCTAATACATATACACTTCCATCAAACCCTAATTATAAAATTTATGTTTTGAAAATGGTTTTAAAAACAGGCTACACAATGCTTTCTGTATATGTACACAATAAAGATAAAGATTCTGGAGGAAAGGAATCTGAAAAAGTAATGTGTCAAACAGAACTGATTGTTTCATCTGTTGATGGAGCTGCAATTTTTGCACCTGAGTATATTTGTCGTAGTGACAAGGAAATTGAAGATGAATTCTATTATAAAGGCCGTCCTGTATATGCACGAGGAAGAGGATGTGCTGCGACTTGGCTAAAAGAAGATTCTGAAATCAATGTAAAAGCTGTATGTTCAAGTTTTATTCCTGATTATGAGATTTCAGGAGTAAGTGCAGAACTTAAGGATATGCCAAATGAAGCCTTTAGTATGCTCAATATGGCTCTGCCTAACAAAAAAGATGATACATTAGCAGAATTAAAGAATCTTACAGCCTTATATAGGAACTGGATAGATATAAAATTAAAGGGAGACAAAACAGTACCATCAGAAAAGTCTTCTGAGATTATAAGTAAATGTGAAGAATCACTAAGAAGAATGAATGAAGGTATATGCAAATTGGAAAAGGATGAAACTTCTTGGCAAGCCTTCATGTTTATGAATCAAGCAATGTATTTACAGCGAAGTATCACAAGTTATGCTAAAGCTTCAGGAAGTGGAGTAATATGTTCGCTAAAAGATTTTATGAAAGATGATCCTGCGTTTGGAAGAAAAAAAGATCACAGCCATTGGCGACCATTTCAGATTGCTTTTGTCTTACTTAATTTATGTAGCATAGTAGAAGAAGATAATCCAGAAAAAAACATTGTCGATCTTTTGTATTTTCCAACAGGCGGTGGTAAAACAGAGGCTTATTTAGGCTTAATTGCCCTTACAATAGCTTATCGCAGACTTACAGCTCCACTAGAAAATGAATTCAATAAAGATGGAGGAGTAACAGTATTTTTAAGATATACCTTAAGATTACTGACAACACAGCAAAGGGACCGTTTGCTCAAATTAATAATCGCTATGGACATTCTGCGAGAAGGTTCGAAGAATGCTCAATATGGTACAGAGCCTATTTCTATTGGTTTCTGGGTTGGTGGCGGAGTTACACCTAACAAATTTAAGGAATACGACGAAGAGGAAATATATAACAAAGGTAGTTTTCTAAGAAAAGTTTCGAAACAAGTTATTCGATGTCCATATTGTGGAGAGAAAGTTCCAGCTGAAAATTTTAAAATAGATAGTAAACGTAAAACTGTAGAGATTTTCTGTAGTAAAAATACTTGTCGTTATCATATAAATGGCTTAGGTGGTAGAAAACCATTAAGTATGCCAGTTTATTTGGTTGACGAAGAGATTTATGCAAAATGTCCAACAGTAATTATTTCAACTGTTGATAAGTTTGCAAGGCTACCTTGGTCAGAAGAATGTGGATTATTATTTGGAAAAACAAATAGATATTGTGAAAGGTGTGGATATATAGCTGTTGGAGCAGAACATGTTCAAAAGAGTCATCCTGCATCAGGGGATTTACCAAAAGCTTCAGTTACAAATTGTAAACCATTTTATCCACCACAACTTATAGTCCAAGATGAATTACACCTCATTACTGGCCCCTTAGGAACTATATATGGTGGATATGAAACTGTTATTGAGGAAATGTGTTGCTTGAGTCGCAATGGAATAACAATTCATCCAAAATACATTGTTTCTACAGCAACTATAAAAAATGCAGGAGAGCAGATAAAATTCTTATATGCTAGGAAAAAGTTTTCACAATTTCCTCCAAGTGGAATTGATATAAGAGATTCTTTCTTTGTAAATGAAATACCTCTTCCAAAGTCTAATTCAAATACATGGTCAGAAAACGATATTGATTCTATGGCAAAAGAAGGAATAAAACCGTTTAGACAATATGCCGGTATTTGTGCTGCTGGACAATCTGTAAAGACAACATTAATTCGCTTATATGCAGTTGTTTTGCAAAAAGTATACGACTTATCACTTGATCCGGAATACGAAGATTATGTTGATCCATATTACACATTAATTGGATATTTTAACTCATTACGAGAATTAGGTGGTGCAAAACGTCTATTGGATGATGACATTAAGAAACGTATACATCATCTTTTCTTGAAATATCAATATAAAGATCAAAGATTTTTAAACGATGGAAGAAGCCAAGAAATTACTTCACGAATGCCATCTACTAAAATTTCTGAAACCCTAGATAAGCTTGAATTAAAATTCGACAAGAAAAAAGGTAGGGATAAACAAGATTGTTATGATACTGTAATTGCAACAAATATGATTGCTGTTGGAATGGATGTTGATCGACTTGGTCTTATGACTGTTGTGGGACAACCAAAACAGAATTCTGAATATATTCAGGCAACTAGCCGAGTCGGACGAAAATTTCCTGGAATTATATTTACAGTATATAATCCTTATAGACCACGAGATTTGTCAAACTACGAGAATTTTGTAGGCTTCCATTCTCAAATGTATCGTTATGTTGAAGGCACGACAGCTACACCTTTTGCTGCTCGTGCTAGAGATAGAGATTTACATGCACTTATCGTTTCATTACTTCGCCTTCAAATTGAAAAGATGGCCCCAAACAAGGGGGCTAATGAAATTAATACGGTTGATAATGATGAAATAGAAAATGTGAAAAATAAAATTCTAGAACGTGTTAAGATTGTTGCACCTAGTGCATATTCTCAGACAGTAAGTGACTTGGAAGCATTCCTTTCAACATGGAAAGATTTAGCCTCAAACGGCAAGCTGTTTTATCACATAAAGGATAGAACAAATGGTAATCAAACTTTATTAACATACTATACCGATTTTGCAAATAAAACAGAAAAACCAACATTAAATTCTATGAGAGATGTAGAACAAGCTTCATCATTGTTCTATTGGGAAGGTGACTTATGAGTTTTTTTAATAAACAAAAAATTGGAGAAGTTCGTCCAAATCAATTAATAACAACTTTTGGTCCAGGTTCTGTAATAGATGCTCTCAATGATTCCATTACAATTGTTGATTTAGATTATTGGAATGCTGACAATATAGGTGGAGAAATTAGAGATACTCGATTAGCTTCATATATGGGTGTGAGACATTTCTACAAACCCAAAACTGGTTCAAAGTCAAATACAGATATTCCTGTGGTTTCTTTTCCATATTTGCATATATGTTCGAAAGTTTCATGTCAGCATATATTTGATATGAGAGATTCTTTTGATTCAGCTCAATATATTCAATCAAACGGACAGGTTCGCTGTCCTAAATGTGGCTTTAAAGCATTTCCATCTCGTTTTATAACAATATGTGAAGACGGACATATGGATGATTTTCCATATAGATGGTGGGTACATAAAGGCAATACATCTTGTAATGGAGATTTAAAACTAGCTGCAACAGGTAGTTCATCATCTCTATCAGAGTTAATAGTAAAATGTTCTTGTGGGGCATCAAGAAGTATGGCCGGGGCGATGCAAAAAGAAAACTTTTCTGATTTAAAATGTACAGAAAATCATCCTCATCGTCCTCAGAAAAAAGGAATTAAATGGGTTTCTAAATGCCAATGTCCAGTTATTCCTAGTCAACGTGGTGCGTCAAATGTATATTTTGGTGTTAGTAGAAACGCAATTTCAATTCCGCCGTGGACGAATCCTATTAATGAACTCATGAGTGAAAAAAGAAGCGACGTTGAAAACTTTGAGCAAGCATTTGGAGAATTAGGACTTCAGAAAGCATTTGAAATGTTCTTTCAACCTCAAGGATACTCAAGAGAAGACTTTGATGCAGCTTATAAGAGATTAAAAGACAAGATTAAAGAATTTACAGAACTCAAAGAAATGGAATACAAGGCGATAACTCATCATACAGATGTTGAATATCAACATGACGTAAAGTATTTCCAAGCAGAAGATGAAAACATTTCTCCAAGTTTAAAGCCGTATTTTTCTCGAATAATTAAAATTCATAGATTGCGAGAGGTTCGAGTATTAACAGGCTTTACAAGACTTGAGGCTCCCGACCCTGAATCAGAAGGAAAACATATAGTTCGCTTAAATTGTGGCAAAGGTGAAAAATGGTTACCTGCAGTTGAAATAAATGGAGAAGGTGTATTCCTCGAATTAGATAGAAGTAGAATAAATAGTTGGATTAAAAATGCGAGGGTTGCAGAACGTTCAGATAAATATATGGACTGTTATGCTAAATATTGCGAAAAGAGAGGTTGGGAAAATTTTAAACCTAGAACAGGGGAATATGTTCTTTTACATACTTTATCGCACATGCTTATAAAAGAAATGGCTATGCAGTCCGGTTATTCATCTACCTCATTACATGAGAGGATTTATAGCAGCCCTGAAATGAGTGGAATTCTTATATATACAGGAGCTGCAGATAAAGAAGGTTCTTTAGGTGGCCTTGTCGAATTAGGAAACATGCAAAAATTCATTCCTCTTTTAAAGGATGCCTTAGAACATGCTCTTACTTGTACTACAGATCCTGAATGTTTTATGAAGAATCCTACTACCGATAGAATTAATGGAGCTGCTTGTCATTCCTGCACTATGATATCTGAAACAGCCTGTGAGAATGGCAACCGTTTACTTGATAGAGCATTAGTTGTTCCTCTTCCTGAAAAAGAAGAAATGGGATATTTCCGTAATTTGGTAAATGATTTATGTGGTATCCAAGTATAAAAGCAGATTATTTATCTGTACTAATATCTAAGGCGATTTCTGAATTCTCAGTTGTACATCAAGAATGTGTTTTTGATAGTGTTCTTGTTGAGATGAAAAAAATATATCCTAATTGTACAGATGATGAAATATTGTCTATTCTTCAATTGTGCTTGAATCTTGTTAATACTGAAAGGAAGGAACATACAGAATTAGTTATTACTTGTCCAGAATCATTTCAAATAAAATCTAGAAAAATTAGAAATGTAATAAAAGAATTACTTGAAAATGCAAAGGAAAGTATTACTTTTACAGGATATTCAATTTCTGATTATTTCGAAGATATGGTCGATACAATAATACAAAAAAGTCAGCAAGGAATATATGTAACTCTTTATGTTAATAATGCGGCAAAACAAAACTTGGAACGCTTGTTAGCATACCAGGGGAAATATTTAAGAATATTTGAGTATGAAAAAAGTGCAGAAGATAAAATGGCTGCTCTTCATGCAAAAATAATTGTTGTTGATAAATGTAAATCATTAGTTTCTTCTGCAAATCTTTCATATCATGGCTTAAAAGGAAATGTTGAGCTTGGATTATTAATTACATCAGAAGAAAAAGGAAAACAAATCATTAATGTTTTTAAAGAATTAACAAAAATGAAAGTATTTAATAAATACGAAAATACAACAGGAGAAAAATAAAATGGCAGCAAATGAATCAATTTCTGGAATGATAACAAAAACAACTCAAATGTTATATGACAATTTGAAAACTAGATATGATTCAGGTTTTCCGATTTTAAAAGAATTGATTCAAAATGCCAATGATGCAAAAGCTAGTGTTTTAAGAATTACAAAAACAGATGGATTAAAGGAGGCAAATCATCCTCTTTTACAAAAACCAGGATTAATTGTTTTTAATAATGGTTTAGTAAAAACCCCAGAAGACTTGGAAGGTATCGAATCCTTTGGAGAAGTTGCTAAATTAGGACGAACCGGCGTTATTGGCAAGTTCGGTCTTGGAATGAAAAGTATTTTTCATTTTTGTGATATGTTTTTCTATATTGCCTATCAGAAAAACCAAAAAGAAATCGTTCATGCCGTTAATCCATATTTTGATTATATAAAACAAGAAGATCGTTTTCATAAAGATTGGAATCAATTTGAACTTAGTGACCAAAAACTGCTATTAAATAGTGTAACAGGAATTGTTAAAGATTCTAATGATGGTTTACTTTTATGGATACCTCTTAGAGATGGTTCATACAAGCATACAATTACTAAAGATATTTATAACATAAATGATATATGGAAACTTTCTGATGAAGAGTTAAAAGAAAGTATTGCTCTGTCTTTAGCAAGTCTTGATATATCTATTCCTTGTTCAAACGGAACAAGAACACTTGAAAAAATAGAATTAACGACACAGAAATCTCGTATTGAACTTGAATTAGGGAAAGGAGAGAATAAAATCTATTCCCAAAAAGAGATTTATTGTGAGATTAAAAAAACTGAACCAGTAGGCAATGTTGAAGGAGAGAAATTACTAAAAACATTAATTAGTAAAGATAAGTTTGCTAAAGTTTCATATTTGGATGAAAATGGAGATGAAGTCGAGACTTGCTCATATACTGAGAACCAGAAAGTCGCATTAGCGATTGTAAAATTTATAAACAAGCATACTCCGTATATAAAGATTAATTGGAGCAGTTATCTTCCCTTGAACGGTGAAGATGACAGTGAGTTTTATATTCCAAATCTAAATTCAGAATATCATATTCTGGCACATGCAAATTTTGCCATTGATTCAGGAAGAAAGAATATTATTAAATTTAATGAATGTGTTGATAAAAATATAAAATTATACCCCGATTTTGATGATGTTGATGATAAAAGTGCTCAGGTGGAATGGAATAAAATATTAATAAGATATTTTATTCTTCCTGAACTATTAAAGTTTTGTTCTGAAAAAGGGGAGAAAGATTTCTTTGAAGGTCTTTATTATTCATTGGCTTCTGAATACGAAAAAGATTTAGGGTATTTCTGTTTTGATAAGGGGATTGCTTTCAACAATGGAATAAAATGGGAATACCACAAAACAAATTCTATTACAGACAGTGGTATGTATTTGATAAATCAGACTGCAAAAAAATATTCTAACAAAAACGCATTTTCTGATTTTGAAAGCTTGAAATCAACAATCAAAATTTGTAATTATATTCAAACTGAAGAACCAGATATTAATTGGAGCATTTCTGTTGCAGAAAAATCGCTTACACTTGACGACCTAGTTCTAATAAACAGAATCATCACTGAAAAACAGTATCCTATCTTATTGCTACCAAACATTTTTGAAAAGGAATATTTGAATGATTCATATCGTTTATCAAATTACGAAATAGCGATAAATTTTCTAGAAGAATTTGAGAGTGTATTAAAAGAAAAAGCTAGCGATATTTTTGAAAGCCTTTGTAGCAATGGTTCAATTACTAAAGAAGTTTCTAGAGCAATCTTTACAAATGAAAGAATAAAAAAATATGTAAAACTGTTTAAAGTTACCTCTCTCGATCCTGAAGAAACAAAGTATAATTCTGAAGGAAAGACTTTTGACGAAATATGTGCTTTAAGTAATAATTCACAACTCTTCTTTTATGTTGCACAAAATGACTCAAAACAAGAACGTGAATTACAGCCTATTTATCTACTTCAAAGAATGTGTCCGAATATTACATTCTATTGTGCAGGTCGTGCTACAGCAAAGAATCAATTATTTCTCAAAGAAGATGACAAAGATAGTATTTACAAATATATAACTGAAACAGATTTGAATAATAAAGGTGACACTCCTGAAATCAAACTGTTGGATTCTATAAAAATTGAATCAATATTATACGCAATGAAGCAAAATCTTGAGTTCCTGGAATTCGGAGCTGTCCCAGTTGCAGATGAATTTATTTCTCGAACCAAATATCTATCTGAAGAACAAAAAAAACAATATTTTGATGTTCTTCGTTCCATATTATTAGGAAAAGTAACTCAAGATAACTTTCCAATTTATAAGCTTATTTATTCTATTGGGCAAGATTCAAGAGCAAACTTGTTTTACTCAATTATTAGTAAATATTCTGAAACAGAATACAATAAACATGTCATTCGAAACGGTTTTGATTATCCCCAATCATTAATAGATGTTCTAAAAATCAAAGAGATAACTGTTGATGAATTGGAAGAAAAGTTAGGTACAATCTCATCAGAGATATCAGATAAAGCAACAACAGAAGAAAGAATCCTATTGGCTAAAAATATCTACAATGAGAACGTTTTTCAGAAATTAGATATTCTTAAGACCATAACAGGAGAATTCGTAAGATTAGATTGTTCTTCATATAAATGTTACTTAGAATCAAGAGATGAAAATATTAGATTCCCAGGTAATTATGTTTTTCCGAATACTTTTAAGCTAATACGTAAAGATAATACGATTGCTTTGCAAAATTGCATACCAGAGTTAACTTATGAAGTTCTATTAAATACAATTCTTGAAGATGAATCTAATGAACTAGGTTCTCAAGAAGGAATTAGGCTGTCTAACTTTGTTTGTTCATTAATTGAAAAATCAAAGGGAAAAATTAAATTAGAGGATTTATCTTTAGATTCTCGTAAAAGAAAATGGATACCTGATTATTCTTATAAGTTTTATGCACTTAATGAAGTAATTGATTGCCTTGGGATTAATGAAGAACTCATCTCTTTATGTTCTGGTATAATTCACGCAAATAAAATTAATCAAAATTATTTCATATGTCGTAATTTTTTTGTAAAAGAGAAAGATGAAGCATTAAGGCAGCTTTTATCACATCCAGATAAGACTTCAGAAAACAAATGGCCTTGGTTTAATATTCAATCATTCCCAATATTAAGAACTAATGAAGTGGCAAAAGACTTTCTTCCTTTAATTCTTAAAACGGGAGACTCATCAATAAGAATTACAAGTGAAATTCTCAAAGACAATGAAGAAGGAATTCTTGAAGTTTTAAGAACTATTAATCAAGATTTATTTGTATCAGATTCTGATTATATTTCTAATCATTTTAAGAATTTTATAATACAACTTGGAAAAGAATTCCAAATTGGTACTAACATATCAGAAGACTTACTTTCATTTATTGAAGAAATCTTTAATTACATAAATGAGCACGATATTCTTGATATACTTGAACAAGCAAAAAATGAAAAAGATGAGCATACAATAAAACTCCCCTCTGAAGCATCAAGTTGGAATTCTATTAGTAATTTAGCAAACTTTAAGGAAACTCTCCCCGATTTAAAGAAAGAGAATACTCTTTCAAGAAGAATTAGCAGTAAATTCCCTGCAAATGAGCGCCGATTTGGAGTTGAAAATAATGGAACAGAAATTAAGAGCGAAGATCTTATAAATAAGCTCGAAATTTGCAAGAATCCTAAACTATGGGGTGTATTTTGTTATCTAATTTTCAATGATGATTCTAAACTGAAACTTATTCAACATGGTCGATTAATTGAAGAAAATACAATTTCAGTTTTAAAAGGCTTCCATCTTTCATCGATTAAGCTTTCAAAAATCAATGTATACACAACAGAGAATAACTATTGCAAGAGTCTTACCTCTGAATTGATTAAACTAAAAGATGCAAAAGAAATGGATACCATCTTTTATAATAAGCCAGATTTCAAATCTCAAACTGGCGAAATAACTGTAGAGCTATTTGATAACTTTTCAGCTTTTTCAGAAATGAGTATAGAAAATGCAATAAAACAATTATTATCCGTAAGAACCTCTTTCTTACCAGATGAATCATTCTTTGTTGATTTAGCAAATCCTTCGCAAACTCCTCTCAAAACTGCAATTAATATGATTTTTGCGAATGTCTTTTCTACACTTAAAATATTAAAGCTTGATACAAGAGCAGGACAATATAATCAGATAGCTTTAGAATATAAAAGGTATATGGAAGCCTGTGGAAATGAAGATTTTGCAACCATGAAGTCGAGTTGTGATGCAATCAGGTCATACATTGAAAACAATAATGGATTGATTCAAAATCAAATAAAGGAACGAGTTATTAATTATATTCGAGAAGCTGAATATCAAGAAAGATGTATTCTCTTCGAATTATTCCAGAACAGTGATGATGCATATGCTCAGAAAGGTTCTGACTCAAGAACAAGTTATTTCAATGCTAAAATAGTAAATGATTCAATGGTTATTGAACATATAGGGCGGCCAATTAACGAATATAAGGTTGGAGGCTGTCCAGAATATAAGGCAGATTTAGCTAATATGCTTACAATTGGCTGGTCTGATAAAGGAAACATGCATAGCTATGGTAGACAAACTGGTAAATTTGGCTATGGATTCAAAACTGTTTATCTTATTTCTGATGAACCTCATATAAAAAGTGGTGATTATGATTTCATTGTAAAAGCAGCTTTATATCCACAAACAGCTGGAGAAGGGTACACTGAGAAAACAATAATAACACTTCCCTTAAATGAAAATGGCTTAAAGAAGAAAGATGAAATAATATCTGACTTTGAACAATCTGCAAATTTTCTCGTAATGTTTGCAAAGAGAGTCAGAGAAATCAATGTTAATGAGAATTCTTATTCATGGAAACCAAAGAATAAACTTGAACTATCTAATTTTATTGTTGAAAGCGATGGTGATATTCTTCTATTCAAAACTATTCCTTCTCATATTCAAGATCCACAATGTCAATTTGCCAGTTTAGCTTTTCGACTAAACGGAGCCTCAGTTGTTCCTTTAGAAGAAAGAATACCAAAAATGTGGTGTTTAGCTCCTTTATCTGATTTTAACGGTTTGAACTTTGCTATAAATGCGGATTTTAAAACAAATACCGGAAGACAGACTCTCGCATGTGAGAATCCGGATAATCAAAAATTAATAAATAAACTATCAACATTATTTGTTGATTCAATTTTTGAATTAAAAGATGACCCTATTTTTGGATGCTACTTCAATAGTTTAATAAACATTATTTTAGACTCAAAAACAAAATCCAAGGGATTCTTGGCTAATTTTTCAGAATATACAGTTCAAACCTGTCTTGCGAAGGGGATACTTCCGAACGGAACAACGGATGTTATTCCATACAATCAGCAAAATATTCTTGCACTTTCTGCACATCCATTTGGTAGCCACGTTTCAACACAATATAAATATATAAATGCAATGAATGATTTTATTAATGATTGCGAAGAAACAAATTATATTGTTACAACTCAAATACTTGCAGAATTATTACCTCAAAATCATGGAAGTCAAATTGTAGAAATTAAATACATAATTACTCTTTTAGAATGTTTATTAAATAAGTACGCCTCAAACATCCAAAGACAAAAAGAAATACTTCTAAAATTAAGAGATTCTCAATTATTCGATTATGTAATAAAAGAAGATAAACTTCTGGAAAATTGTAAAATAACCGACGTAAATAACACTGTAAAAATGATAAACAGAGTTGCGGAAATTTCTCCTAATTATGGGGAAGCTGTGAGCATACTTTCAAGATTATACAAACCAGACACTGATGTATTGAAGCAATATCTTACAGATCAAAATGATGAAGATGATAATGAAGAAGACGAAGAAATTGAAGACGACAATACAATCAGCTTCCAGGAAATTCCTACTGTATTGGATATTTATGAACGTTGGGTCCAATTATCACCAGAAGAATGGATTAACAAGAAAGAAGAATATTATTCATGGATGTTTCCAAAACAGATTGATAGACATGAGCTCAAGCAAAGTTTAATTGTTGGAGATGACTATTGGATTCGATATGACGAAAACAATCCATCAATTCCAAAATCTTGGTGTATTTTGTTCTTATTAGGAATTCTTCAATCTTCAGTATATTATAATCATTCCGAAGTCTCACGACGTCTACGAATTGAAAGAATTGATGATTTAATCACTATGTTCTGTGACGGTGCCAATTTACAAGAAATATATGATAGATTCTTGGAAAAAACACAATTTGCTGAAGAAGACTTAGAAGAATTTGAACGTCTCTTACGTGTATATAAGTTCCGTAAACATTTTATGAGCTTTTATAATTTATTCAAAACACAAACAAAAGGAGAAATTCAGTCTACAGGACAAATTCTCATACCTAGCAGTGATTCTGAATTATCGGGTAGTGGTATTGAAGCATTTGCTAGTGATAGAAGCCTAAAATTTGGAATTTCGTTAATCATGCGCGAACTCCAGGATTGTGACTTTTATGAGGATAAACAAAAAGCCTTTGAGAAGTTAAATCAATTTACTTATATTCCAAATAAAAAACTTCGACGTATTGTCTATCAACAAGTAGAACCGATTTATTCAACATCTGAGGCTTTATATAGAGAAATAATTAAACAATTAGGCGATGTTCCGCGATTAAATGACTTCCTTGCTGAACATGATTTACCATTTATAATATTGGGAGATTAGTTATGCTTCAAAATAATGATAAAGTAATGCATCAAGATTTTGGTATAGGAACCATATTATCAATTCTACCAGATTCTGTATTAGTTAGGTTCGAAAATAATTCTATTCAACAATGTCCATTTGAAGACCTGAAAAAAGTAGAAGACGTATTGTCTCAATTAAATTCAAAAGAATATAGTGATTCAGAACAAATAATCACTAAAGTTCAGTCAGCAATTATTCAAACCATAAATAATAAGTGGGGAATTTTCAGTCGATCTGCCATTGATTTATTACCTCACCAATTATGGGTTTGTAATCAGGTACTGAAAGAGTGGCCTGTTCGTTATTTAGTAGCTGATGATGTTGGCTTAGGAAAAACCATTGAAGCTGGACTTATGATCTGGAGCTTAAAGTCTTCGGGAAAAGCTAAACGAATTCTTATATTGACACCTGCACCACTTACAATCCAATGGCAAGAACGAATGAGTTTGCAATTTGATTTGGGATTTGATGTATATACTACAGAGCAAGAAAAAAGTTCGGTTAACTATTGGGAAACTCATGATCAAGTTATAGTTTCTTTCCCAACTATGCAAGTAAACACCAATGGACGACAAAATAAAATTCTTGATTCAGATGCATGGGATCTTGTTATTGTTGATGAAGCGCATCATATGAATGCAGAAGCCAGAACAGGTAAAACCTTAGAATACCAATTCTTTGAAAAGCTTGAAGAAGCAGGTAAAATAATCTCAACAGTTTTATTTACAGGTACTCCTCACCGGGGTTTTGATTATGGCTTTTGGTCATTAATGAGACTTGTTGCCCCAAAGGAATTTAATCCTAAAGAAAAATCATCACAACAATATGCTCGACTATCAAAATATTTTATTCGAAATAATAAGCAGAATACTGTTGATATGAATGGGAATAAATTGTTCCATAAAATCATTCAACATCAAGAAACATTTTCTTATACACCAGAAGAGCAAGATTTTTATCAACAAATGTCTCAATTCATAGAAAGTGGTAAAACATATGCATTAACGAAGTCTGGAAATATTAGTACCTGTATTACTCTTGTTTTAGTTTCATTTCAAAAGTTAGCAGCGAGTTCAATAGCAGCAGTAAAAAAAGCTCTTATTGACAGAAAGAATGAATTAAATCTTGTAAGAGTTAAAAAGGAAGCTGATGAATTTACATCAGAGCGAATCCTTTCAATTTTCTCAGATGAACCTGAAGAAGAAGATATAGAAAATATCATAGGAACGGGAACCGTCAATTTTTCTTTGATGAATAATGAGATTGAAAGCCTAGATAAAATAATTGATTTAGCAGATAAAGTTAGCTCAGAAAGTAGAATTCAAAAAATAATAAATACTATTGCTGAGCAGTATTCTGAACAAAGTATCCTTTTCTTTACCGAATATAAAACTACACAATCACTCTTAATGTCCGCATTAATGAAAAAATGGGGACCAGATTGTGTAACGATTATTAATGGTGATGAAAAATTAGATGATATTTTATATCCAAATGGAGAACGAAAAAAGGTCTACTTAAAACGAACTGAAGCTGCAAAAATGTTTAATTCCGGCAAAGTGAGATTTTTAATTTCGACCGAAGCTGCAGGAGAGGGAATAGATCTTCAAGAACATTGCCATGTTTTATTTCATGTTGATTTACCATGGAATCCAATGAAACTACATCAAAGAGTCGGAAGAATTAATCGATACGGTCAGAAGTACGATGTTGATGTAGTAAGTTTTAGAAATCCAGATACAATAGAATCAACTATTTGGGAAAAACTACAAAATAAAATTAATACAATAACAAAAGTCTTGAATGCAGGAATGGAAGAACCAGATGATTTATTAGGGTTGGTATTGGGCATCCACGGAGATAATTATTTTAATTCTTTAATTTCAGATGGTATAACAAAATTGTCAAGAAATGAGAGCATAGATAATTGGTTTGATGCACAAACGAAGACTTTTGGTGGAGAAGATGCAATTTCTATGATAAAGGGAATTGTTGGGAACGCAGCAAAATTTAATTTAAGCGGATTACCAGACGTTCCTAAAACAGATTTACCAGATTTACAAAAGTTTTTTGAACATTGTATTCGTTTGCAAGGCAGACAAATTGTTAACACTAACGGGAAATATAGTTTTCTTGCTCCTAAAACTTGGGAAGGATCAAGAAAATATATGCCAAAATATTCAAACTTAATGTTTAAGCGTAAAGTTGAAGAAGGGGAAAAAGCAAAGGATATATGTGGGATTGGACATTACGCATTTGATAAGTGTTTAGAGTACGCAGATAGAATTGAAGGTGCTGTCTGCAAAATCAATGGAAATAAGTCGTATTTTATTTACAAATTATTTGATCAAAAAACATACTCATCCGAAAGAATTACTAAAGATCTCGTTGTATATTCTTATTCCCATGACACAAAAGAAATTAATAAGCTAACTCTTGACGAAACATTAAAATTGTTGAATCAGCTTGAATATAACAGTAGTTCTGATAAATGTTTAGATTCTGTTCCACAAGAAATAGAATCTAAGATAGATACTATATTAAAAGAATATAGTTATGCCTTACCAGCAAAGGAACTCCAATTTGTTTTAGCAGGTTCACAATAGATACTATAGGAAAATAAATGAGTAAACTTACCATTCCACTTTATCACGGTACTGATAGAAAAGTATTAGCAATGTCTCCAGAAGAACGAACTAAAGCAAAAAAGAGTGCTTTTGTTTTAATAAATTATTACTTCAATGTTTTTATACAAAACGGATTCGAATTTAAGGATTACAGAATAACTTCAAAACCAGAATATGATAAGCACAATCAAGAATTAAGAGAAAAGCTTGGAATTTTTGAGAGGGAAACATGGGATGCATATACAGTAGCATGTTTGCTTAATAAACCTGATTATCAATATGAGTCATTTTATCTAACCGGCGATTATGATAAAGCTTGTAGATATGCACGGCGAGCTGCATACTTTGGTGAAATTGGGAGTGTAGCATATCGTTTATGGCATGGAGCAACTTTGCTTAATTATACAAGTGAACTTAATACAATTGAATCGGATTTACAAAAGCTTCAATCAATATGGGAACTTCCAAATAAACCCGTATTGATTAAATTCCCAGATTTGGAAAAAAATCAGTTACTTGATGAGAAAGGCGTAGAAGTAATTAATAATACTTTACCAGATGAATTACTTGTAAATCTTTCGTTCAGATTAAAGGAAACTCCCAATGATTTATCGAATTATGAAGTCATTGAACTAGTTAAGAAGGATAATAAATGAGTAAACACGTACAATATGGCAAAACATTCGGACTCTTCTACGATGCTTACAGAAAGTTCTGCAAGGAAAACTCTCCAACCGGAAAGCCTAATTCTGATACGCCGGAACTTTTTCGTCAGTGGTTTATATCAAACTTTGTGGCAAGCATGGATGATGCAACCTGCGTTCAACTTTTTATCCGCGATTTAGGACATGAACTTACTCATATTTATCTGAAAGATGAAGGGCTTATGGATTTCTTCAAAACTGTAGAAATCCGTGATTTGGAAGGTATCAAAACCTACATCAAGGAAAACGGTTCCAGCGTAGTACTCAATTCAGATGATTATCTTGAAAACCTGACAACAGGAATTAACTTTGGAATCTGCCTGCACATACCACGAAAAAGCCAGGGGTTTGTATTTGCATATTCGCTTTATGACACAACAAATGAACTCCGTATCTTTGTTAATCATGGAATGGAGCAATATCACATTTCTAGCAATGAAATCGAGGATAAGAAATCTATTGTCTACACTGACCAAGAAATGAATGAGATTACAAAAATTGCAATCAACCTCATTTCGTACATTTATTGCTTCCCCGATTGTCTTGTAGACGGAGCTCCCCACGACGTAAAAACTGAAAACAATCATTATCTGAATACTTCAGAAAAGGTAATGGAAGCAACGGAAAAAGCTGAGTCTGGAGTAGTGATACCTCACTTCCGCCGTGGATATTTTAAGCGTTTAAGCAGCGATTTTTATAAGAACAAGAAAGGACAGATTGTATTCGTACACGAGACGATTGTTAATGGAGTTGCAAAGACGCTGGAATCGTAAAAGAGGAGCAGTATGGTTTACAAGTTCTATGATGTAGCATATGTCAGCAAATCTCACACAGAATATCTGCGCAGAATTATCAGCTATAATGAAGTTTTGAAGACGGATTTGATGATACATCTGTCAAAGCTCTATGAGCAGGACAGGGCTTCGTTCCAGACTTTCGGCGACTTTGCTTTCATGGATACAACTTTTCACGACCTGGAAAACAATAAACTGTTTGCCTATTTTGTTCCTAACTTTCATGAAGATGCTAAACAGGACTGGTATCTTAATAGTTTTAAAACAGAAGCTCAGATAGAAGAACTTTGTAATCCGGAAGAACCTGAAGAAGAAAAAGAGGAAGAGAAAAAGCCTGAAAAGAAGACAATCATTCAGGATGTAAAAACATATTTCGACGAAACCCCACTCAATAATAAAAGCACAGTAAAGAATCTGCTTGATATTTACAGAAAGGAACATGCAGGAAACGACCAGCGCGACGGCGTAATTTTTGAGCGTATGCTCACTCAAGCAATCATAGAAAATGACGCACCTAATAGCATCAACAATGACGAAGGCCTTCTGGATCTTATCTGCGTTGATGACTATTTTGATTCCGGAATTGACAGCATCTGTATCCGCATTAACGGGCACATTATCACAAGTCTTGATTTCTTGAACTTCATTATAGAAAAGGATAAGGCAATCCGCTCTGCAGAAATCATCCTGATTCAATCTAAATGCAAAGACAAGTTTGACCTTAAAGAAATCAGTACCTTTATTCTGGGTGTACAGAACTTTCTGGAAAGGGAATCATCAAGAAAGCTGAATCCTAAGGTACAGTACTGGTTCAATATCAAAAATGAACTTCTGGAAAATGTTCAGTACTGGACTGAAATGAGCCATATTGATATCCGTCTTTTTTATGCTGCTGCAAATGCGACCTGGACTAATTCAAGTGAAGTCCTGGGTTCGTTTGAAACTCTAAAGAAGGCCGCAGCAAGATTTGAAAACGGAATTTATCAGATTGAATCTCCTGTTTTCATTGATGAAAAACGTCTTCAAAAGATTACGCTGAATGAAACGGAATCATACTCTGCAAAACTTGCTTTACAGGGAACTCCACTTCAACTTAGCGGCGATGAAGCAGTTATGGGATGTGCTGCAATCATCAACGCTACTGATTTACTGGGCATTCTGATTGATGAAACAACAGGAAACCTTAAGCGTGGACTTTTTGAAGAGAACGTCCGAGATTATCAGGGAAACACAAACGTCAATCAGTCTATTAAGGAAACCATAAAAACTGCTCCTGAAAGTTTTATTCTGCGTAACAATGGTATTACGATTCTTGCAAGCCGCCTAGAATATCCGAATCTGAATACTGTAAGAGTTACCAATCCACAAATCGTAAACGGATGCCAGACATGTAGCGTACTATATTATGCCCACAAAGAAGGATTGGATGTTTCCAAGGTTCAGGTATTTGCCCGCATTATTTCTACAAATGAAACCGAAACTATCAACTCGATTGTAAGTGCTAATAATAATCAGAACATTGTTCACGACATGATAAATGAAATCACAAAGGAATATCATAAGAAACTTGAACAGTTCTTCCGCGATTACAATGATGTAGCCGAAAGCCGCCATGTTTACTATGAACGCCGTTCTAAATCTTTAATGAATGAGAATATCTGCGGTTATCAGAAGTGTACCTTCCGTTCTTTAATTCAGAGTACAGTTGCCGTATGGTTTGATGCACCTTATGATGCTACAAATTCAGAATTCAAACTGATTACTATGTATAAAAATCAGGTTTTCAGCGATAACCACAAGGAAATCTGCTATTATGCAGCGGCCAGCCTTTATTCGGCATATGACAAACTTCTTTATGAAAACAGGATTAATGCAAGCCTGAGAAGTGCTAAGCCAGCAGTTTGTTACCTTGTAAAACGTAGTATCTGTCCTGCAAAAATCTCTTTGAATGATACAGAGAAGACAGAAGAAGTTGCAAAAAAGATTCTCACT
>JAEEGL011458224.1_pt1 | contig 30787 bp, 25 predicted proteins | sample 9134231 | NCBI WGS metagenome assembly JAEEGL01 (sample SAMN16246548, study PRJNA631951) | gut metagenome | biome: gut microbiome; feature: rumen; material: fiber-attached | host: Bos | place: Iran: Karaj | collected 2018-10 | reverse complement strand
TGTTGGGCGTGCTTTTGCTCTACATTTTTTCCTTGGACAAAGTCCTGCTGCTCACCTCGTTCTGTGTACCGCTTTCTGTCAACTTGAAAGCACTTGAGGCTGGGCTGGCCATTTCGCTGCCTGCCGAACCTTTACTGATGGGCATTCTGGTGCTTTTTGCTGCCAAAATGCTTTACGATGGCAAATACGACAAACAGATCGCTCATCATCCCATAGCTATCGTTATCTATTGCATGTTCGCATGGATGCTTGTGACTACTATCACGAGCGAAATGCCTGTGGTATCCATCAAATTCATGTTGTCAAGGCTGTGGTTCGTGGTGCCCTCTTTCTTCCTTTGTGCCATACTGTTCAAGAACCCCAAGAACATCCATTGGTTCATTTGGCTTTACATCGCTGCCTTGTGCATCGTATGCATCTACACCATCATCCACCATGCGCAGTTCGGCTTTGACGGTGACTCGGCCCACTGGGTGATGACACCTTTTTATAATGACCATACGGCCTATGGAGCCGCTTTGGCCATCTACCTCATTCTTGCCCTCACTTATGTCTTCCTGCCAGGCGTGAAGAAAAGCCGCCGACTGCTTATCGTTGGCGTGATTATCCTGCTTAGCGTGGCACTCATGCTCTCCAACTGCCGTGCAGCATGGCTGAGTGTGATTGCAGCCTTGGCTGTGCTGATTTGCGTGCTGCTAAAGATCAAGTTCCGTTGGATTGCCGCCACCATTGTGGTTTTGGTCGGCCTGTTCTTCACCTTCCAAAACCAGATTATTGACGCTTTGGAAAAGAACAACCAAGATGCATCCGGCGACCTTGTGGAAAACATCCAATCCATCACTAACATCTCCACTGATGCTTCCAATTTGGAGCGTATCAACCGATGGCAATCGGCCTTCCGCCTGTTCCATGAGCGTCCCGTTTTCGGTTGGGGTCCAGGAACTTATCAGTTTGTCTACGCTCCGTTCCAGATGTCGAAAGAAAAAACCATCATCAGCACCAACGCCGGTGACGGTGGCAATGCCCACTCCGAATATTTCGGTCCCTTGGCCGAACAAGGCGTTGCAGGTTCTCTCATAGTGGTGGTTTTGGTCATCGTGACGGTATATTGTGGCCTCAAGACCTACAGCCGATGCAAGAACAAGAAGGCCAAGGTGTTGGTATTAGGCGCCACCCTCGCCTTTATCAGTTATTTTGTACATGGTTTCCTTAACAACTTCTTAGACACCGACAAACTGGCCGTCCCCGTTTGGAGCCTCGCTGCTTTGATTGCTGCAATTGATGTTTATTATGCTGATAAAGAGGAGTTTGAGGAGATAGAATGAGACGTATAATCTCTTGACATTGATTTCAATAATTTCGCTAAAATTTTAACCCAATGAAACGTTATCTTTTAACGATTTCACTGTTATTATTCGCAATATGGACTCAAGCCCAAGAACTCACCATTTGGCAAAAGGTCAACTACATGCTGACCAAACCCGCTGTGGTCGACACCATGCACATTTATCAGCCGCAGGCGGGCTTTTCATTGGGTTTGTTCACCACGGGGCAGAAAGCAGGATTCGATGTTGACGTCAACTTCAAGATTGATCTTGGCGACAGTCCGCTGACGGGCATATCGCAATACAGCCTCAGCGAAAACCTTTGCAAAAAGATTGGCCTTGAGGTGGGCTACGGCAATGTCGGTTTCGGCTACGGTCTCGAAGTGGGACCCAAAAGTGCCTGGAAAAAGAGTGCTTTCGCTTTCAACATTGTTGGAAAGTCATGGGGCGCACGCTTGAATTATTTCAAAATCACTAACCCATTCATTACGGGACTGACGCTTGGAACAGAGGGTGACGAATATTATCAGCACGATGAATTCATCTCCGAAGAATCGGCTGCGCTGAAGAGCTTTGCCATTGACGGCTATTACGTCTTCAACAACAAATGCTTCGCCTATCCCGCTGCATATAAGATTGGACTCGTGCAACGCCGCACCGCGGGCTCTTGGATGCTGACGGCACGTTATATGCAAGGCAGCCTATACAATTCACCTGAGGCCTCATGGGATTCCTACAACATGCTGGATTGCTTCTCCACCATGCAAGCCTCAATCGGTGGCGGCTATTCAGTCAACTTCGTGCTTTGGCATAAAGACCCAACTGATCCTCGCGACCAAGGTCTGCGCAACCTCACCATCAATCTGACGGCCATGCCCGTGATAACCTTCTTCAACTACTTAAAAACCACATCGTATGAATACGGCTTTGACGAAGAAACTGGTGAGATTTATAATGCCGGAGAAAAGGTGTCGAAGATTTGGTGTTATCCCATGCCTAACTACATCGGAAGCGCTGCCATCGGCTTCACATTCAACCGATTCTTTTTCTCGACCCAATTCACTTACAACCGTTTCTATTTCCGCAGCCGCGACGCCTTCGATGCCAGCCAAATGGACATTCCCGATTATGTGGACGACCTCAATTTCAGAGGCACCTTTCACGACTGGATGCTGAAAGGGCTGCTGGTGTATAGGTTCTAGAACTATCTGTTCATCACAAACTCCTCGATACTTCCTCGCGCCTCGGTCATGCCGAGTTTCTTTCGTATGCTTGTGCGGGCTTTGCCAACCATGGCGGTCGAGACCTTCATCATGTCGGCCACCTCCTTCACGCTGAAAGGCATCATGGAGAGGATGCAAACCTTGAACTCGGTTTCGGATAATGGTGGCTGATTTGCTTTAATTCGCTGAACCACATCGGGATAGACCTTGTTGTACTCCTCAAAGATGACATCATAAGCAGATTCAGCTTCATGTCCGCAAACGCACGATCTCAGCTTTTGAAAGGACGGTTTGTCAATGTCCTTGTTCTCGCCAATTAAGAAGACCTTGTAAATCATCATCACCTTTCGGAAAAGGTTGTCACGGTTGGTCTCGGCTATGGTTTCAGACTCTTGTTGCAAACGGGTAATATCCAGATTCAACTCTGCTATGGTCGCCCGTTTTTGCGCTGAGCGGTATAGCAGGAAAAAGACGACCGCCACCAAACCTACCAAAGCCAATGAAATGATAATGATTATCTTCCTGCGGCGAAGAAACACGGAAATCATGTTCTCGCTGTGGTCCAAGTCGCCATTCAAAGTCGAGATGGTCGTCTGCACCTTTTCCATCAGTTTAATGTCCTCGCTAGATTTGGCCAAGACAATGGCCTCATTCAAGGCCGCCATTGCCGAGTCGTAGTTGTTCTGCTGCCAATAGACGCAGCCGCTGTAAAGTGCCGACAAGGTCTTCATCTCGGCATCGTCAGAGAGGTTGAAATAACGCCGCGCCTGAAAGATGGAGGTATCCTGAGAGATGTCCTCTCCCCTGCTGAATTTGCCCTCAATCTCCAACACAGTACGCTCCATGTTGCCCATATCGGACTTCACATTACAGGCCGCAAGGAGACATATCAGCATAAAGGCCAACCAACATCTTGATTTGTATAGGAGTGAAATCATCATTACATGTTCTCAACGCAGAAAAACTGTTTTTGTTTTAATGTTCACAAAATATCTGGACTGCATCGTGCCACGCAGTAACGCAAAGCGTGTCAACTATCAACTTACAACTGAATAATTGAACAACTGATAACTAATACTATTGTCCCGCCGCCTCGCCTCCATTCTTGGCCTCATTCTCCAGTTCAATGTTACCGAAACGCAATGTAAAACCCGCGCACACACAAGATGAATTGTATCTTGATGTCTCCGAAACCGTTACCGTTGGACTATCAATATAGGTGTCTTGCTTCAATAAGCCAAACAAATCGTACCCATTGACGAACACCGAAAACTTATGGTCGAAGAAATCGGCACGTAGACCACAGTCAACGGAATAATTGGCACCCTTCTTCCAAAACAGTGTCTGGGTCGGAGAGTTGTAATAAGCCGAGGCATGTACTTCCAAACGGTCCCATAGTTTGGTCCAAAGGTTCAAACGAAGACTATAACAAAGCATCTCGCTCGGTTCCAATGCATCGTCAGTCTTGATGTATGAGTCATAAAGGTTGGCATAAAACCGCAAGTTGAACATCCCGTTCGGGCGATACATCATGTTGAACTCACCACCTGCATTATACGATCTGCTCACATTGACCGGCCAATGGAAAGAGACCACTCTACCATAATGCTCATGAAAAGTCGCGTCTGTTATCTTGTTGATTTCGTTTCGCTTTCCTTTGTAATAACCCGTCAAGCCCACAGAACCGAAATCATCCCAATATTTCGTCCAACTCGCCTCTATGTTGTGGGTAAAGACCTGTTTCAGTTTAGGATTGCCCGTGGCGTATGATTCCTCATCGAATTTAATAAAAGGACTCAGTTGTTCTGCGTAAGGATTCTGGATTCTCATGGAATAACTCAGCTTGAAGTTATGCATCGACTGGGTTCGATAAGAGAGGTGCAACGATGGCAGAGGATAGAAATAATACGTCGTGGAATCATATTTTGGAGCATCGGGATAAACGATTCCTGTGCGATAATACCTCAGACTCAACGTGGGCTGCACAGTGAAGTTGCCGAAACGATGCCGCACTTGGAAATAGCCACCCAAATGATGGTCAACCTGACGGAATCGGTATGACATTACCGAGTCGTGAACATATTCGCCATTGGCCAGACTATCTAAGGGACTGCGTTCGTTCTTTCCTTCCCAACCGGCATTAATGCCCATGCCAAACTCGCCATTCTTGGAATAAGGCAAATTGTAATCCACACGCGCATTGATAGGGATGTTGGTCGAGACATAGTCCATCACGAATGCCCTTTCATACGGGGACGGCAAGGTGTAAGTCTTGTGATAATCAATAGGAAGGGCCGAACGAGTGACACTTCCATTCATGCGAACAGTAAGGTTATGCCCTTCCTCGTCGAATTTGTGCTGATAGTTCAACCCGTATGGCAAAAAGAGATAGTTTGAATTCGATTTGTTCACGATGGAGTATTTGTACTCGCCAGATTGCTCAATATATTCAATGCGTTCGCGCTCTTGCCTAACCTCCGATGGCCCAAATGAATCCCAAAACATGGCATAAAAGGAGAAAGTGTTCATCTTATCAGGTGTATAGGTCAGATCAAGGTTAAATCCAGGACTATAAGTAGTGTAATTGCTGAACATGCTGCTTCTCAAATGACTGGTCAACAATGGATTGCCATCTTCATCCTTGCCAAACAGGTCCTTCTCAGCATGCGCCTCGCTCCGACCATAATACCAATAGGCATTCGTGTAGGCATTTACTGTCCACTTTTCGTTCTTCCAAATGTATGAAAGCCATGGCATCACATAAGGTTGCGAGGAAGCATTGGCACCGAAGCACAGAAACTCATTCCGCTTGATTTTGGCGTTCATCACGATGTTGATGATGCCGTCTGCTTGAGTGGCATAGCGTGCCGAAGGATTGGTGATAACCTCAATGCGGTCAATGGCGTTGGCGGGCAAGGTTTGGATGTAGGTCTTGAGGTTCTCTTCCGTTAGGTTCGAAGGCTGATCGTTAATCCAGATTTCGACAGAGGAAGTCCCCCTCAATGTGATGTTGCCTTCCACATCCACACTCACGCCAGGGGCGTTCTGCAAGGCATCGGAGGCCACCCCCGACTGCACCGTGGGGTCGTCTGAGACTTGATAGAGTGTCTTTTCGCCTTCGACAGAATACAGCGGCCGCTCCGCCGTGATGGTGACGCCTTCAAGCAGCAAAGTATCGACTGCCATTTGGAGACTGTCGGCTTTCGGTTTGACTTCCAGGATTTCAACTTGAGCAAAGGCCGCCACGCCAAGCATCGCAAAAGCGGCTGAGAGAAATAGGTTTCTTGTGTTCATCGCATGGTACATTTTCAGGTTTGACCATGCAAAAGTATAGTGAAAAATCGGGCTTTCCGCAAGCCTCAGCCTCGTGTAGAGACATTCGCGGAAAGCCCGATTTGAAATTGTTGTAATTCAGTATTTTGTAAAACGAACGGTAGAGACCTTTTTACTCCAATTCCAGCTCTTCATACTCATATTTAACCTTCTCCCCGACCGTCAGCACCAGATAACTCGGGGTGACTTTACCGTCGTTGAGGTTGTCGGTCATGAGGTACTGTACGCCGCCGAACTGACGCTGCTCGCGCATGTGGAAATGACCCATGATGACCATCTCCACATTGTTGTTGCTCATCAAGTCCATGAAAGCATACTGCTCGTCTTGCGGCAGGTTGGCGGCTGGCGTGGTGGTATAGTTGTACGAAGTGCGGAACAGCCAGTTGTGGCTAATGACCATGCAATGGCGGTAGTCCTCACGATGCGAGAGCTTCTCCTCCAGCCATTCCAACTGGCGCTTGCCGTGCGTGCCGTTGCCCGAATCCAAAAAGATGTAAAGGTCTTTAAATCCGCTCACAGTCTTGACCGTCACAGTGTAGGTCGAGGTATGGAAATGCTGCTTGAAGAATTTGGCACAGTCATAATAGACATCGTGGTTGCCAATCACAAGGAAGCATGGGTCATCCTCTGCTTGAGTCTCAGCATTGTATTGAAGTGCAGCCTCAGTCATGATGAAACCCGTTTCCCCGCTCTCGTTGACCATGTCGCCGGCATGGATGGCAAAGACAGCCATCGGGTCGTTGCGCTCTGCAGTGATGTACTTGTAGAGGCGGTCTTTCTCGCCCTGCGGTACGATGTTGTCACGCTCGGAATAATGCGAGTCGGAACAGGAATAGATATGGTACTCATCGGGAGCGTTCTCGATGACAGGTTCACCATTCTGAGCGTTATAGTCGAGCCAGTCGGCCACACGTTCTTCGGTGTCGCTGCGGTTGACCACCATACCAGCGATGTCAAGACGGTTGCAGCCTGTGGACAAAATCATGCAGGCTGCGGCTAATATAATAAGGTATTGCTTTTTCATGACATTCATGGATTATAAGTGAAACCGAGATTGATGAAATAACCGTTGTATTGTGACGAGAGGTTCAATACGCCCGCAGGATGTAGTCCCGCTTCGCCCAACACGCGCCATTTGTCGTTGATATTGTAATAGCCATTGAGGGTATAATAGAACAAGGTCACGCGCTCAATGATGAACTCGCGTTGGTTGGAGATGCCTGCGCCCACATTCCAACGATGATACTCGTCAAACAGATGGTATTGCACATCGAAAACCACATTCATCGGCTCAAAGATGGTGCCCATGCCTCCGTCAAGACGCAATGGAATTGCTGCAATATATCGATTGCAAAGCCCAAGTTTAAAATTCCAATGGATGTTGCGGTAGCCAAGGCTAAACATGGCATTGAACTCTTGCATGCCATAAGCCTTGAAACGACGGTAAAGGTAACGATTCTCGATATAAAACAAACCTTTATTCGCCCAATCCTCAACCAACGCAATTTGATAGGCGAAATTGAAGTTCATGTCACTGGTGGGTCCTATTTTATAACCAAAAGTAAGACCATGCTCATTAGGCATCCTTACATCAAATGCAAGCACACAAGATGGTTTAAAACCACCCGATCGGGTGTAGTCGCCCTCCAGGAGAAACCGCTCCCTCAAAAAGCCCTGTGCCTGAGCACCTATTGCTGCTAACACAAGGAAACAGATTAGTAATACTTTTCTCATTTTATAACAGTTAATTGATTAAATGACTTTTTTCTTCATAGGTTCAAAACGTTTTGCAAAAGTACAGAAAAGTCGAAAGCAAATCCAATGTGTGCTTCTTTTTCCTATTTTTGCCGCTTCATTAATCAATTCACAATTATGAAACGTTTTTTCACTAGTATTTTTGTTTTCATTGTTTTTAGACTCAACCTTCCCGCCCAATATGGTCCTCAGTTCGACAACCGAGGCTTTGAACAATGGACCACAAGAGAAGTGACTTCCGTCAGCGAGCCAGTACATTGGCATTCAGGCGGTACTGCCACCGGGACTTGGTCAGGCTTTCTGTCGAGCCAAATCGAACAGTCTTCTCAGACGCGACCTGGATCTTCAGGCAGCAAGAGCGTCAGGCTGTTCCCCGACAGCGTTCTTGGCGTTACTGCTAATGGCACATTGACCAACGGACGTATAAACGCAGGCAGCATGTCGGCAACAGGATCAGGCAACTACAATTATACCCAACGCGCCGAAAGCGCCTTCAACGCCCCTATCGGCCAACTCCCAGACTCGTTAACAATATGGGTGTGTTTCCGTAGCCAAAGCACCACAGACAAAGCTCAAGTAAAGGCCGTCATCCACGGTGATGCCGATTACAAATTGATTGCCAATGGTACCGAAGAACCTGCCAACATGCATGTGGCAACGGCGGTAAAGTCGTTCACCCGCACTGCTCCTGCCAACGGTGCCTATACATGGCACCGGCTGAGCATCCCGTTCAACAACAGTGGACCCTGCACCGATGTACGTTACATTCTCCTCACTGCCACCACCAACGAAACGCCTGGCACTGGCAGCACCAATGATGACCTTTTCGTCGATGATGTTTTGTTGGTTTATAGCCCAACCCTCAGGATGGAGCAGTTGGCTTCCAATGAATTCGCCATCAACTCAAACATCAGTATTCCATTCACGCTGAACGGAACCATGTCGCCCGAGAACCTCAATGCAGCACCCAACGTGGTCATCGCCCAGCTTTCCAATGCCAACGGTAGTTTTAGCAACCCCACTGAGTTGGGTCGCATCACCACCAATGCAAGCGGCAGCATCACCGCACAAATTCCCAATGTGCCTGTCGGCCAACATTACAAAATCCGTGTGGTTTCCACCAACTACCCCTTGGTCGGAGACAACATACAGGAAATCAGCATCATCGACACTTCCACAATTGAGGACCATCTCGCTTCATATCAAATCTACCCCAACCCGTTTAGCTCAATTCTGAGCATTAAGACAGAAAAAACGGTCAAAAACATCCTGATTTATGATGTCTTTGGCCGTTTGGTAAAAGCACAATCTGCATCAGATACGCAGATTGACCTCGATTTGAACGGATTAAGCTTGGGCGTTTACATGCTGCGTCTGGATTACGATGACAGCAGCAGCACGTATCGAATCGTCAAAGCCGCTCGTTGACTACATCCCAGTCGATGATTTGCCATAAGGCATTCAGATGATCGGGACGGCGGTTCTGATAGTCAATGTAATAGGCGTGTTCCCACACATCGAAGGTCAACAAAGGCTTGAAACCACGTTGCACAGGGTTGCCGGCATTGGTCTCCTGCGTGATTTGCAGCTTTCCGTCCTTGTCGATAGAGAGCCACACCCAGCCCGAGCCGAACAAAGTGGCTCCTTTCTTCGTAAACTCTTCCTTGAAGGCATCGAATGAACCGAATTGCTTTTCAATGAGTTCAGCAATTCTTCCAGTGGGCTTGTTGTCTGTTTTTGGGGCACGGAACTGCGTGAAATAAAGGTTGTGGTTTAAGATTTGACCTGCATTGTTGAACACGCCACCATCGGCGGTCTTCACGATTTCCTCTAAAGGCATATCTGCATACTTTGTACCTTCGATAAGGCCGTTGAGGTTATTAACGTAAGCATTCAAGTGCTTCCCATGATGGAATCCTAGCGTCTCTTTACTGATGACGGGTTCCAAAGCATTTGCCTCGTATGGCAATTTGATGAGTTCGTATTTCATAGTGAAAGATTTTATTGTTCGTGGCTGCAAATATAGAAAAAAGTGGAATTCCAGAATTGGAATCCCACTTTTTTCATTGGTTCATATACATCTGATATAGCGGAGAGTCGGGTTCCGACTTCAACCGTTTCAATGCACGATCGCGAATCTGACGGGTGCGTTCACGCGAGATGTCGAGTTTCATGGCGATTTCCTCCAATGAATACTCACGCGAGGTACCGAGTCCGAAGTACATGCTGATGATGGTACGTTCCTTCTCATTCAGCATGTCGAGCGATCTGCGGATGGCTTTGCTGGTCGACTCCTGCTCCACTGCAGCGTCGGTCTTCACCTCGTCTTCAGAGACAAAGACATCCAAGAAATTGGCATCGTCTTCATCATCAAGAGGTGCATCGGTCGATACAGCACGAGAGTTAAGGCTCATCAGCTGCTCCACCTTGTCCTCAGGCATACCCAGTTCATCGGCAATCTCCTTGAGGGTGGGACGGCGTTCCAGCTTCTGTTCCAATAGTGCAACCGCCTTTTTCACCTTAGCCAAGGCTCCCACCTGATTCATGGGCAGGCGGATGATACGTGCCTGCTCGGCCACTGCTTGCAGGATGCTCTGACGGATCCACCACACGGCATAAGAGATGAACTTAAAGCCACGGGTCTCGTCAAAACGTTGTGCAGCCTTCACCAAGCCAAGATTACCCTCGTTAATAAGATCTTGAAGGCTCAGGCCTTGGTTCTGGTACTGTTTGGCCACGGACACGACAAAACGCAGGTTGGCCCTGACCAGTTTATCCAGCGCAGCCTTGTCACCAGCTTTGATGCGCTGTGCAAGTTCCACCTCCTCTTCGGTGGTCAACAGCGCCTCCTTCGCAATATCGGCGAGGTACTTGTCCAAAGTCCCCGCATTGCGGTTAGTAATCTGTTTGGAAATTTTCAGTTGTCTCATTTCTTCGTAATCTTTTATTGTTTAATTGTTTCACATTCAACATCTTACTCTTCATAGCTCTCTCCACATGATTTTTTGCATAATCCGTTCTTCTAGGGAGACAGCGGGAGGCTGTCTCCCCGAATCACGAAGGTAAATAATATCAAAAACCGTACCGAAGTTTTTGATTCTCAGAAAATTCTTTCTTAGAACAACATTAATTGTTGTAATAGAAGGTGGCCATCATGCCATTGGGATAGACACCTTCAATGGTAGTACGACGTGAGCGGCTGTTTTTCTGCGCGTTCTCAAGGTCGGTCTTGTCATTGACGGCGACACCGTTCACTTTGGTGATGACAAAATCGACAGGGATACCTGAATTCATGAAACGCCCTTGACGGATTTCCACGATTTTCAGGCCACTCTTAATTTTGAGTCGGCTCATGTCGTTCTGGTCGACGGGTTGGAGCATCAGCCCAAACTCTGAATTGTAGAAGCTATCGCCTTTCTTGACGACATCCACATTGCCAGCCTCGTTGAGCAGGGTCAACTCATAATGGTGATGATTGCCATTACGGTTAACCTCAACATCCACCTTGTCACCAGGACGGTATTGGCCGACACTTTCCTTGAGTTGGGTGGTGGAATTCACCTTTTTACCATTGATAGCGGTGATCACATCGCCAGACTTCATACCTGCCAGTTTGGCAGCACCGCCATCGGTAACCTCAGCAACATACACACCTTCTATGTTCTCCAGGCCTTCTTTATCGGCAAGCTCTTGGGTGAGCTCTGCTATCTGAACGCCAAGATAACCGCGTTGTGCTGTACCGTAGAGCAACAAATCGTCGACCACTTTACGGACGATGTTGGATGGAATGGCGAAGGAATAGCCTTCGTAGGAGCCTGTATGCGAAGCAATGGCCGCATTGATACCCACCAATTCGCCCTTGGTGTTGACCAAAGCGCCACCACTGTTACCTGGGTTGACCGCAGCGTCGGTCTGAATGAAAGACTCCACAGATGTACCCTCACCCAAAATACTGAGGTTACGTGCTTTAGCACTCACGATACCAGCCGTTACGGTAGACGTCAGATTGAAAGGATTACCTACGGCAAGCACCCATTCGCCGATACGTACATTGTCGGAGTCGCCAAAGGTAAGATACTCCAAGTCAGAGGCATCCACCTTGATCAAGGCCAAATCGGTAGTCGGGTCGGTACCAATGATGGTGGCGGTCTTCTTCACCTTATTATTAAAGGTAACCTCGACCTCATCGGCGCCTTCCACAACGTGGTTATTTGTGACGATATAGCCATCAGGGGTCAGTACAACGCCAGAACCATAGGCCACCATGGTATTGTTGCGTGATTGGCCAGGATAACCATAGATTTGGCCAAGCAAAGCGCCAAAGAAATCTTCATAGGTGTTGCTCTGTCTGACCACTTTTGTCATGATATGGACCACTGCATCAACGCTACGTTCGGCTGCGTCGACGAAATCGGGAGTGCTTTCGGTTGGAATGAAAGCCGCCCGCTGCACTTGAACCTGCTGGGCTTGTTCAATTTCCGTGACAGGTTGCTGCTGTTCAGTCTGGTCTTCGCTATTCTTAGCGTTCTGGGATGAATTCACACATGATGCCGCCATCAGGAGTCCGGCGATCATCGTCAGTCCGCACATGCGGAACACACTCACTTTTCTCATCTTGTCTCAATTTATGGGTTTCTTATTTCTTTTATAGTCTCATTAATGTATTTTTTCAACCTTTATTGCACTGAAAAGTGTATTTTTGTCGAAAATTTAGCGGAGGGTGGCTATCAAAATATGTGCCAATTCTCGCGTAAAATATAGATTTTTCTTGACTTACACTTATGTTCATCAAGGACGACATCATAACACTCCGTTGCGCTGAACCTGAAGACGCTGAACAAGTATACCGTTGGGAAAACGACCGGGATATCTGGAGGGTTAGCGGGACACACGTGCCCTTTACTCGTTTTCAGATTGAACAATTCCTGTTGAGCAACAACGACTTATTCAGCCAGAGACAACTCCGCCTGATGATTGATTTAATTGAAACAAGCCAATCTATCGGCTGCATTGACATATTCGACTACGACTGCATAAACCAACGTGCCGGATTGGGCATTTTGATAGACAAATCGTATCGTCATCAAGGTCTGGCAAAGGCAGCGTTAGCCTTATGTGTAGACTATCTCTTCCAAGAGGTCTTGCTGCATCAGGTGTATTGTTCCATAGATGAAACCAACACATTAAGTCAGCAACTCTTTCTCGATCAAGGCTTTACGCTATGCGGACAACGAAAGGATTGGATTCAGACCGAGAATGGGTTTATGGATATTTTTGAGTATCAACGAATAAAAGGTAATAACCATGATTAGAATACGCACCAAGCTCCCGAGAGAGAGAAGAAGAAACCAAACAGATAATAAAAAACGCACACGACGCATCATTATTCTAGTGTTGGATATCCTTTTGGTTTTCGCCATAGCCTTTGGCTATTGGTTTTACAGGACCGCACTGTCGCCCAATGTGCAGACGCCGACAGGAAAGGAAGTAGCCATATACATCCCCACGGGTTCTGACTACAACCAAGTGAAAGACATTTTGTCGAAAGCCAATGTAATAGTCAACGAAAAAAGTTTCTATTGGGTTGCTAAAAAGAAAAAATATCCGGAGAATATCCGCCCTGGCCGATATGTTGTGGATAATACCATGAGCAACAACGATATTGTCAACATGTTGCGTGGTGGTTTGCAATCCCCATTAAAAGTGACTTTCAATAATATCCGCGATGTTGACATGTTGGCAGGCCGCATCGCATCGCAAATCGAAGCGGACTCTGTTTCCATCTCCAACCTGCTTCACAATCAGGAATATATCGAGCAATTGGGATTTAACAATCAGACCATCCCTGCCCTCTTCATACCCGACACCTACGAGTTCTATTGGAACACCGATGCTGAAGGCTTTGTCAACCGTATGTTTCAGGAATACAACAAATTCTGGACAGAAGAGCGTAAACACCAAGCCCAAGCCAAAAGTCTCACCCCCATTCAGGTCAGCACTTTAGCATCCATCGTCAACAAGGAAACCAACATGAACAAAGAGATGCCCCGTGTGGCAGGTGTCTATCTTAATAGGCTGAAAAGCAATTGGCCACTTCAAGCCGACCCCACCCTGATATTTGCTTGGGATGACTATAGCATCCATCGCGTGCTCGATTATCACAAACAAATCGAATCGCCTTACAATACGTATAAACACCTTGGTCTTCCTCCCGGCCCTATTTGTATTCCTTCCATTGCTGCCATTAACGCCGTACTTAATGCCGAAGACCATCATTATTACTATTTCTGCGCCAGGGAAGACTTTTCTGGATACCACAATTTTGCCAAGACCCTTGCTGAGCACAACCGTAACGCTGCCCATTACCAACAAGCACTCAACAAACATGGAATTAAATAAATCGCTTCACTGTACAACTAAACAACTGATAATATGAAAGCATTTAAAGCATACGACATTAGAGGTGAATGGGATACCGACCTCAACGAAGACATCGCCTACCGCATCGGCTATTTCCTGCCTGATGTGCTCGACACCGACACCTATCTCGTGGGGCGTGACATGCGCCTTTCTTCTCCAGCCATGTACGAAGCCCTCACCCGTGGTCTCACCGACCGTGGTAAAAACGTCGACTTCATCGGCCTTTCCACCACGCCTTTAGTTTATTGGTCGACGGCAAAATACGGCTATGGCGCCTCCATCCAAATCACGGCATCGCATAATCCAAAGCATCATAACGGCTTGAAAATCTCAGCCCAAAACGCCCTCCCTGTGGGCTACGACACCGGCTTGAACAGATTGGAAGCATTAGTATCAAGCGACAAGGCCACGCCCCCCTGCGCCAAGAAAGGACAAATCAAAGAAAGAAATGTCTATGCGGATTATCTCGCATTTCAAAGACAGTTTGTTGGGCCACACGACAACCTCAACATCGCCGTGGACTGCAGCAACGGCATGTCATCGATCTTTGTCCACGAACTGATTGGCAAAGCCCATTATATCAATGACACCTTGGACGGCAACTTCCCCAACCATGAGCCCAATCCTTTGGAAGCCAACGCGCAGGAACAAATCAAGGCTTTGGTGAAGAAAGAAAAATGCGATATAGGCCTGCTGTTCGATGGCGATGCCGACCGCATTACCTTCATCGACGAGAAAGGGCGTTTTATCAGCCCCGACCTTATCATTGCCTTCTTGGGTGACTATTTCATTGGCGAACAACACCAGAAAGGCATCGTGTTGCAGGACATCCGCAGCTCACGTGCCATCCAGGAATACCTCGACCGTTATCAGGCCAAGGTGGAGACTTGGCGTGTGGGACGAGCCTATGCCGCTTTGAAACTCAGGGAGTTGGATGGATGCTACGGCGGCGAATTGGCCGGGCACTATTATTTCCGCGACTTCTATTACTCTGACTCTGCCCTTTTGGCCGCCTCCATCGTGCTTAGACTCTTGGCAGAGCGCAAGAAAAAAGGCATGACCTTAAGCCAAATCATTGATGAGATTTCACCGTATTATAACTCTGGCGAGATCAACTTCAAGATTGAGCGCAAGCAGGAAGCCATGGATGCTGTCAAAGACCACTTTACCCAAATCGAAAAGCCAGAGCGTTTCATGGACTTTGATGGTTACCGCCTGGACTATCACGACTGGTGGCTCAACATCAGGCCTTCCAATACTGAGCCCTACCTCCGCTTCCTTTGCGAAGCCAAGAGCGAATTCAAACTGAGGGAAATCATCGACACTGTGACTGAAATCATTCACAGATTCGGATAACCAAAGATTGCACCCTCGATGAGGGATTAGGCGAATGAAGCTCGAATTATTAGCGATTCTAATAGTAATGACATTTTGCCCATCGTGGGCACAACAATCCAATGATTCCATTGTCAAACGCAACGCCAAAATCGTGCTGGGAAGCCATGTCGTGATTTATGGCGGTACGGTAGTAGGACTGAACCAGCTTTGGTTCAAGGATTGCAAATGGATTGGCATGCATTCCATCAACGACAACGGTGACTGGCTTCAGATGGACAAGTTATGTCACGCCACCACCTCTTACCACACCTGCTTGTTTGGTGATGAAAGCATGCGCTTGGCGGGATTGGACTCGAAACGGTCTGCCCTTTATGGTGGTGCGTTCTCGTTGCTATTCATGACCTCCATTGAGCTCATGGACTCAGGTTACGAAGACTGGGGCTTTTCTTGGAGCGACATGGCTGCTGATGTAGGTGGAATCGCACTATACACTACCCAACAACTGTTATGGAATGAACAACGCATCAGCCTGAAATACTCTTTTCACCCCACCGAATGTGCTCAATACAATCCGGAAGAATTGGGGCACAACCTGATCAGCCAGTCTTTGAAAGACTACAACGGCATCACCATTTGGGCCGCTTTTAATATCAAGGAGTTGTTTTTGGATTCGGAAATCAGTTTCCCTGAATGGCTCACTGTTGACTTGGGTTATGGTGCCAAAGGCATGATTGAGCCGCAACCCACCTCTGACTTCGAACGTGTACGACAATTCTATCTTGCTCCTGGTGTTGACTTGGCGAAACTGCACGTAGAAAACCGTTACCTTAAAGCCATGCTGCGCCTATTTAGTGTTATCAAGTTACCCACACCCGCATTGGAATACAATGCCTCCGACAAATTCATCTGGCATTGGCTTTATTACTGAAAAAAGCTGTACTTTTGCATCAAATAATCACTAAAATGAAGAAATTTGCATTGATATTTACCGCCATTTGCGTATTCCTCTTATCCAGTTGCGAAAACCCCGCCAAATCTCGTCTTTACACAGAAGAAGGCTCAAAGTTGCTCTTGCGATACAGCAAGTTTGAAGAGGCCGAGGAAACCTTGACCAAGGCCATCAGATATGACAAGAACAACTTTGAGGCGTATTATTACCGAGGCTGCGCAAAGGTCAACGAGAAAAAGTATCAGGAAGCCATAGCCGATTTTGAAAAGGCAATCGAATTGAAGCCCGACTATGCCGACGCCTATTTCAACCTTGGAAGGACGTATTATTTATTAAATGATGAAGACAAGTCTTGCGAGAACTACAAGCTGGCCGCCCAATACGGACGTCCCAACCTGGAAGACTATCTCAAAAGATGTAAATAATCATTGGATTTCTTGCTCTCCGAAGGCTTCTTCAGCGATGAGGTCGCCCTCTTCATTGTAGGTTTTCCAAATCCCGACTTTCTTTCCCTTGGCATATTGTCCTTCCTCCTTCAAGGTCGTATTTGGGTAATAGGTCTTGGAAGGACCCTCAAGCATGCCGTTATGGTATTGGCATTCCATGATCATTACGCCTGTATCCGAATACTTTTTGCATTGGCCCTCGGGCTGACCCTCCACATATTGGGTTTCCTCTGCCAACACACCATTATTCGGGTTATAAAGCCTTGACCAGCCGTGTACTTTACCTGCCTTGTTGTCCTCTACCAAACGAAGCTGACCTGAATTGGTGTCAAAATACTTCCACTCCCCATCTTTCTTTTGGTTCAAATAGAATCCAGTAGCCACCACCCTACCGTTGGGCGCGTAGGTTTCGTTAAAAGCCCGATCGCCGGACTTGTCAAACTCATTGACGGCTTTCAAGTTACCCTGCTCATCATAATAACGGAAAATGCCTTTGCATTTGTCGTTTTTGAACCGGCCTTCGTAACGCAGCTGGCCATTGGGATAATAGTCGCGCCACACACCTTGTCGACGGCCTTTGGCATCGGTACAGTTAAAGTCCTGAGCCGACATTGACGTGACGCTAATCAAAAGAGCAACAAGAATAAAGACAATTCTTTTCATGATTTCTTCACTTTTGAGACTGCAAATTTAAGGAAATAACTTAATTTTGCCCCGATTATTGTATGGCAGAGTATTCATCCATATTGTTAGAGAACGCTGTTGAGTCACTCGCAAAGCTACCGGGCATCGGAAAAAAAACCGCCCTGCGACTGGCTTTGCATCTGCTCAATGAAGACACGCTTGAGACCGAGCAACTTGCCGATTCACTGCTGAAGATGAAACGCAACATCCAGCTGTGTGAGCGTTGTTACAACATCAGCGACACGAAAGTTTGTTCCATTTGCAGCAGCCCTCGCCGCGACGAAAACACACTCTGTGTGGTAGCCGACATGCGTGATGTGCTGGCTATTGAGCGCACCGCATCCTACAATGGCTTATATCATGTGCTTGGCGGAGTCATCAGCCCCATCGAAGGCATCTCTCCCAATGATCTGAAAATAGCCCAATTGGTGCAACGTGTCCAAAAAGAAGACATTAAGGAAATCATCTTGGCCTTACCTGCCACTATTGAAGGCGACACAACCAACTATTACATTTTCAAGCAGTTGAAAGATTTCCAAGGGAAAATTTCCGTCATCTCGAAGGGAATTGCCGTCGGCGATGCCTTGGAATATGTGGACGAAGTGACCTTAGGCCGCTCTATACAAAACCGCATTCCGTTCAATCAGAAATAGAATGATCGTCTTGGACGCTACAAGGTTGGTTCCTCAAACAGATCCAATTGGTTTTCGGTGAGATACAAATCTTGAGGGATTTCGTACTCATAGTTAGAGATAAAACGCTCTATATTCCTCTTGATCAATTTGATGGGAGTTGTCTTGCGAGCTTTGCAATAATTGCGCAACGAACGGTATTGACCGGCTGATAATTTGAATGTAATCGCGTGATACTTATAGTTACGACGCTTGCTTTTTTTGTTTTGTTGTCCCATAACCAATTGATTTGAAGCCACGAAATAACAAAAACAAATCGAGAAATCCAAATAATCCTAAAACTTTCCTGCTTTTGTGAGCATTTTGATATTACACCATCTTCTTAGCTTCTTCCAGAATCATGTTGGCAAAACGCTCGGCCTCTGCTTCGGTCTTACCTTCGGAATAAATACGGATGATGGGTTCGGTATTTGACTTACGCAGATGCACCCAGCCTTCTTCAAAGTCGATCTTTACACCGTCGATGGTGGTCACTTTTTCATTCTTGAACTTCTCGGCAAACTTGGCCAAGATACCATCCACATCGGTCGAAGGTGTGAGTTGGATCTTATTCTTCGACATCACATACAACGGATAGGTCTTCTTCAACTCTGAACATTTCACTTTCTTCTCTGCTAACTGGGTTAAGAATAAAGCCGTACCAACCAAGGCATCGCGACCATAATGCAGCTCGGGATAAATGACACCTCCGTTGCCTTCGCCACCGATGACTGCACCCACTTCTTTCATTTTCTCCACCACATTGACCTCACCGACAGCAGCGGCAAAGTACTGCTGACCATGCTTTTGGGTGACATCACGTAAAGCGCGAGTTGAAGAGAGATTGCTCACCGTTGGTCCAGGAGTGTGCTTCAGGATGAAATCAGCCACCGAGACCAAGGTGTATTCCTCGCCAAACAATTCGCCGTCTTCCTTAACAAAGACCAGACGGTCTACATCAGGATCAACGACCACACCAAAGTCACAACCTTGCTCGCGCACGAAGCGGCAGATGTCGGTGAGGTTCTGAGCTAAGGGCTCGGGAGTATGGGCAAACTTGCCTGTAGGCTCACAGTTGAGTTCAAGCACTTCTTTCACGCCAAGGGCACGCAACATCTTGGGGATAGCCACACCTCCCGTTGAGTTGACTGCATCCACAGCCACTTTGAAATTGGCCTTGGCAATCACCTCCTTGTTGACCAAAGGCAGTTGGCACACCATCTCCACATGCTTGTCCATCCAGCCGTCAATCTGCTGATATGTGCCAATCTCCTCAATCGGGACAAAGTCGAAGTCGTCCTTGGCAGCCACATCAAGCAGCCATGCTCCTTCGGCGGCTGAAATGAACTCACCTTTATCATTCAAGAGTTTCAAAGCATTCCATTGTGCAGGGTTATGACTGGCCGTAAGGATGATACCTGCATCGGCTTTCAAGCCTGTGACCGCAATCTCCGTTGTGGGTGTGGTGCTCAATCCGATGTCGAGTACATCGGCTCCCATGGCTTGCAAAGTGCCGCAAACCACCTGGTTGACAAGGAATCCCGAAAGACGTGCATCGCGACCAACCACGATCTTGGGACGTTTCACCCCTTTACTATGTTGTACGAATTTGACGAATGCGGCAGTGAATTTCACCATGTCGATTGGCGTGAGGTTGTCGCCCGGCTGGCCGCCAATGGTACCACGAATGCCGGATATGGATTTAATCAGTGTCATAATTGTTCAGTATTTGAATTTTGATTAATTGAAAAATCTAATAAAATCGGATGATGGTCAGAATCTTTTTGACGACAACGGTTGAAACGCAACGGCGTTACCTTGTCATTCGCCCAAATGTAATCGATTCTAAGCAAAGGCAGTTTTCCTGCATAAGTAGGTTTTATTCCATGTCCCACTGAAATAAACGTATCCTTATAGCCTGCTTTTTGTACCCTTCTGTATGTATATGACAAAGGAGTATCATTGAAATCACCACATAGGATAACAGGAACGTCTTTATCGGGTATTCCCTCTAACATTTCCTTGACTTCGTCACTTCTTAACACGAAACCATCTTTGAGTTTGTGAAACACCGATTTTCCCACCGTATCCAAGTTTTGTTGGTAATCAGATGCATTGGTCAGTATTTCAATCTCATCTTTGGTTATCATATTTGAAACCAGATGAATACCTGCCAAATAGAACTGTCCTTTCTTCCCAGCATCAACCGACACCAGGACACCGTATGTTTTCTCTTGACTAAACCCTGTTCCTTCTGTAACTTTAGTCACTGGATACTTCGAGAAAATAACATTACCGCTATAATTACTGTTTTTATTATAGTATACGTATGGCATATTTATGCTATCGGCAAACATCTGTATGCATTTGGGACGATCTATGGCACGATTAAAGGATGAGAACTCTTGACAACACAAGATATCGGGCGACTGCTCTTCAATCACGCGAATCATCCGAGAAGCAACGGCTTCTTTATCGTTCTTTCCATCCAGCGATTGAAACATGTAAACATTATAAGACATAAGACGAATACCTTCCCCGACTCCCATCTCTTTACCAAATGAGTATGATTTGATAATACCTGGAATAGCAATCATCAAAGCCAAGACCGAAATCCATACCTTACGCGACCAAAGCAAAAGCAAAACAAAGAAAATCAAAGCATTATAGAATAATATCACCCAAAACGAAAGACCGAAGAAAGGAATCCACCCAAAATGCTTTGGATCAATATGAGGGCACATCACACTCAAAGCCATGGCAACCAATCCAATGATTGCCAGGATGGTCAGGATGAAAACCAATATCCTCCCCAAAAAGCCTCTTTCTCTTCTTTTTTCCATGCTTATTTGCTGTTTTTAAACAAAAACTCTTTCTCTTCCGGGGTCAAACTCCCATAACCACTCTTGGCAACCTTGTCAAGAATGGCATCCATATCACGCTCAGTCTGTGCCTTTTGACGGTTGTATTCCTCATCGGAACGTGGCACTCGTGGCTCATCTTTGACTTCCTCGTAAGGCGTATATTTCATCTGAGATTTCCGCTTCCATGATTGAAAAATGTCTTTCAACTTCCTGAAATCCTTATTCGGTCCAGCAGGATTCTTCCTCCAATACAAAATCAGCAGCAAGCCGAACAGCATACCTCCAAGGTGGGCGAAATGCGCCACATTGTCGACCCCGGTAAGTCCAGTAATCAATTCGATGACCGCATAACCAATGACAAACCATTTGGCCTTGATAGGAATCAGGAAATAGAAGTAAATCATTGAGTTGGGGAACATCATGCCAAATGCAAGCAACAGGCCGTAGATAGCGCCTGATGCGCCAACTGTAGTCATCATGTTCAGGTAGTTATCCATGGTAACAATACGCCCACCCAAGTTCACAGTGGAATAATTGGCCAAGGATGTGGCATATTGGATATATTGCACCAACTCCTGGCATAATCCTGCACCAATGCCGCACACCATGTAAAACAACAAGAAACGTTTTGAGCCCCAAAGGTTTTCGAGTGTATTACCAAACATCCACAGGGCGAACATGTTGAAAAACAAATGCCCGAAATTGGCATGCATGAACATATAGGTGACCAACTGATAGATTCTGAAATCGCTGGCCTTAAAGAAATGCAGTCCCAACAGTTCCGTCAAGTCAATATTGAACCGCTGAAAAGTAAAGGTGGCTAAATAAAACAGAATATTGATTATCAGCAGATGCTTGACCACCGTTGGCAGCACCTTGAATCCCGTTGGGCTAAATTGCTGACTCATTTGAATAAATCCTCCATACTTAATACAACATAAATCTTTTTTCCATTTGGCGCTACTTCGGCCACATTGCAAGCAAACAACTGGTCCACAAGGTTCTGCATCTCTGTTTCCGAGAGTCTTGTCTGCGCCTTTATCCCCAACTGAACCGCCATGGTTTTGGCTAGATTCAGCTTTCTATCCAACTGCAAATCGCTGCGGTTGAGTTTGTAATTGTCCAAAACCTTTTCAAGCAATGCCAATGCGTCGCTACCTGCAGCATCCGCAGGAGTACCGTTGATCATGAAAGTGGTCGGATTGGCCTGCTCCAAAACGAAACCAAGGTTTTCCAAATCGGACAGCATCTCCTTCAGCAGCGAAGCATCGTTCATATTAAGCGACATGGCCTGAGGGAAAAGTTCCTGCTGCGAGACCCCACTATGGTTTTCCAACTCCTTTAGATATTTCTCAAACAGCACCCGTGTATGTGCCAAATGCTGGTCGATAACCAACATACCCGATTTCACTGTTGTAACAATATACGACTGATTCACCTGAAGATACTGGCTATTAGGCTTGTTTTCCTCTTTTGTCTCAGGGGCTTCGTTGGGCAAGTCCGTCCGATCGCCATAAAGCAAACGCCAATCGCCCGAAGGAGTGTTTCTTTGAGGCTGATATGAGCCTTCCCAATGCGATTCGCACGATGCTGCTTCCTTCCTAAACGGATTGAAACTCGGATCAAGAGGCACATTGGGTATGGCCAAAGGCTTTGACATGCCAAAGGCTGCGCTAAAATCATTGTTCAAATCAGGCGATTCGTCAAAATCAATCATCGGAGAAAGGTTGTGCTGTCCGATAGCCTTCCGCACTGCTGCATGAAGAATGGCATACACCAGTTTGACATCCAAGAAGTTGACTTCGGTCTTTGTCGGATGAATGTTGATGTCAATATCTGACGGGTCAACCTCGATATTCAGGAAATAGCCAGGAAAACTGTCCTTGGGAATCATCTCCATAAAGGCATTCTCGATGGCATGATGCAGATAAGCATGTTTGATAAAGCGCTTGTTCACAAAAAAATACTGCTCGCCGCGGGTCTTTTTGGCAAATTCGGCTTTTACAATATAGCCATCAATACGAACCCGATCGGTCTCTTGTCGGACGGGCAGCAGTTTTCCCTCATAGTTGCTCCCAAACAAGCCCATGATACGTTGTTTAAGGTTGCCTGGATACAGGTGATACACCTCCTTACCGTCGCTGTTCAGCGTGAAGCCGATTTCTGGATTCATCAGTGTGACACGGGTGAACTCCTCCACAACGTGGCGCATCTCAGCCTGTGTCGATTTCAAAAAATTGCGTCTCGCCGGCACATTGAAAAACAAGTTCTTTACTGTAAAAGTCGTGCCGGGCTGCATGGGTACAAGGCTTTGTTCTTTTACCACAGAGCCTTCATTGATAATCTTTGTGCCTACCTCGTCTTCCTTGCGTCGGGTCTTCAATTCCACTTGAGCGATAGCCGCTATACTGGCCAAAGCCTCACCACGGAAACCCATGGTACGGATGGAGAACAAATCCTCTGCCTTGCTGATTTTCGAGGTGGCATGACGTTCGAAACACATCCTGGCATCAGTTTCCGACATGCCGCAACCATTGTCGACGACCATGATCATTGACTTGCCAGCATCTTTCACCACAAGGTCGATTTGCGTGGCGCCTGCATCCAAAGCATTCTCCATCAGCTCTTTCACTGCTGACGCAGGGCGTTGGATTACCTCGCCCGCTGCAATTTGGTTGGCGACACTGTCGGGAAGTAACTTGATAATGTCCAGCATACCTTATTTTCCCATCAGTCCGCCAACAATGTTGTTCAGCACAGGCGTACAGAAAATGAAATAGAAGACAAAAAGAATGAAAACGCCAAGCACAATCCTACGTATCAGCTTGTTGCGCTGTTCGGCCTTGCTTTCTTCGCTTCCCTTTCCCGTTCCCCATTTTTGCCGCATCTTTATACGAAGCTGTTCTTCATGAGTCAGCTTGGAATCAAGTCCTGCAGCAGCTTTTTTCTCCTCCCAGGCCTGCTGCTCAGGATCGAAATAGCGCGGTATATAGTTGAATTTCTTTGGATTATGTCTATAGAAGAATGCCATAACGATATAGTTTTGATTTGCAAAAATAGCAAAAAACAATCACATGTCTAATCGAGTTCTCCCGCTTCCTCGCCAGAGGTGTCGAGTTCCTCTTCATTGATGTTCTTCTCGCAATCAAGTGCGGCCCATTTCCCGTTCCAAGAAGCCACCAACTGATCAATCATGCCATCAAGCTGTTCAATCTCTGCATCCGACAACTCCGAATCCTGACGATAGTTATCCACATCGGAACGCAAACCTAATATGCTGAAGTTCATCATCTGTAACTCATCACAATCCGCAATTTCGTTGATTTTTGCCTCAATGGACTTCAATTCTTCTTCCATGGCTTTAAACTGTTTTGAATGCTGGTCGCCACAAGAGCCTAGACCCATCATCAAAGCCAGTACTGCAATGATTGACAATCTTTTCATAGTCATGATGTATTTGGGGCAAAAATACACAAAAAAATCCACAATATCCGCTTAAAACGGGAAGTTTTTATCAAAAGCGATATTGTTTAATATTTATAAGGTATCAATCTATCGGAAAAAGGCAGAAATGCCGTTTTTCATTATTTTCAGAATCAGATTCTTACAAGTTATAAACAAAAAGCTGTTGATTTCTTTTCGAAAAAAAGAAGAAAATGACACAAAATAATGGATTGGCATTTCATTGGAATGCTTTATATTTGCACGGTCTTATGGAGTGGACAAAATGAAAACGAGCACAACTAAATCAAATACAATCAACTTAATTATTAACATTAAATTATTATCTATGAAAAAGTTACTTACTTTTTTCGTGGCTATGATTGCCTCCATTAGCTTGATGGCCCAGGTGACCACTTCAAGTATCAGTGGAAAAATCACCGACAACAACAAGGCCACCCTTCCGGGCGCCACTGTTGTTGCCACGCACACTCCTTCAGGCTCACAGTACTATGCCGTGGCCGATGCGAACGGTGCCTATCGCTTGCTGAACATCCGTCCCGGTGGTCCTTACACCATCGAGTTCCGTATGGTCGGCTTCCAGACGGTCAAACAAGAGGGCATCACTGCCACCCTTGGTGAGACCAAGATCTTGAACGTCCGCATGAATGAAGAAGCGGTCGGTCTGGGCGAAGTCGCCGTTGTGGCCGAAGCCATCTCCAACGGTATGGACAGCGACCGTGCCGGTGCCACTACGGCCATCAACAACGAGCAGATCACAACCCTGCCCACCATCAGCCGTAGCCTCAACGACGTGTTGGCCCTGACGCCTCAGGCTGCTACCACTTCCAACGGTCTGGCCATCGGCGGCGGTAACTACCGTTCGTCTTACGTCACCGTTGACGGTGCTGCCTTCAACAACGCTTTCGGTATCGGCGGCAACCTGCCTGCTGGCGGTAGCCCCATCTCGTTGGATGCTATCGAGGCCATGACCATCAACGTCACGCCTTTCGATGTCCGTCACAGCGGCTTCACCGGTGGTGCCATCAACGCCGTCACCAAGAGCGGTACCAACACCACTCACGTTAGCATTTATGACTATTACGCCAATGACGGCCTCATGGGCACCAAGTTTGGTGTGAAAGATGAATTCGGCAACTATCCTGAGCGTTTGTCACTCAGTGAATCACTCGACAACACCGTTGGCGTCAGCGTTGGCGGTCCCATCATTAAAGACAAGTTGTTCTACTTCGTAAACTTTGAATATCAGAGCGACATTGACCCCGGCCAGACTCACTTCGCTCGCGAAAGCGAGGATGATGATTGGGGTGGCTCTACCCAGTACAGCCGTCCTACTGTCGAAAAGATGGACATGATTAAAGACTATCTGAAGACCACCTATGGTTACGATCCTGGCCGTTACCAGAACTACAGCGCCAGCACACCTGACTACAAACTATTGGCCCGCTTAGACTGGAACATCAACGACAACAACAAGTTCAACATCCGTTACAGCTTGGTGAAGAACAAGTATTCTTCGTCTCCTTCCAACTCGGTGAACCCCATCGTCCCGAATCCTTACAACCGTAACACCTACGGCCGTACCTCTGACTGCGCTTTGTACTTCGAAAGTAACCGTTACTTCCAAGAGCAGAACTTCAGCTCGGTGGCTGCCGAATGGAACCACAGCTTCTTGAGCGGCCGCGGTAACAACATGCTGCGTGCTACCTATTCACACCAGAACGAGCCTCGTAGTTTCGTGGGCGATCTCTTCCCCACCGTTGATATTCTCGAAAATCTCGACACTGATGGTGATGGCGTTGCCGAAACCAAGGCTGTCTACACCTCCTTCGGTCCCGACCCGTTCACCTATGGTAACCTCCGTGATGTGAAAACCGCTGTTGTCACCGACGAAGTGAGCTACCTCACTGGCATTCATAACTTCACCCTTGGTGGTCAGTTTGAGTGGGACAAGACACAAAACGGTTACATGCAAGGTGGTGCTGGCTATTATGTCTACAACAGCTGGAACGACTTCGTAAACGGTGCTAACCCGACGGCTTTCGCCATCACCTTCGGTAACAACCGCGACGGTGAAGGTGGCAATCCCAAACAAGTGTTCCCATCCTTCAACTATATGCAAGGTTCAGTTTACCTGCAGGACGAAATGACGCTCAGCGAGCGCTTCAAACTCTCTCTCGGTCTCCGTGCCGAACTGCCTTACTATCCTTCTATCGCCGGCTATAACTACAACAAGGAGTTTGCTGAGGGTTGGAATGATGAAGACGGTGTCCACCACGCCATCGCTGACGGCGAAGGCAACACCATGTATGGCCTTTCAACTGCCGACATGCCTAAGGCCCGCGTCAACCTCTCACCTCGTTTGGGCTTCAACTGGGACCTCACTGGCGAGCGTAAGTATATCATCCGTGGCGGTTCTGGCCTCTACACCGGTCGTCTGCCTTTCGTTTGGATTGTGTCCACCGTGGGCAACTCCAACTGCATGCAGTATCAGTACATCAACGCCAATGCTGAAGACACTGACATCAACTTCTATGCTAATTTGAACGACATTATCGCCAACCACGCCACCTTGTTTGGCACTGAGAACTTGCCCGCTGAACTGGCTGCTCCTGCCGCAACCACGATTATGGACAAGAACCTCAAGATGACCCAGACTTGGAAGAGCAGCTTGGCCTTCGACGCCGAACTTCCTGGCGGCATCAAAGCCACTTTGGAAGGCATCTATAACAAGGACATCACCACCGTTGCCGTCACCAAGCTCGGCATCGTGGAAGGCGATCCTATCCAACTGCCCGGCGAACCTGGCGAAAGAACCTTCTGGGTTAGCGAAAACGTCACCAACAGCCTCGGCGCCAAGGTCACTCCTTATTATATTACCAACACCCCCAACAACGGTTACTACTATTCTGGTACTGCCCAGTTGAGCAAAGACTTCAAGTGCGGTCTTTTCCTGATGGCTGCCTACACTTATGCAGAGGGTAAGAATGTCACTGACGGTATCGGCGACCAAGTCACCTCTGCCTTCAGCACCAATGCATTTGGCATCAACGGTTCCAACGTCCATGAGTTGGGCTACAGCTCATACGTTACACCTCACCGTGTGCTCTTCAACGCTGGCTGGACTTGGGCTACTGGTCAACACACCACTGAGACCTTGGGCCTCTACTACGAAGGCTTCAACCACTGCTACATTGGCAACTACAGCTACACTCGTTATAGCTACACCATGACCAGCAATGTCAACGGCGACGGTGGTTCCAACAGTTTGGTCTACATCCCCACTGAGAGCCAGCTTATGGCTGAGAACAGCCCGTACACCAATGCTGAGGAATTCAACGAGTTCATCAAGGCCGACAAGTATCTGAGCGCCCACCGCGGTCAGTATGCCGAACGTGGCGGTGCCATTGCTCCTTGGAGACACACCTTCAACTTCAAGTATGAGAGAACCTACAAGTTCAAGGGTGGTGAAAGCATCAGCGCCGGCATCGACGTGAAGAACCTCGCCAATCTATTCTACAGAGGCTGGGGCAACATGCAACGCCTGGCCAGCAGCGACATCATCAAGCTGAACGGTAATGGTAGCGAGGAGAATCCTTACACCTACACCTTTACCAATCCTAAGTGGAACACCTACGCCAGCACGCTCTCCACATGGTCAGCTGCTCTGAACCTCCGTTTGAACTTCTAATCGGAAGGTTTTCAATTCAAAAAAAGCACCTCAAAACGAGGTGCTTTTTTTGTTCCATTAGAACCAAAACAAAAGCGGGACGAATACTCATCCCGCTTTTTCGCTTAGGAAACTTGCTTTATTCTTCAGCAATCTTCAACTTCTCTTCAAGGACCTTAAGGTCTTCCTTGGCCTTGTTGATCTTCTTCTCATATTCAGCACGCATCAATTCTGAATTCTTGCTGTTCGAGAAGAAACCGATGTTGTTCTCCATGGCGGCAATTTCGTCACGCAGTTTCTGGATACGCGTCTGCAATTTGTTGCCTTCCTTCCGCACACGATCGCCAGCATTCGGGTCATCTTTCCAACTCTCCATCATCTCACGGAATTCATTGGTCGAAGCCTCGTTTTGGTTCTTGCGCATCGCGTCAAAGAGACCGTCGATAAGCTCGCGATACTCCTTATTAATACTATCCTTGTGCTTCATCGGCACGAAACCAATCTCAATCCAACGCTTCTGGAAGGCCTTGATGGCGTCCATGTTCTCGTTGCGGCTTGAAGTGAGTTGGAAGGCCTTGATTTCTTCTATCAAAGCTTTCTTTGCGGCAAGGTTAGCCTCCTCTTCGGTGCGACGACCGCTGAAGTGTTCGTTCTTACGGTTGAAGAAAGTGTCACAGGCAGCACGGAAACGCTTCCAAATCTTGTCGGCATGACGTTTCGGAACAGGGCCGATGGTCTTCCATTCCTCTTGAAGTTTCTTGATTTGTTCTGTTGCGGTCTTCCATTCGGTTGACTCCATCAGGCCTTCAGCCTCAATGCAGAGTTGGGTCTTGCGTTCGAGGTTTTCGGTCTGTCTGTCTTTCAAGCCAGCAAAGAAAGCCTTCTTCTTGGCAAAGAACGTATCCATGGCGCCACGGAAACGCTGCCAAATCTCTTCATTGTCCTTCTTGCTAGCAGGGCCAACCGTCTTCCAAACGCCAAAGATTTCGGACAACTCTTCTGACTTCTTCTGCCATGCATTCACACTCGGATAATCTTCGGCGATGAGCTCTTCAGCTTTATCACACAAAGCTTTCTTGGCTTCCAAATTAGCCGTCTGTTCCTCCTCAATCTTGGAATAATGCTCTCGACGAATCTGGTTGATCTTATCAGTGGCAGCCTTAAAGCGTTCCCAGATTTCATCCTTTTTGTCTTGAGGCACGGGACCGACTTCCTTCCAATCCTCATGCAATTTCTGCAAAGCCTTAAATGCCTTGGTGATGGATTTTTCATCCAATAGTTCCTCAGCTTTTTCGCAAAGCTCAATCTTGGCATCGAGGTTCTTCTTCATGTCGAGGTCACGAAGCTCGCGGCCAATTCTGACCTTATCAAAGAACTTCTCGACAAGGAAATGATAGTTGTTCCACAAGTTAGAGCTCTCGGCAGCTGGCACAGGGCCAATCTCTTTCCAACGATCCTGCAGGGCGCGGAAGTCATCGTATGTCTTCTTCAGAGAGTCGTCAGATGCTATGATTTCTTTCAGCTCATCAAGGATGGCTTGTTTCTTAGCAAGATTCTCCGTCTTTTGTTTCTCAAGGTCTTCGTTTTGCTTAGCTCGGTTGGCTTTAAAAATGCCGAAAGCCGTGTTGAAGCGTTGTTCGACAGGGTCTTCCACATGCTGGAAGCTTTCCGCCTCACCGCCACCTTGCAGGAACTGATCGAGCTCATTGTCCATATCCTCTTTATTCAGCTTATTGAAATGGATACGAATAGCCGCAACCTTATCCTTGATACCCTGGATGTCGGTATTCTGCACGAGTTCCTCAAGCATCTCAACCAGTTGCAGCTTATTGAGGTCGTCAAGCTCGTTATTGTCCTCCACCAGCTCTTCATCCTCAATTTCGGGAGTATTCTCGATCTCGGGAATCACCTCATCGGCTAGCGAAGCAGATTCAACCTTTTCTTTTTCCATTAAGGTTTTCACCTCAATTCTCACCTTACCAGGCAAGATACTAGGTTGGATCAGTTTGACAATCTTCTTTTTCTCGTTCGCGTCAATGGCTTTCTTCGAAGCCTTTACTGTAATCCGCTCATTCTCAATCCCTTCTGCAATGACAGGATTTTGATTCAGTTGTTCGTTGTTTTCCATTTCACTAAGTTTTTAGACAAATCAGGGCACAAAACCCGATTGAGTTTATACAATTAAGCCTGCAAATATAGGAAATCTTTAGATTCAACAATACGAAGAAAGTCAATTATTTCATTTCTGGAGACATAACAAGATATTTTTTCTCCGAAATTGAAAAATGAAGCATAATAATTGCCTTAATAGAATGCTGATGATACAAGTAAAAAAGCGTAGAACTATCTGATTGAATTTCAAGTGATAAAGAGTACAAATAAAAAAAAGTGGCAAAAAACACTTGACGGTAAAGGAAAAAAGCCTATTTTTGCACCGCAATTCACAACCGAGGAGAGGTGGGTGAGTGGCTGAAACCAACAGTTTGCTAAACTGTCGTATCCAGCAATGGGTACCGGGGGTTCGAATCCCCCCTTCTCCGCGAAAGAAAGAAGACGATGTCGAATCGTCTTTTTTTTCGGGGTATGGCGCAGTCCGGCTAGCGCACCTGCTTTGGGAGCAGGGGGTCGAAGGTTCGAATCCTTTTGC
>JAEEGL011700943.1_pt1 | contig 30788 bp, 33 predicted proteins | sample 9134231 | NCBI WGS metagenome assembly JAEEGL01 (sample SAMN16246548, study PRJNA631951) | gut metagenome | biome: gut microbiome; feature: rumen; material: fiber-attached | host: Bos | place: Iran: Karaj | collected 2018-10 | reverse complement strand
CCCTGCGCCTTACTTCATTGCACTGCCATTCCATCCGCTCGGTCTGTATGGCACTGAGCCATGAATGGATAGTAAGACGTGTGCAGTGTTCCTTTACGTTCTGATGGCATACTGCCTGTCCTTGGTCGGATGCGAGTATCATGTATCGCTTAGCCACATTCTGCGGTACCTCCATCGGCATGACGTTGACGGGCTGTCCCTTAGAGTTGAAAATGTCAGTATCTGCAATGCCAACCACTGCGAGGATTACATTGTCATAGGCATTGTCCTTGTCCATTCCGTGCAGATACCAGTCGGATGCGTTTTCTGCCACTACGACGTTGCCCACCCAAAGGACACCATTGAGTTTGAGTTTCGCATTGAAGAAATCTGGGTCGTTGCCTTGGCGATTGTATAGTCCTGCATCGATTACCTCCACTTCCTTTCCGTCCGTTGTCCGTCCGTTCTCCGCCATCATCTTATGCCTCCAAACGAATTGCAGTAGCCTTGTCTTGGCTGTCTTTATCCTGTTGATTGCCTTTATTCTTACCATTGTCTTCGTTGTTTGGTGGTGGGGTGGTCAGCCCCACCGTTACCTTATTACTTGTTATTGTCTCATGCCTTGGTTATGCGCCCAGTTTCCTTATAGGGGTGCGTGTCGAAATCCCAATCGACCTCATCATCGTCAAGGTCGGTGTGGATGTCTCCACCCATTACAAGTCCACAACTATCCATAACCTTCTGCCGTGCTTCTTCTCTGTTCTCGGCTTCCACCGTGAAAACTCCCGTGAACACGAAACGGGTTGGTACTTGATATTTCATCTTCTTATTGCTTTTAATGATGTGAATAATATGTTGTCTATATTTTGCCCTGCTCGTGATAGCTGTAATATGCTCCATCAGTCACGATAACATGGTCGAGGAAGTGGATGCGCATGAGTTCACAACCATGCTTGATGCTCTGTGTAAGTCCATCGTCTGCCTTGCTGGGTGTCAGGCATCCGCTGGGATGGTTGTGTACGGCTGCGAGGATGGTAGCGTTGTTTATTACGGCTTCACGCATGATAACCCGTATATCTACGCTTGTCTCGGTAATGCCGCCTTGACTGATTTTCACGGACTTGATAAGTCTGTAGTTCTGATTCATTAACAGGATGTAAAACTGCTCTACGTCTAAATCCATCATACGGGGCTGCATATAGTTGTAGATACGGGCTGCAGTGCCCATGTCGGGACGGAGTTCTGCGGTTGCTAACTGCCTGCGCTTGCCCAACTCAACCGCTGCCATAATCTTACATGCGGTCTGAGTGCCTACACCCTCAATGTCCTCGAACTCGTCGAAACGTGCCTTGCCCAATGTGTTGAGGTTGTTGCCAAACTTGCCCAATACATGCTTGGCAATGTCCACTGCGCTGTACTGCTGCGTACCGCTGCCGATAAGGATTGCCAATAACTCTGCGTCCGTCAGTGCGTCTGCACCCATACGCTGTAGTCTCTCGGTGGGTCTGTCTTCAATGCTCCATCTGCTGATGGGGAGTCTCATTGTTGCTGCTGTGTTCATAATCAGTTGTATTGATAATTTGATGTTCTGTGATAATTCTTTGTCTTGGCGAGAAAGAGCGTCATGCGCACGTCGGCACCTGCCTTTTGCATCTGCTCAATGAATGCGTTGGCGGTGGCACAGGTCGTACAAATGTCGTCTATCAGCAACACACGCTTGCCGTTGAAATAGTCGGTGTCTATCTGCACGTTGCTCTCTTGGCCGTGCTTCTTGCTGATATGCACTTTCTCACGCTTGCCGATAACCTGGATATGCTCGAAGCCGTTGATGGCATTACACATGGCGCACACGTCTGCGGAAAACTTTTTGTAACGGCGCTTGTTGGTCTGCTCACAACTGGCAGGTATGCAGACGATGACAGTGTTTGTCAAGTCCATTGCCGAAAGGGTCTTGCCCACAATCTGCGCTGCCCACTTGGTAGCATAGCGCCTGCCGGCCTTGAAGTCGAGCAAGTGGCGCATGGTGTCCTGCGTCTCGAAGTCTGCACGGCGCATGTAACGCTGCGGAGTGTACTGCATAATGGCGTATTTGAACATATCAGTAGAAGGGATTAGAGGATGATACGTGTGAGATAAAGCATCGTCCAAAAAGCGGCTCTGACAAGCCAAAGGACGAGGTTTAACACTGCCCTGAAGCAATACCACAGGATGCGGGCTGCCCACAGGATGAAGCGGAAAGCAAGGATGCTGATAACCGCTAATGTCGTTGTTGTACTGTTGTATGCCATATTTTTTATTTTTTATGTGGATCCAGGAGCTGTGAAGTGAAGTTCCTAATGAACTAATTCCGTTTCCATGAATCCACCGTTTTTTTTCTGCGTCTTCCTATCGCCGTTTGTTCGTTCCTGCGGCTCTCTCAAAGGTAGCAGAATTGGATTCGCAAAGTTTTTTCGGCGAAATACTACCCCCTTCAGCGGGCGTGGAGATTTCCCCGAAACCCTTCAGGGCCTGAAACTTTGCCATTCCAATTTACGTTTTACCTTTGCCGCTGGAACGATCAAACATCAGGCGACAGGAAGACAAAATGCGGTGGTTCAGGAAACGGATTACGTACCATGGGCTACTCCTTTGTTCGTATTCTCATCAGCAAACTATACCAATGGGCTTGATTGGGGAATGTGTTCGTAAAAGGACACAATGACAGAGCGGACGAGATAAAGATATGGGCTGTCTTCACCTGCAATACTGAATGCCCCCCAGAGGTTTCCAGTTTGCAAGTGGGGACAGCCGTTTTCGCTCGTCTGCCATCAGTCGGGCATGTTTCATGGCATTCTCAGTATCTTGCATACCGACAAGGCTATGAAACTTGTCCGACGGCATAAATCCCTTTTACGACGGTCAGATGTGCTTTTCAGTATTATAAAATATGTATAGATGGCAACGGTCATCTATCGCTCTTTTGGCTAACAGTTCAGAACATGTGTATGTGAACTTGTGAAAGCCTACCAACAGAAGAAGGGGACAACCACAGATAAGTGTGCAGCGTCGGCTGAATCGGACGTGTCCATTCAGGCGGTGGCACTCTTAGATGCGGTTATTCCCCAAATAGCCCGAAGATGTCATCTGCTCGTCAGTTGTCTGCTTCGGGCGGCAACAATCGCTTTCACAACCAGACTTTGGGCTAATCAGACAAGTCTTGTTATTCGGGAAAGCCACCTCATGAGGCTGCAAGATAAGAAATGTGGTGCACATGTTCCTGAAAACATCGTGCCAATCTCTGATTGATCCACAATGTTTCCACGAATATGTGCGCCTTGTTTCCTTGCAGTCATACAGCCGTGAGTGGCTATCTTTGGCATAGCCGACACCTCGGCCATCCCAAGGATAGCCTCTCGCGGCGAAGTTAATCCTTTCCCGATAAAGCCAACGGGTTATTCGTTAATGTGGCAATAATTTCGTACCTTTGCACCCGCAAATCCAAATGAATCCGTATGGCAAAGAACAAACATCAGGGGCATTACTGCAAGGTGTGTGGCGAATACAAGTCCAATGAAAGCTTCACTGGCAAGGGACACAAGAACCACATCTGTAAGAAGTGTGCCAAGTTGTCTAAGGAAGACAGGAAAAGGATGATGAATGGTGATTTTGAGGAAGATGCTAACCTCTTCGAAGATATTGAGTTGCCATTTAATGAAAGCGATGGTGAAGATCAATCATCAGATGCCGTCTATTACGATGGCTATCTCGGATTTGTTGGCCTTGACAGGCTTTCACTTTTATCATCTGAGGCAAAGCGATACAACAAACTTAAAGATGCAGAAAGAAACCTCTTTCGTGGAATCGTCCAGAATCTCGTCATTGAGTTTTGGGAAAACAAAAGGCTGATTCCTGATGGTGGGGAGGTAAATCAGATAATGAATACAGCTATCATGCATTTCAAAGAAGAAGTTTCATTCACTGTCAAAAATGACAAAGACCTTCGTAGGATAGTGCAGTCGATGGTTGTACCGACTATCAACAAGCAACTGAGACGTGAGAACAAGAAAAAAGAGGAAGGGTAACCGTTGACACTTGTATCAACAATTACCCTTCCTCTTTTTTTCAGATTTTCTACAAAAAGTTTGTTTTGTTCAACAATTATTTGTACCTTTGTTGCCGCAAATGAGGTCGATAAAGAGTTATTGATGTTTACGCAAATCGCGGAGAATTTCAAACTTCTGTATGTAACTTATTCGTAACCTCTCCAATTTCTTGGCTCTAAACACGTTTGAAAGCCAATAAGTTATAAAAAATCACCGATTTATTTCAATAAAAGCAGGTCTTTTAGACTGTAATAGTAGGTCTTTTACTCCACCTTGGGGAAGCCGGAGGGGGTTATGTAGGTGAATGTAGGTGAATGTAGGCTGATGTAGGTGAATGTAGGTCACATACATGAGATAACGTACTAAAGTCTAAGGGGTTACAGCAGAAATGTAGGTGAGTGACATAATCAAACAAGATTCGGAATGCCCGCAAGCTCGTTCTGAATGTACTGGAGGCTGGCAATCTTCTCTTTAGTTTCCTCCAGATTCAGTATTCTCGTATTGTTGGAGTTGAATTCCTCTATCAGTGCGCGTTTGGTGTCACCCTCCTTGAAATATTTGTCGTAGTTCAGGTCACGGTTGTCAGCAGGCACAGCATAGAAGTTGCCCATGTCAATAGCCTTAGCAGCCTCTTCCTTGGTCAGAAGAGTTTCGTACATCTTCTCACCATGCCTTATCCCAATGACCTTGATATCTTCCTTCTTACCCCCAAAGAGTTCACATACAGCCTCAGCCTGGGTCTGGATGGTGCAAGCCGGTGCTTTCTGAACGAGAATATCACCATTCTTGCCATTCACAAAGGCAAAGAGCACCAGGTCAACAGCCTCTTCCAGAGACATAATGAAACGGGTCATCTTGGGCTCGGTCAATGTTATAGGGTTGCCCTTACGAATCTGGTCAATCCAAAGAGGTATGACGGAACCACGGCTGCACATCACGTTACCATATCGGGTGCAGCAGATCTTTGTGTCACCACTCAGACGACTCTTGGCCACGGCAATCTTTTCTTCGATAGCCTTGGTGATACCCATCGCATTGATAGGATAAGCAGCCTTATCCGTGGAGAGGCAAATCACGCACTTCACACCTGCATCGATAGCTGCATCCAGTGTATTGTCCGTACCAATCACATTTGTCTTCACAGCCTCCATTGGGAAGAACTCGCAACTGGGTACCTGCTTCAGTGCTGCAGCGTGGAACACATAGTCCACATCCTTCATGGCATACTTCAACGTGCTCTTGCTGCGCACGTCACCAATATAGAACTTAATCTTGTTGGCCACCTCAGGCATACGGGCCTGGAAGTCGTGACGCATATCATCCTGCTTCTTCTCGTCGCGCGAGAAGATACGAACCTCCCCTATATCTGTTCTCAGAAAGCGATTCAGCACCGCATTACCAAAGCTGCCTGTACCTCCGGTAATAAGCAGCGTTTTTCCATTAAATACACTCATAATATTATCTTGAGTTTCCAAAAGAGCAATTATCGTCAATACTAAAAACTTGTAATAATCATTTCCTTATGATACTTCATAAATATCAATTCAGATTAGGATGCCTCACAAATGCTGCTCCGAGCACCCACTCCATCAAGGCACGCACCCAGTTTGTATTCGTAAAATACTTGTACTTCCACCGGGCACGCCAGAAGTTGCCAGCCAGTTGGAATTTTGCCTTTACTCCTTCCAGTTGTTCGTGCAAATCAAGTGGTGCCCAGATATCAGCCTGCATCATTCTATCTTCTGGCTGCAAATCGTCAGCAGTAATATCGCCGACAAGATATACACCGAGACGGCAGAAAGAATCATAAAATTTCCTTAACTCGAACTCATCTATCAGAGCATCAAAATCTGTCCAGCATATTTCATCTTTGTTCTTACTACTAAACATTTGCCAGTCCAGCACCATTCTCCAAGTCAACCCCTCATGCAGGAAATGCGAATATGCGTGTTCAATAAGGAACAAAGCAGATACCATCACAGGGGGACGATACAGCCTACAGCCTTCAAATTCACTTTTACGTTCATCGGCTCTAATCATTTCCTGAAGCACTCTCTCCATTCTCCGCAGAGTCTTGTTTCCACGGAAAGGAGTCATAAACTGATGATTCTCCACCAACAGGTTGGGTATTTGTAATGAACTGTTCTTATAGAAGCCATCATATACCTCATATCCTTTAGCTCTCACCACGTCATTTCCACGTTTCCATGCATCAAAGTTACCTTCTGCCGGTAACAGGAAACAGTCCAAGTCAGCACTCTGACGATGCATGGGATTAGGATAACACTCAGCTATCACTGCCCCTTTTAGCACGTATGTCAGGATTCCGTTGCCATAAAAAAGGTTTCCAAGATCATTTGCAACATTTTTCTGCACATTACCTATAGCTTCCATTTGCAGCACTTCACCTATCCACTCCAAGCGTAGTCTCTTAGGCATATTGTACGAGGTACAGCTACCATGGGGTAAGCGATTTAGTCCATCTAAGATAATAGCTGACATTTCCTGAGCATCAGCAAGATTCTTCAATGCCTCCCAGTCCACATCTTCTGTGAGCTCCGTTCTTTCTGTGCGTCCTATCCCTAAACGCACTAACCGCAAGAACGTATCGTATATAGAATTCATTACTACCTTATTTTATTATAATGAGTTTCCCCTCATAGAAATCCTCTATCTCCTTAACGAATGCCTTTGAGACATCCGAATTGATGTAATTCCCATGACGTCCGTGATTGATTGCTTTGACAAAAGACACTATCTCATAACGGAAGCCCTCACCATCCAATTGGTAGAAATATCGTTTGTTCTGCGTAGGGTCTTCCCTGCGTATCTCGAAATAGTCTGTCTTCCACCACGGTGCCGGTACATATACATATCCCGTAGTTCCGGAAATCACGAGTTCGCCCTCAGTTTTTACACCCATACCCACCTTGATAGAAGCTACGCCATGAGGATAAACGAAAGATATCTTTGTAAAGCAATCGTAATTATCCGTCCCTTCTGCAATCTTGGATATTATTTGTTTACTCCTATATTCCGTACCTAACACTTGGAATACCGGCAACATCGCATTTGGCCCCCACGCACATATACTGTTCCATGCATCCTTCAGTTCATCAGTCCCAAGTCCCGTATTTCGCAGGCTGCTACATGATGCATCCACAGATACCACCTCACCTATAATACCGCTTTTTACTAATAGCAACATACGATAGTAAGCTGTAGAATATGCTGTTCGCAGAGCATCCATCAATACGAGGTCACGCTCCTTGGCCAAAGCTGTCAGTTCCACCCATTCTGCCATTGTCATTGCAATTGGCGATTCACATAATACGTGTCTGCCTTTTTCCAATGCTGTCTTTATCTGCGTGTAATGTGTCTCGGGCTTTGATACTATGAAAACGGCATCAACTGCATCTATCAACTCCTCAAAGTCTGTTGTTACCATAGGCAGTTGCATCAAGGATTTATTCAATTGTCCCTTCAGACTTTCTGGAACACATACTCCCTCTATCTGCACACCATTTACATATTCGCTTTCCTTTGCAAACTTGGTAAGAAAATTCAATTGGCTACCTGCAATACCAATGCTTAACGCCCTCTCTTCTGAACGCAGTTCAGTGCTAGACACCCCTTGCGTACGTTCCAGATACACCACCTTACAATAATCTTTAAGGTAGTCAAACTTTCCCCTCCAGTCTGAACCTATAGCAAATATATCTACGCCATAGCGCAGGATGTCATCAATTTTCTGCCCCTCATACTCTTCCACTATCACCTCGTCAGCAATACCTGTTCCCTTTACTGCCTCCATGCGTTCCATCAGCGACTGTTTCACGTTGATTTTCCCACGAGCCTGATCAAAACCGTCCGCAGTCACCCCCACTATCAGGTAGTCGCCAAGTGCCTTTGCTCGTTCTAACAATCGAATATGACCATAGTGCAGAAGGTCATAAGTGCCGTATGTGATGACTTTTTTCATATATTATTTACAAACTTTCTTGACTATTAAAACAGTCTTTTTATTATAGTAGATATATACTTATAAAAAGGCCGCTGGTCTTTTTTATCATATACAACGAAACTATCAGAATGATATAAATCTTTAAGCCATTGCAACAACGATAAATTTTTGTTTTTCATACATCTTTTGAAATCCTCAAACTCTCGCATTAAGTTTTGCCTTTTACATTTAATTTTAGCTCCATTCGTTACTAAATGCCCCTCAATTTCAGAATTTGCCCAAATTGTGCATAAATTTATGCCCATATCAGTAAATGTATGATTCCACAGCGTATGGCGGAAATTAATTTCTAAAAAATATAGGCAATCATCTGGACCTACGAGAAACTCAATCTCAAAAACACCAGAATAATTAATATCTATAAACATCTGTTTTAATTGATTATACAAATCCACCCCACCCTTATACTCTTCGAAATAGAGGTATGAACCATATGCATCTTCAGGAAATCTATAATAATAACCTTCAATTGGCAAATATAATTCCTTTCCACCATTAACAGATAGCCCCTGGAGAATATATTCATTTTTTTTCTTTATATATTCTTGGATTAAAACTTTATTAATGGAAGGTCTCTTTGTATAGTATTGTTTTAATTCTTCCTCATTTCTACAGATAGATACAGTATTCTTCCAATGGACATCAAATGAATCAGTTGCTTTAATAAAAACAGGATAGGCTATTCCGTGATTAAGTTCTCCATTCTTAACAATTTGAGATTTGGGTGTTCTCAAACCATTTTTCTCCGCTAACTCACAGAGTTTTTGTTTCTCCATCATCACAGAAAGCCTTCCTTGCTCTCCCGCATTGAAGAATATAAATGAATCTTTCAATTTATCATAGTTCTGATCCATTAAACCAACAAGACCATCATTGTCTGTACTCAAAAAATGCTTTATTCCTTGGTTTCCAAAACGATCGATTATATATTTTAATCCATCATTTTCATTCATCACTTCTATGAATTCTTCTACATATTTTGAATCACGAGGGTTATGTCCATCGAATCCATACCATACAACAATAGATTTTATGCCTTCTTCACCGAAACTCCTTATTTGACCTAATACATTTCCTGTATTACGTCCAAATATGATACACTTCCTGTCTTTAACACTATTATTTTGCATAATAAAACAAATTTAGTTTAATTCCTTCATCTCAACAAAGACACCACTCGCCAATTTCTTGCCTTTAGCATATCTTACAAAGCCAGCCTTTTCTATTACTTTTATGCTGGGAAGGTTTGTCTCATCCACAATCATATATAAATCGTATTTCTTACATACATTTTGAATGTAACTAAAAAGAAGCGGATAAAGTCCCTTCCCTCGTGCCTCTGAGATTGTTTCACAATAACAAAGATGAACACCTTTTGATGGAAGAAATTTGTATATCGGAACTTTGGAAATTAAAACAGCTTTTGAGAGAATTTTCCCGTCTTTTACAATTTCGTATTCTTCAAAAACCCGAGAAAACCCGCCACATAAAAAGGTCATAATAATAAAGTAAACATACCTTTTCCACCCTATTTGCAAAGAATGCATACCTTCCACATAAGGCTTAGGTCTTTTCTTAATTATTGTATAGCCTTCAGTTAAAGTAGGCATATTAGGTACTTTACCCTGCTTATAAAAAAAATACATAAGTATACCAGGACTAGATAAAATGTTTTTTGCGTAAATCTAAAAATGCACCTATAAGCGTATCATAATCTTCCGCTGTGAGATATCCTATATGTCCAACTCGGAACACCGTATCCTTCATGTCTCCGCCATTGGGGCAAATCCACATCCCATACTCATCCTTAATCTTCAGGAATATCTCGTATGCAGACTGAGTCGTAGGATGCAGCGGTGTTACCGCATTACTCAGTGATTCACTGATAATCTCAAATGGCAGGTTATATTCCCTCAACTTCCCACGGAAGTACTCTGCAAGTTGCGCTGTCCGGGCAATCTCGGCCTGATCACCACCAGCCGCATCAATTTCCTTCAGGCGGACGTTAATCTGGCGGAGCACACCTACAGCAGGAGTCCAGGGAGTTTGCCCTCGCTCCTGATTCTTCAGTGCCAGCTTCAAGTCCAGATACTGGCAGCAGCATTTGGCACGTTCAATGCGTTTCAAGGCTGAGGGAGCCAAGGCCATCACAGCAATGCCAGGAGGACAGGCCAATGCCTTTTGACTACCCGTAATCATCACCCCGGCATCCAATGCTGCCATATCAAATGGGTCACAGAGGAACGTGCTGATAGTATCGACTATCAAGAAGCAGCCATTGCGCTTGCAGAAATCACTTACCAGATTGATGTCATAATGAACGCCCGTCGATGTCTCGTGTTTCTGAAGCAAGAAAGCCGTGTAACCCTTTCCCTCGTATGGAGTGAGATGCTCCGGCTTCAAAGCCTTGCCGTGTTCCAGCTTTATCTCCGTGAAAGGAATCTCGTGAAGTGTCAGCAGTTCCACAAAGCGTTCTCCGAATGAACCGCCATTCACGACCAGAGCTTTATCTTCCTTGGTCAGCGTGTTCATAATGGCCGTCTCCATACCGCCTGACCCCGAGCAGGTCATAAACACCACTCGGCTATCATCCGTTGTATGGGCAAACTTCTTGACGAGTCGTTCATTCTCCAGCATGAGTTCCGAGAACTCTGCCGTTCTAAAGTACGGCACCTGTTCGGCACCAATGGCCCGCACAGCATCACTCGACTGAACGGGGCCAACGGTAAAATTAATCATATACTGATATTAAATTTCAAAATGTTTTAGGATGGCATTACATGTATGTTCTGCCAGATAGTTCTTGCAGAGGAAGTCATAACCACGTTCACCCATTGCCCTTATGTCAGAACTCAGCATTTTATCGACAAGGGCAACAAAATCCTCCGATTTTACACTTTCACACCAATAGCCATAGCCGTTCTCTTCTGCTATTCTGCCAACATCTGTATTCACATCGGTGGCACAGAGCACAGGCTTCTTGCTCTGCAGATAGCTCAGCAATCGTGCAGGATAGTTTGGGATTGTGAAACGATGGTCAAGAAAAATCAGTCCGACATCACAGGAAGAAGCCAGCTGGTCGTAATCATCTTTCGGCAAAGACTGTATCACAGTTACCGAACACTTACTGTTCATCGCGCGCCATTTGTCTAATTTTGAAAATTCCGAACCATCACCCACTATAAGGAAATGACAATCCTTACGATTCTTTACCTGGTCAAGACAACGTATGACATATTCTATGCCCTGAGGCTTGCCCATATTCCCTCCATAGATGAAAACCGGTTTATCTACAGGCAACCCGTACTTCTCACGTATCTTTCCCCGGTTAAGGTTAAGGTTAATATTAGGGTTAGCATTTACGTTTGGGTTAACCTCAACACTATTCGGTGCCACCTCTACCCTGCTCGCGTTTAGCTCCGGATTATGCCTCAACAGAAACTCTACGTTTGCGGGACTCATACAACCTATATAGTCAGATGCTTTATACAGATTCTTTTCTTTCCTACGAAAGTATCGATATATCACGCTCTTCAACCCATGCTTACTCATCATTCCCAAATCCACGGCATTCTGGGGGAAAATATCCTTCAGCAAGAGATAGCTGGCAGCACCGTCACGGTTCTTAATAAATCTGACGACCTTCTCAAATGTCACAGGAGGCGTATGGTAGAGCACAAGGTCAAACTTCACATCGCTAAGACATTTCTTTATTACCTTAATAAAGGTCGGTTCCAGCATTATCGTAGCAATACCTTTCTTCACGAGATTGGTATTATTCTTTACCGCGTCTATCTTTATGCGAAACAGATGCACCCTTCCCACATGCTCTATGCTGACATCCTCAGCATCCTGGTTCGTATTCGTACAGGCCACATACATTTCATGTCCTTTCCTGGCCAGAGCTTTCACTAAGTCTATGTGTACAGAACCGACATTGAAATCATCAAATGTGCCTATTGTCAAAAAAAGAACATTCATGGCATTAATGTTTTTGTATGCAATACTTTACACCTTTATATTTCCGATATGAATTATTGAAATCAGCATACACGTAATGATGGTGTATCTGCCTTTTCTCCTCTGGAGGCAGTTGCATATAGTCGCCAAACTCGTATGTGAGGTAATCTTCCTGCTTAGTTGGCATAGGCATAGCAATTCCCTCAAATTCACATGTCGAAGGCTCTTTAAACCACTCGTCCATGTAACGTTTGCCCAATGACACGTCAGGAAAATTTGACACATATTTACTCGCTGGCTGACCGGTAATATAGGCATAAAGCCTATCTGCTATACTTCGTTTCAGTTTCTCAGGGATAATCCTCAGCAACATTTTCGATACTTTCGTTGCCATACCACCTTTGTTCATTGGGGGAGCATTATAGGCAAAGAGCCGGCAAAGGAAAGACGAGATGACCATTATCTTCATTTTCATATTGCTTTCAGGGCAATAAAATAGAGGATATATGTCAATATACACCCCATGATTGATATCCCTGTCAACATGGTCTTCTTCTATGAGAGTGGTGTCAGAGTCTCTGACACGATCTATCAGCAACCCATATTCTTTCTCTTTATCGCGTGTCTGCACATACAGATTAGAGGGAAGATACTTTTGCACTTCATCAAGCTTTTCTACATCGTCCATCCTCATGTATATATCGATATCATCGTCCCAAGGGATAAATCCATGATGGCGCACGGCACCCAAAGCCGTACCAAATGCCAAATAGAAGGTAATTCCATGCTCGTCACACACCTTCTTAAATGCTTTCAGAATTTCCAACTGACACTTCTGCATCCTTTGCAGATAGTCATTAGACTTCTCTTTCATAAATATATGCTAAATCTACTATTGTTTTTATTCTTCTTTTCGGCAGGTAATCTTCAGGAGTATTAAAGTCCTGTCTATGGATATTCCTTCCGTCGTCTTCTAAACAGATGGTCTGCCATCCTAACCGATTAGGTGCTAAGAAGTCCTTTTCGGTATTATCGCCTACGTAATAGTATTCAAGTTCCGCATTTGGGAACTTTTCCTGACACCTTGACATCATTCTTTCAAAGCTACAAGGATTAGGCTTGAAAAAATCCTTATCCTCGTTTATTAAAACCATCTCCATCGGTATCCATTCACCCAGTCCCAACGCCTCTATCTTCTCTCTCTGTGTTATCTCTCTGCCATCTGTGATGATGCCCAGTTCACACCCGACCTCACTTAATGCATTCAGTATATATTTCGTATCCTTAGAAAGCATTATTGAAGGGTGATGGTACCTATAAACATTAAGATAATCATCTATCGGGTTGTCTATTCCATAGTGCTCATTCAAGCGTTCAAAGGCGTTCGCACCCTGATGATACCATTCTAACAGATTTGCATACACCTCATCAGCATCCAGACAGAATCTCTCTTCTACTAACTCTGTGACCTTTCGATACCCAGACTTCAGAAAGTCTATTTCCTTGTACAAGGTATCATCAAGGTCAAAGCATACAACTTTCTTACACAAAGACGGCATCATCATAACGGAGCATCAACAGATGATCTTTCCAATCATCTTTATACTGAATTTCCTCACCTAAAAAATACTCTCTTATCAAGAACTCCGGATAGTTTCCACCTGCAGCATACGTCAATGGATAGCCACCACCAAAACGAGGGTTTATCTCAATGCCAATGACTTCATTGGTAGCCTTGTTCAGGAACACCTGTGCGCAGATACAACCTATGCAACCCTCTATAGTCTCCAGCCTGTCATACAGATACTGGGTCAGAGGTTCTTTCTCCGTCATACCCTTGTTTATCTCTCCTGCCCTGACCTTGATGCGCTCACGCGGAACAATGCATTTCACCTTGTTGTCGCGTCCGTAGTACATGTCAATGGTATATTCTTTATACACCTCGTTGTCGATGTATTCCATAAACAGCAGTTTCGGATCTTCAAGGATTTCATCTATCAACTCTTTGTCATTCTTTATGAAATGCAGATTAACGCTGAGCGAACCATCGTAAGGCTTGGCAAACAATGGGAAAGTGGGATGAAACTTATCAACAGGTTTTGGTACTCTGATACCATGTTCCTCAAAGAACTGACCTGTGTTACGCTTGTCACGACACTTCATCACAAAGTCGTAATCAGGAACCGATACCGTTACTCCCTGTTTTGCAAACTTCTCCTTGTTTGCAGACAATATGACCAACTCAGTATCAATCGTAGGCACTATAAGTCCTATACCATTACCAAGACATATTGTCAACAGCGCATCGATGTACTCATCAGATGTGCAACGGGGCACCTCAAAGCAACCGTCACTCACGTATGCAGCCGGTGCCAACTTCGGATTCATGTCCGTAGTATAGACCATGCCCTCAGGAAAGAACCTTCTCAGGGTCTCTTGAAATCCACGAACTAACGCTACGCGTTGGCCTGCAGATGTTATAAGGATATTTTGTTTCATATTTTTTCGCCTTAATAATAAGGCTATTAATTATTGCCGTTAAAAGGATCCATGGTAGCCCATTCACCTCCTACCTGGTTTATATCTTCTTTCAGTAATACTTTCTTTATCGTTAATAATATAATTTTCAAATCCGTTATCAAGCTCACATGATCCACATACCAAACATCTAACTTGAATTTCTCTGTCCAGCTGATCGCATTGCGGCCGTGACACTGCGCCCAGCCACTAATGCCCGGCCTCACCTCATGACGACGTGCCTGCTCTTGCGAATACAATGGCAGATATTGCACAAGCAGAGGACGCGGGCCTATCAAGGACATATCACCTTTCAAAACGTTTATCAGCTGAGGAAGTTCATCAATACTTGTAGAACGAACAAACTTACCGACTTTCGTGAGCCTCTCTGCATCAGGGAGCAAGTTCCCCTCTGCATCCCGCTCATCCGTCATAGTCTTGAACTTTATCACCTTGAATATCTTGCCATCCTTCCCTGGTCGCTCTTGCAGAAATATAGCAGGTTCCAACCATCGCTGCAGCCAGTTCCTCCCCTCGCCCTTTGGAGAGGGGACGGGGGTGAGGTTCCCTTTTTTATTGGCAAAGTGGAGCCAAATAGTTACAATTAACAAAACTGGACTGATGCATATTAGTGCTATCAATGCAATCCAGAAGTCGAGAAATCTTTTAAAGAAATACTTGTACATAGCTATTTCGCTATTTCATCAAATATCTTCACTAACTTATCTGCCCGTTGTTTTTGTTAGCAAATCAATGAGGTCGTCTATTCTGTTGTTAATAAGTAGTGATGACTTTGGTACTGTCTCTTGTTCATACCTCGTAATGGCATCAGCTATAGACTCTGCGGAATAAGGATTAAATGTAAGTGAGGGCTTACATACAGTATGAATAAACGGCAAATCTGAACCTATTATGTCACACCCAGAAGATATTGCTTCTATAATCCCCAGTCCCAAGCTTTCATTATGTGATGGATAAACAATTGCTTTTGACTTCCTGTATAACTCTACTACTTTATTAAATGGTATAAATCCATGATTTACCACCTTTACACCCTGTTGTTGTGTTCGCGCTATTTCCTCAACAATAGGATAATAATTGGGAACAGTCAGATGTAGTGTTTTATCTATGCCGCGCTTATGCAATATCCTCCAGGCCTCCAAAAGTTCCTCATGTCCCTTCGCTCCTGTATAATTAGAGATATACACATAATCATCACCGTGCTTTACATTCTTCAGCTCAAGCAAATCATCAGACAATTCATAAAAAGGCATCCACTTTACTCGTTCTGGTTTCTCGTCCAGATGCTTTATCAGTTCATTTGCAGTATTAGAGGTTTGCACTAACCAGTAGTCAGTATTTTTTTTATAGTGCCTGAAAACTTCACGCTTAAGCCATGACTTCACCCTTGTTATTGTGTTGTGCGTTTCTGCTAATGTCAGCAGATTGATATTGTGAAAGTACGTATATACCGGCACATTCATCTTCATCGGAGCAGGTAAATTCCCGAAGCAGAGGACGAAAGTAAAATCATTTTGATGTCGAAAATAGAATCGCAGCCTTTTCCCCATCGACGCATCCATGTATTCCACATGCTGACAATCATCAAATTTACCCCTGCATCTTGAATCTGCTAGCAGATAATATTTCGCATCACTCTGTTGAAGTTCTGATATAAGGTACTCCAGCAATCGCAGCCCACCACTATTGTTTATATATAGTGAATCAATTAGTATCATCAGCCCATTTCACAATTATTATCTATCTAATTAGGAAAACTCCTTCCTCCTACAAGAACGGAATATGTCTTCGGAATCAAATTCTGCATAAATTTTGCAACCGCAACAGATATTACACACATAATAATTGGGTTCATAAAATATAGCAAAATCAAAGACCACTCGTGTTCTCCCAGTATTCTTAAATTGACCTTCTTTATAATATTGAATACAGGTTCATGAAATAAATAAATAAAAAAGCTGTACCCCAAAATCCTATTTAAAAATACAGGTTTCTTAACATAGAATATATAAAACATGTCATATAGACGCCAAATGGAAATCACACCGCATAAATATACAATAAAACTAACATATGGATGATTATAATCGGTAAATAGCCGAGTTATTGCATTACCAAAGTAAATTAGTGTAACTATAGTCATTATGCCACCCCCGGCTAATTTGGAGTCTATCTTTTCGAGGTTAGAGTGTATAGCTATACAACCTCCTAACAGGAAAAAAGGCGACACATTAAAATTGACATATGGAGATGCAAGTAGAATTAAAAGAGGTGATCCCCACTTCAAGTATTTAATGAGATAGAACAAAATTGGCGATAACGCCACCATAATCATCAAATCCCGCAAAAACCACAATGGGAAATTAACAGGTTTCCACAATAGTTCATATATGTCAGAACCAACGTCTTTCGTAAATACTTTACCGACAATATCGTTGTTAATATAGCCGCCTACACCTGGTAGATTCTGCAGTATCAAATACCATAATACAAATACAACATTCCAAATTAGATACGGAACAAGAAGTGAGCGGACTCGTTTTTTTATCTTTGGTAAACAATCTTTTGCAGAATCAACTCCTTTGAAAAACAATATACCGGATAGAAGAAAAAACATTGGCACAGCCACTCCTGTCAGACCGTTTGTACCGACAACTTCCTGCATAGCATTTGCTATCGGGAAATTGTTAGCTTCAACGTAATAGCCATGAAGAACCAAAACAAGGATTATCAGCAGCATATTGATTGCTGCTATTTTCTTACTCTTATAACTTGTAATATCCATCATAAGGCTCTTGAACAAGGACCTTCCAAAATAGAAGTTTCGCGTCCATATTGAATATCAACCATTAACTGAAGCAGACTCTTGGCCGCATTTTAAACAAAGAACCGATGCAAAAACATTTCTATGCTGCAAATAGAAACGCCGACGATTCCTCATTGAGGCGTCCATATATTCCACATGCTGACAATCATCAAACTTACCCTTGCACCTTGAATCTGCGAGCAGATAAAAAATTGCGTCTCTCTGTTGCAATTCTGCTATAAGGTACTCCAGCAATCGCAGTCCACCACTATTGTTGATATAAAGTGAATCAATAAGGATCTGTTTCATTATAGCAATACTGTTAATTACCTCTGATTAAAACAATGTCGCTTCAAGCATGCTCTATTGCAGTAATAAAGCGTGGTAATACCACATCCTGTTTGAAATTCCTATTAAACAGTTCTCTGCTATGCTCGCCCATAGCCGGCCATTCATTTCTTCGTGCTAACATCTTCTCAAAGGCATCTTTGACTTCTTGATGATTGTCAGGATCGAAAGTGTATCCATTCTTCCCAACTTCAATCGTTTCAAAATGATTGCCACAACGATTTGATGCTAAAAGGGGCATTTTTGCACAACAACCTTCCACTAAGCTCAATGGACTTGGATCTGAAAACGAAGGAAGAAGGATTACATCACATCTTCTATAATAGGAAACTACTGTTTCCATGTTGCAAAATCCCCTAAGAAAAATATGATCTTCAAAACCATTACTTCTGATATATTCTTTTATTAACTTTTCATCATCTCCATTGCCAAGTATTTCGAATATGGCCTTCTTAACGTTGTCAGGTCCTATCGCATTGAAAAAATTCATTATGCCCTTTACCTTCTCGTTCAAACGAACAGGCATTACTATATGTGGCAACTCATTGAGTGGAGTAAAGGTTCTGTTCTGGAATACAGAAGGACTTACAATCTCCTCCTCAATAACATTTGGCAGACGTATAAACTTTTTATTTTTGATTCCCCACTTCTCGAACGACAGTTCTGCCATTCGTCCGGGGACGATAACTTTGCCCTCGCCCGTATTGTACACAAAAGAACGAAGGAAGTCACGTATTACATTCTTTTTACGAGAGCCGTTCGTCAAATAATTTGCCTCAGACCAGAATATAATCTCCTGCCTTATTAAATGCATACGTTTTAAAATACATATTGCAATGACATCCAAAGCATTCCATGAGCCTCCAAGAATCATCACACTATTTTTCTCACGTCGCATCATTTTAACAAGTGTTGGATTCCAATGATTTGAAATTCCACGCTTGTAGATATCCAATCCCTTATCTACATAATAAGGGAAATGAAAAGTCTCGTAGTCAACTTTCCATGATCTCTCCTTTTCGAGCTCACACATATAGTACAACTTAAGGTCGAGACCCTTTTCATAGAGTTTGTTAAATAGAGAGGTTCTATACGGGGCCGTCGTATTTTGCAAAATTAAGTACTTCATAGCTTATGATTTTCTATATTATACATTGTATTCTTCCATACTCCAGCATTGAATCGTGTAGATACGATGCCTCCTTGATTCGCATATAGCATCAAATCTTGTTCTTTCATATCTGATATACGCAAGATGTCATTCATAAAGGTCTTCTCTTCTGCATCGACCTTGAAATAACGAATGCTGCCAAGTTGTTCATAATGAATAGTAGAAATAACAATTCGATTATGCAATAGAGCCTCCATTATTTTTGAAGGGAAATTACATTCGTTTTCAGGACATTTAGGGTTTCTTGTACTTAACTGGAAAGATACATGATGAAATATCTGGAGATATTCTTCATACGGCAATTGTCCATGAAAGACAATGTTAGGACTTTTTTTATACATCTCTATTAGCTCCTCATCGTGAATTACCCCAGTTACATGCAGTGTTAGTTGTGGCAACTGCGAAAAAACATGCAAGACCATTGAAAGCATTGCTATACGTTCATTTAGAACTCCAGAAAGTAAGAACTCACGATTAAGATGTTGTTGCTCTGGCGCATCTGGCAGCGCAAGAGGGGTCACCCCCGGCAAACAAAACGAATTTTTATTCGTAAACAATGGAGAGTTTGCTAAACGAATGTCGCCATCTACATGATTTGCCAACCACAAGAAAAATCGCTGTATAATGTTTGTAGTAGGTGTATAATCAAGAATAATCACATATACGCCCACACTCCTTTTGAAAAGTTTTAATAGGACTATAAGTAATGCATTCAGAATACTGACATTGTATAACCATACTTTACTGTCACGTGGAATTTTTCTGTAAAGTGTAAGGCACTCTCTCATTGGTGCAAAGTGTTTCAACTGATGCCTACTGCGCCAAGAGGAATACACCAGGCCATCCATTTCTACATCTTCCAATTCACCACATACATACGTAGGAAGTGTAGAATATACTTCATCAAAGACACCGCCCTCAATCAAATTATAACTAAAATTACAGGCTGCTACAGACAGTTTGTATTTTAATATCTTATCTTTTGGTAAAATATGGGTTACAAAAAACCGTTTCATGAACTAGCCAATTTTGTCCTTCTTGATAATGCATTCCTATAAACCAATCCTAAACTTATAAACCACACCGGACACATTCGATAGCTTATCAAAATAGAATTTGAGAACGACCAAAGAAGCACAAATAGAATAACTCGTTTTTCTGTGCTAAGGACTTTGTAAATTTTATAGTAGAATACTATATAAGCAATGTAAAATATAGCTCCGAAAACAATAAATACATTACCCAAGTCGAAATCACATCCATCACAATCAATTTTGTATAAGGCTCTGGTTACTCTAATATCTCCTGCTCCAAAAACATAGAAAAGAGCATTATCACACCGATTAAGGTATTCAAGGAATATCACCATTTTTCCATCAAAACTACCGCTAAAAGCATCACCGATTCTTAACATTCTAAGTGAGCTCAAACTGGAATAGGCAAGCACCAACCCTATTATGACCAACAGAACTGCATAACGCTTGATGTTTACTCCTTTACTGTAAAGATAATATAGCGTTATAATAACGAAACAGATCAGAGAGGTACGGCTTCCAGTTATGACAAAAGAAATAGATATAATGCCCCAGAAAAAGTACTTAGCCCTTACATTTTTTAGCTGTTTAATTTCGCACAGACCTATTACATATATTAAAGTAATATAGGAAGCACAATTGTTTGGATTTACAAAAATACCGCCTAATCTTGCACCACCGACTACGTCTGAAGCAGAGAGAGAGGAAAGTTCTGTGTGATATACTTCAATATTATATTCTGAGATTTGATACGTATTATCAAAAAAAGTAGCTAGTATTGGGATTCCATACGATATGCTGACTTGCGATAACAAAATATAGCCTGCTGCAAAAAATATATAAGGGAATAAGATATGATATCCTCTAAGTGAAGCGAATGTAAAGAAAATAATACCAAACGAAACCAGTCGAACAATGCCCTTAAAATCCATATAAGGCTGTTCTAAATTTAAAAGGATAGTTGGTATCAAAAGTATTAGTAACGGCGCAATTATACCGAACCGACTATTATTTCTATCATATAACAAACATAACAGTATAGGAATACTATAATAAAAAAAGTTTGTCGTTGGGAAAATCATAATATAAACCCAAACAACACTTATAATATGATTCCATATTGTGCTATATGAGGAATCCGTATTATACTGTTTCATTTCCTACTTTTCTATATTTAATTATCCTCGCAGGCACACCTCCAACTATTGCATAGTCTGGAACTTCTTTAGTCACCACAGCTCCTGCAGCTATGCGGCAAAACTTACCAATGGTAGCATATTGAATTTTGCATTCTCCTCCTACATAACTATAGTCACCCAAAACAGTATCAACCAACTTTGAATAGCCATGTATGATATTCTGGTGTCCAAAAGTGCAATTAACAACTTGTGAATACAGGCCTATACATAGGTCTGGAAATTGTATCTTCAACTTCCACGATCTAATGACCCACTTTAGCCACATGATAATATGCAAGGCTTTTATATAATCAAGCATATTTTTTACATTTAATTCTTTTCAAGACTATCTCGCGTTCGCTTCTGCTAACACCTATGAACCAGTAAAGAGGCAGACAAGCGAAGAAGAATACAAAGAAACTAATAATCTCTTCCTTTCTGCCATGATACCCGACAAGTTCCATTATATAACCAAGCGAACAAGATATAATAGTTATCAACATGCAAGGCAATAAAACCTTCTTCAACCATTTACTTAAAGAAAGTCCAGCATTCCTGCTGGCATAATACAAATTAATCAAGCCTCCAATAAACATGTAGAAAAAAATCCAATCGACGGTAATCCAAAAAGGCTCCCATCCGCATGTAAACTGCCATATTGATACTGGCAGGGGCAAGATATTGACCACAGAGCGGACTATATTGTAATTACGAATAGTCCCTTGTGCCTGTATCGTTTGATACAGAAATTCAAATAGTTGATTTGTTAAGCAACAGACAATCATCAAGCGTGTAAACAACACAGTCCATTCAGGAACTTCATGAAGCCAAATACCAAGCAACAACGGGACGTGGAACATAACTGGAATACAAAACATTGAGTACAGAAGGTATGAGTATTTACAACCCAACATCGTAATACTCAACATTTGCTCCCGTTCTTTTGCCCCCTCTGATTTTACAAGAACAGGAGCCAGAGACTTGGTCATGTTTGCAGAAATTCCCTGCATAGCTCCAGCCAACTGAGTCGCTATTCCCATCGCTGCATTTAGCAACGTACCGAAGAAATGGTTGATGACGATATTCATCCCATACAATGTAGTCATGCCACTACTGATATGAAGCACATTCCATCCTGCAAAAGAGGTCATCCTCTTCATAAGGGTCTTATCAGGAATTCTCCTTAAATTGACATTTCGACATTCGGCATAGTGATTAACGCAATAATGGAGTGTCAAATAAGTAACAAAGAATGACTCTGCTGCCATCAAGATGCCATAAAACAGCAATCTATCCCACTCGGCATAGGAGATGATAACGGCGACGGCTAACTTTAAGAGCACTTCAATAATACCCAAGACAGAATAATAGAGCATATTCTCATGTGCAGTCAACACCGCATAATACGGAACGACAACTATGGAGACCACAGTACTCACTGTCATGCATCCATATATCAAGACTGCAGTCAGTTCTCTTCCTTCCGGGATATTCAGAACTCCATTGAAGAATATAAAACCACAAAGCGTAAATAGTAACATGACAACTAATGACATCATTCCATGCAAAATCAAGGAAGTATCGAAAATCTCTTTTGTTTTTTCCATCAATCCTTCGCCTTCCGCATAACTGATAAATCGCTGTGTAGTAGAACTAAGAGATGTACTTAAGAAGCCAAGCATCGCCAAGGTTCCTGAAACGACATTGCACAGACCGAAATCAGAAGCGCCAAGCGCCTGCAACAATATCCTTGTTGTATATACAGACACGAACATCGACACCCCCATACGAATATAGAGGTAAAACGTATTCTTTATGACCCTGGTAGAAGTTGACATCTTATTTCCTTTTCTGACAATGCACTACGGTTTTATGTTCTCTTTACCTTTCTAACCCTGATACTCCTTAATAAATATTGAACTTTCCCATCCTCTTCTTATAAGCAATGAATTCTTGCGTCCCCTCAGCCACTTATGGGCGCCCTATTAAGGGTCGATAGCGATGCTCTCTGACATCTGGGAGTGCTTAGCACATCCCGGTTATTAAGCGGAGGCGCTTTCAGCGTCATTTCAACCGCACAGCATGTTTTTTCTCCTTTCTCTTCTTCCTCCCCAAAGGTAAATCTAGGGGCGAATATTGCATAAGTCCTATGAATAATTATGCGTCAACTCCCTATGAAAAAAGCTCTAAAAAATCGCGGAAACACCTTCAGGAAAGCGAAAATGAACCTTCATCGTGTCGCTGAGTAACTTTAACCCCATTGAAGTTACTCTATTACCCCCCTATAGTTACTCCAGAACACCCTTATAGTTACTCCAAAATATGGCCAAAATTCACCCATCACACGGCTACGCTGTCCCGTTTTTCCTCTTCCGGAATACCTTATTTTATCTCCGGAACCGTAACAGTCAATATAACAGCACTTTACAAGAACCACTCTTTTTAACGGTTATACGCGCGCAGCAGATTTTTCGCTGAAAATATGCGACTGCAGAGCACGAATAATTATGAAAAACCTGCATAAATGTCATTTTTGTCGCATTGTCCGGAGACTGCAAGGATGTCAAAATGAACACACGTTTCAATCTACATCCGATAGCTTAACTCCCCTTTTTTGAACTAACCCTTAATCTATCGACTTGATATTGACAAAACTTTCTTTCAATGGAGCCTTCAGTTTGAGGAACCTCAACAAATCTGCTATAGCATTGACTACCTTCATCTTCATGGTTCTTCTCTCTGTCCGCATGCCTTTCCACTTCGTTTCATTCTGATATTTGAAGAACGTACTTCGGTAAGGATGAAGTTCTCTGATATATTTATTCCACGGCTTTTCGCTGATGAAATGGACTATCACAGGGTCTTCTACAGCTTCTCTCACCACGGATTCTGACATAGCCTTGTTGAAACAATAAGTATATAGATAACTACTTTGAAAATTATACCTAGGCGGCAACTCTAATTTGCTTTCACAGAGAATGCAGTTCAATGCATCCTGATCACCTTGCTTTATTTTCTCTGGATTATCCTTAAGGCAATCTGCCAATTGTTTACCTATGCCATTCCTTCGCCAATAATCCAGGTTTATCAACATGACACCGGCATTGAAATAGCCTAACTGCGGGGAGTATCCCAAACGGTCAAAATAATCTCCGTATAATTCCGGAAACATTTGATACGACCTTTCATAAATCGCAGCAACGGCAAACCCGCTGATGTCTGTTTCCCATAACGGCAATAACGATTGTCTTACTATCAGATCACCATCCAGATACAACACCTTATCTATCGTCCGGGGCAGAACCTCAGCAACGGACAAACGATAATATGTGCTACTACTCATAATATGCCCCAGAGTAGGTGGCAATCCTTCGAATGACTGACTATCCATGGTATAGAAGATTATCTTCTTATCCCTGAATACAGATACAGTATTGAGCAGATCGTTGCGGTCTTCTTCTGAAACGGACTCATCAACCATCAGGTGGAAATTGACCTCTGTATCACTATTGTTCTTACACAGCGAATACATCATCACACCTGTAGGCATGACGAAACCATGATTAAAACACGCTACTATTTCCATATTACGAAAATTATCTTCTTACCTTTCTTACCCAGATATACCTTATTATATTATATATGACCGTAAACTGCGATACATGCTTAAATGTAATCCTGGATATTTCGACGAGCTTGGATATGTCCGTATTCCTGCCTTTTATGAAGTACAGTATAAGCCTTAGGTACTGACCTGTTACACTTCTTTTTGAATAATCTATCAATTTGGCATCATCCGTTACGGACTTAATAGTCTCATAACAAGCGCATTTGGCAACTAAGTTTGAGCAGGACTTATTATTAAACGACTCGCTACAGTTGCTCATAACGCCTGCCTGGTTTCTACGATATTTATATACTAATTTTGACGTATATGCATGCAAACCTGTACTCTTGCACAGGAACTGAACCAAGAAAAGGCCGTCTTCTGTGATATAGATGTCCTCTCTGAACCTGAGATTATTTTGTCTGATTATATCTGCTTTCAACAACCTGTTCCACAGATAATAGTTATACAGGTCACCATATTGAATCTCATAAAAATCAGTTAAGGCTTCTATCCTGCCAATTTCTATTTCGTAGTCTCTCGATGTGCTTAATTTGATGATAGAACCTTCCTTATCATCTATCTCCACATATCCGCCACAGACGGAATCTATACCGTCCTTTATCCTATCGACATAAACCTTCAGCGCATCATCAGAAAGCAGGTCATCAGAATCGCAGAACAAGAACCACTCACCGCTTGCTTTCTCTATACCGTTGTTACGTGCAGCACTGACTCCCCCGTTTTCCTTGTGAATGACCGTGAAGCGGTTGTCTCTCAGGGCATATTCCTCACAGATTTCCCCGCTTCGGTCTTTGCTTCCATCATCAACAAGTATGCACTCCCAACTCTGGTAGGACTGTGCGAGAATGGAATCAAGGCATTTGCTCAGATGCGCTTCCGCGTTATATACGGGAACTATGATAGAGATTTGTGATTTCCGCATTTCAGGCAACGGTAAATTATTTTTCCTATTCTATAGAGTACCTGTGCTAATCTTGCGTGACCGTCAACAGCTAATGCCAACAAATAATCTATTGACTTAAAACTGGACGCTTTGCCTTTTTCTATCAATCTGCGATTGATTTCCTTATATTTATTGATTAACTCTTCTTGAGAGGCATTCAATTGAAAAAGTGCTATTTTAATTTCTCTCTTTCTAAGATACCATCCTTCGTCATAACAAGGCTGAGTTAATATGGCTGAAAACTCATCAACAAATATCATCAACGAACGTACTTTCTTTTTATCTCCTACGAATCTTGAAATACCATTTGGATTGGAAAACATATCATAATGATATAACACCTTGGATACATAAGCTACTTTGACACCTAATAAGAGTAATTTGAATGTCACATATAGATCTTCCCACATGTTCATCTCAGGATGAAAGGATATATTCCATTTTGCAAAGCAATCTCGCTTTACCAGTTTATTCCAAATCACCCCCCACAGGCGTTCCATAAGGAAATCTTCCAAAAGATCCTCATTGTTAAAAGATTTTGGTTCCTGACAATATGTAACAGTCTTATCTGCAAAGATTCTGTCAAAGTCACACATCGTCATGTCAGCCTGTTCGCTTTCTGCTGTGTTATATAAATCTTTCAGCCAGTCTTTATCGACGGTATCATCCGGATCTGCATGTATTACATACTTTCCGATGGCATTGTCAAGTCCTGTCTGTCGGGCTTTGCTTACACCTCCATTGACTGTCTTGGTAATAACCTTGAAGCGCTTATCCCTTTGCGCATAGTCACTTATTATCTCCCCCACTCCATCCGGGCTCGCATCATTGACTATGATACATTCCCAGTCGGAGAAAGACTGAGCAAGAATGCTATCCAAGCATCTTCTAAGATATTTTTCCGCGTTATATACGGGAACGATGATAGATACTATCGGTGTGACAGACATCGTATTTTTTGGGGTAACAAGATTGGTTCTTGCAACATCTATTATCATTATCGCGTCAATATGTCATATTTATACATTCGCAACATGATGTGCCGCTTTTAACTGAGGTGTCGAGTGACTGTCTCTATGGGTACGCCAAGATTAGCTGCTATCTGCTCAGGAGTCATACCAGCATTTACCAATAACTTTATTGTAGAGCGAAGCATAGCATCCTGTTTCTGAATCGTGGCACCTTGCTCCTGAATCGTGGCACCTTGCTCCTGAATCGTGGCACCTTGCTCCTGAATCGTGGCACCTTGCTCCTGAATCGTGGCACCTTGCTCCTGAATCGTGGCACCTTGCTCCTGAATCGTGGCACTCTGCTGGGCTATCTGCCGATCTTTAAGCATTATAGTTGTGTCACGCTTCTCTATGACGGAATAGTATTCATCCTCTACATTCATCTCATGACGCATCTTACTGTCAGAAGCGGCTGCCAACAGACGATGTACGATGTGCAGCATGTCATCGTCGCCGGCATAGAGACTCTCGTCTATGTTGAGCACCTGTTTGTTGCTTCCATCAAGATGTGATTGGTCAAAGATGCTCAGAACCTTCTCCAAGCGGTTGCTGACCTGACTATGCAAACGAGGTATCTGGACGATGATGCTGTCGTGCGTGAGGCTGTCAACGAATGGATTGGGCAAACCCTTGGTTACAGGGTTGTCGTTGTAATCATAGGAATTGCGACGCACATAAAGCACCGGCTCCTCTATGTCGCCTACCTTGTGGCCCAGAAGATAGACGGTTATCATCGGGATGGCATAACCCTCCCTGCTCTCGGGAAGTATGTTCTCGGGGTTTGCATAGTGAACGCCAAGGTACTGACGGAAACGGAGCGTCTCTGTCTCAAGCCAGGTTTTCTGAAGTTCTATAAGAACAAGATGCCTCTCGCCGCTCGGCTCAAGGATGGTGGCTCCAAAGTCGATACGGAAGATGGAGAGGTTTTCACGGTTGCTGTTGGCATACTCATTGCGACGAACCTTCACATCGACAACATTCTTTTTCAGCAAAGCCGAAAGGAGAACCTTGGCTATGCGTTCATCTTCCATCAGGTACTTAAAAACTATGTCGTATATCGGATTGGCTACTATCATAATTGTTTCGTTTTATTATGGTGGGGTTATATCTCCCCAACTTTAATCATTTTGTATAATCGGCGAAACGTATCATGCAAAACATTTGTTTACAAAAGGATGTCCGTTTCAATACTAATTTGCTTACAACTGTTGATTCGTTTTTACACTACACGGGGTCATCGCATACCCAGAATCTGAGTGCGAAGGAAACGTTTGAGCCTGTGTTGTTGCCGAAGAAATGGAATTATGCTGAACTCCAGACACATCCATAGCCTTCATAAGGCATGATGACGTTACGGAAAACATCAGTGCAAAGATAGCACTTTTTTTTCGTTCTTATGTAACATTTAACAATTATTTGCTCTATCCACAATATGAGTCAACTAAAAAGTAAGGGCAACAGAGTCCTTTGCATGTTGTTCTGTTGCCCTTACAGGAGGTAATATCTGCTTTTTATACCCAAAGCGATGCCCTGCGCTATATGCTTTTGCCCTTTCTTGCTCCGCTTTGCTACGCAAGCATCCCCTTAGGGTCGAGTGCAGGGCGTTTTTCTACTTGCGAAAATCGAGTAATATTAGTTTAACACTATATCGTTCTCTGACATTTTGCACTCTGAGGTTTCATTTGTACCATAAGTACACCTTCTTACCGCATCTCCGGTTACCAACCGGATTACGTATTGGGTGAAACTATGCGGTGGAAGTTAATTGAAGCTGCCAGTAATTATTTCCATTGATTCACCCTCTTATATTTCCCACTTAAAACAAGCAACTCTTTGAATATCCCTAGCCTCGACTCCTTCATCTCACCAGCATTCATCAACTTTCTGCCACGCTTCAAGAAGTGAACCATAAGTTTTTCCTCTGGAGCATATTTTGACGGATTCCTATGGTTAGTATTAATGAAATCTGTCACTTCCCTATATCTTGTCATCCAGCGTTCTTCTTGAGTCATACAATTATCACATTCAAACTTTCTCAAGTAGTAAAACGCCTTGAAAGAGCGCACTTACGAAACTTGAAATATCACATCAATACAAACAATGTACTTCGTACTTATATGGCATTCCCGTCTGCTTCACGGCCGCCTCGTTTTCGGTAACCACGTAGTAAATGGTTCTATGTTCCTTCCGATGTTTACAGTATCCAGATAATCAGTGATATCTGTGCCATCTGTGCGAGGTAACAGATTCGTTTAATTCGTGTTCGACTTAAACGCCTTAAACCTCCATAATATCCTCCGGTCCGGTAGGTTCATACTTCCCATTCTTCATTTCCAGTATCACAGTACCAGATTCTAATGCTTGTACCGTATGCCACTGGCCTGCAGGGATATTCAATGCCACGACAGGACCATTGGGCGATAGCTCAATGCGCTCCGTGCAAGTTCTCTCCTGGTCATCATAGAATTCTTCCACCAGCCTGCCACGTAAACATACAACTGTTTCCGATGTCCTCTGATGTCTATGAATAGGTAATGGTGAGCCTGGCTCTATCGCATTAAGCATTCTCTGAGAAGTATCCTCTGCCGAATTGCGTAAATCATAATTCATGCGAAGCCTTGTTGATTCCTTTGCCTTAGCCGTTAAATCATCTAATATCGCTTGCGTTATCTTCATAATCGTATTTTTATCCAACACCTCATACTCCGAATTATCACTCTTGTATTCTGGCACTATTTCTTTCATCACCTTCACGGTAGTCATATTGTCATAACATTTTGACATATCTACCGATTTATTAACAGTTCTCTCTCCTCTCTTAAGAATACATTTTCACTTATCGTTGTCTTTGCTTCCTAACAGACCTTTGGACAACCTCCAGAAATACAGCCACAAAGAAAAAAATGGGTGAAATAATATCTCCTGCGGATAGTGGTTTATCAGATATGCGTCTCTTCTCAAATTATGTACAAAACGCTTGAAAGCGGTTTGTTTCGAGCCCCAGTTACGGGTATCGCTACGCCCCATGTTGCCAGTCATCATCACTTCTTGCAGAATAAAACGACCTTCCTTCTCATTGGGCTTCATCAACAGATATTTGTCTTCCATCCCGAATGCGTATTGCATCAGCCACATCAGTCCCGATGCAAAACGATACATTCCGAGTTTCTTAATCCATCTCACGGAATCATCTTTCTCTGCCTCTGTAAAACCTTGTTTAAGTACATAGTAGTAATCAATTATCTGCCTCAACCCCACTCCATTTCCAGTCATGTGATTGTAACAATGCATAAGAATAAACACCCTATCAAACGCCAAATCTGGCATCGGATGTTCCACCACCGGATGATATAGGGCACAAAACTGATGGAAGCGTCTGTTATGAATAGGATTTCTCAAATAAGCAGGCCACATATGGACCTCTAAATGTATGTCCTTAAAAAGATGAAAATGAATATGATGATAATTCACTCCATATAACCTGCCATCTTTATCAAACTTTCTGGCAAAGTCATAAATGATTTCCCTTCCACCACTCAGCCATACATCAACATCCCCAGACTGTCTCCTGTCTGGATTAGGATAATAGCGACCTACCGCAGCTCCTTTCAATAGAGTACAACCAAAACTATTTTCTTGGAAATACTTAACGGCTTCTGTACCGGTTTTAGTAATCCTGATAGTATTCTGCTCTATAACCTGAACGTAGCCTATCCATTGCAATGAAAAATCTTGCGGAGGACGTTGATTTTCAGGAAGTCGCTCCAAACCATCAAGCATGACGCCAATAATGGACTGATTCTCCGATTTCTGGTATAAAACCATCCATTCCTTCATTTTGGGAACCCGTGACAACACGTCACGGGTTCCTAAAGCAATCTGTAAAAGTTCAAAGAATAAATTATCAACCCTATCCATAACGTTTACCCTAACTTTAACCCAAAACGGTCATTAGAATTGCAGTGAGAGTAACCTATGTTTTGAGTAGGTTTTTGCTTTGAACGAAGGAGCAATGCGGGCATTGTGACTGAGCGAAAAGCGGAAAGATGCCAGAACAGAGGATATTATCACCGCAATAAATAAT
>JAEEGL015738625.1_pt1 | contig 30792 bp, 20 predicted proteins | sample 9134231 | NCBI WGS metagenome assembly JAEEGL01 (sample SAMN16246548, study PRJNA631951) | gut metagenome | biome: gut microbiome; feature: rumen; material: fiber-attached | host: Bos | place: Iran: Karaj | collected 2018-10 | reverse complement strand
TCAATTGGCAGAGACAACCACACCAGGCGTCTATCAGTGGACAGGCCTCCTGAAACATGGCGGCAATGCTGCTGGCAACGGTTTCTTTATCTGCAACACCCTAAGCGGTTGGAACGGCTTCGGAGCCTCCGAAAATCAGGTGGCAATCTCCGACATCGACTCCGACACCTATACTTCGTCGGACAATAAGTGGAATCCGACGAACGCCGACTGGCGCTTCTACACCATCACGTTGGACACCAACAACGGCACTCTGGCCTGGGAAGCTGGTGATTTCTTTACAACTGACGTCGAAGGCTACTACAACATTGGCAATGCCACAGATTTGTATTGGTTCTCAGTACTTGCGAAAAACAATCTGACCATAAAAGGTAGGTTGACAGCCGACATCGACTACACGGCCTACCCGAAGGACATCATCGGCGACAACAGCCACCGATTTGCCGGCACGTTCGATGGCCAAGGCCACACCGTCACCCTTGCCATTGACAACGATGTACAAGGAACAGGTCTCTTTGGCGTTGTCAACGGGGCAACCATCAAGAACCTTGTCGTGGATGGAAGCATCAAGGCTTCGAAGAAATGGGTTGGCGGCCTTGGCGGTCTCTCCTATGGTAACAACACCATTGAGAACATTGTCGTAAAGACTGCCATCGAATTCACGGGCTCAGGCGATGCTACCCTCGGCGGCATCTTCGGCGACATGGAGGCTGCCTCCACTGTCAGGAATTGTGCATTCTACGGTTCTGTCAATGCCCCCAACGGCCAGAACATCCGCGGATTGGTAAGTTGGTGCAGCGGAGCTGTCCAGTTCTCCAACTGTATCGTTGCTCCCATAGAATTCGTTGCAGCCTCTTCGAGCGACTATGCCAACGGCGGTGGCCATACCCTCACCAACTGCATCAAGGTTGCCGGAAACGATGCACGGCTTGCCTCGGGCGAACTCTGCTACACGATGAATGGCGACCAAAACGAAATCAACTGGTATCAGACAATTGGCACAGACAGCAAGCCCGTTCCCTTCTCTTCCCACAGTCAGGTTTATGCCAACGGCCAACTGAAGTGCGACGGCACATCGGCTGGCGGTACGCTTGTCTATAGCAACGCATCGACCTCCACCGTACCTCCGCACACGGATGTCAACGGATGGTGTTCCGTCTGCGGTAATTTCCTGCCAGACCACCTCACTGCTGATGCCGAAGGCTTCTACTCCATCGGCAATGGTCCGGACTTGTATTGGTTCGCCACGCTCGTGAAGGATATCAATCAGTCTGCCAAGGCCAAACTGACAGCCGACATCGACTACACGGCATATCCTCAGGGCTACATCGGTCTGGGCAATGTCTTCAGCGGTACGTTCGACGGACAGGAGCACACCCTGACCATCGCGCTCGAGAACGACGGTAGGATAAAGGGACTCTTTGCAAAAATCAACGGAGCCACCATCAAGAACCTTTGCGTGGATGGCAGTGTTACATCTGGATACAACAATTTCGGCGGTCTGGGCGGCCAGGCTGATGGCAGCAACACCATCGAAAATGTTGTCGTGAAGACAGGACTTACCTATACACCAGGCAGCGGCGATGCCTCCTGCGGCGGCTTCTTCCCCTACCTCAACAGCGGCACCACTACCTTCACGAACTGCGCATTCTATGGCAGCATGAAACTTGGAACAGCCAACGGCAATGCGGGTATGGTCGGTTGGAGCAGCGGCACAGTCCAAGCCACCAGCTGCATCATTGCTCCTGTAGAGATAGAAGCCAGCGCATTTGCTGATTACGCCCGACCCAATGCCGCGACCACCAACTGCGTCAAGGTTGCCGGCGACGACGCACGTCTCGCCTCAGGCGAACTCTGCTACACGATGAACAGCGAGCTGGCCGACGCGACATGGTTCCAGAACCTTGCCCCCACGGCCAATCCCGATGCTCGTCCCGTTCCCTTCGCCTCTCACGGCCAAGTTTATGCCAACGGCCAACTGAAGTGCGACGGAACGTCGGCTGGCGGCGCGCTCGTCTATAGCAACACCTCCACCTCCACCATTCCTCCCCACACCGACAACGGCAATGGTTTCTGCACCGTCTGCGGCAAGGCCGATCCCGAACACCTCGCAGCCGACAGCGAAGGCTTCTACCATATCGGCAACGCTCCCGACCTGTATTGGTTCACGAAGCTCGCGGAGGAGGTCGAATACCAGTCGGCCAAGGCCAAGTTGACAGCCGACATCGACTACAAGGACTATCCGCAGGGATTCTTCGGTCAGTCCAGAGCCTTCAGCGGAACCTTCGACGGCCAGAAGCACACCCTGACCATCGCCCTCGTGAACGACGGTAGGATAAAGGGACTCTTTGCAAAAATCAATGGAGCCACCATCAAGAACCTTTGCGTGGATGGCAGTGTTACATCTGGATATAACAATTTCGGCGGACTCGGCGGACAGGCCGATGGCAGCAACACCATCGAAAGTGTCGTCGTGAAGACCCAGCTCACCTACACCCCTGGCAGCGGTGACGCTTCCTGCGGTGGCTTCTTCCCCTACCTCAACAGTGGCTCCACGACCTTCACGAATTGCGCATTCTATGGCAGCATGAAACTTGGAACAGCCAACGGCAATGCGGGTCTGGTCGGTTGGAGCAGCGGCACAGTCCAAGCCACCAACTGCATCATTGCTCCTGTAGAGATAGAAGCCAGCGCATTTGCTGATTACGCCCGACCCAATGCCGCGACCACCAACTGCTTTAAGGTAGCAGGTGACGATGCACGTCTTGCTTCGGGCGCAATGCGCGACCTTTTGAACCAGAACGTCGTCAACAACACGATGTGGATACAGGGCCCGAGCCAGAGTCATCCTCTGCCCTTCGGGAATTTCGATGTCAACGGCGACGGCATTGTCAGCATTGCCGACGTGACAACGCTGGTTAACATCATTCGTGGTGATGATACTGAACATGTTCCCTCGGACCTCAATAGCGATGGTAGTGTTACCATCGCCGACGTGACGGCTCTCGTCAATATTGTGCTGGGCAAGTAGCCTACCCTTGTTCAGCGCAATCGCAATATTATTAGAGGGGGGCGTGTCAAATCATCTGGCACGCCCCCCTCTAATATATCATTTCTGCCATTGTGCATTGTAGGGATGATTCGAAAAAGCCCCGATGGCCACTGCAGGTTATGATGTGGCTGTGGCAGACTTCATTGTAAGGCCCTAATCTGCTCGGCGGTCAGTTTGCCCGAGTCGATATAGGATTGTTTGATGGCATAGAGCCGCTGCTGCAACTCTTCGGTCATCGAGTAATCCCAGAGCTTTGCTTCTTCATTGGTCACGCGCTTGCCACCGTTGTTGTGGTTGTTGTCAAGACAGTAGAACTTCATGTCGGGATAATGCTCTTCGATGTACTCCACCCTGCCCTGAAACTGTGGGAATACCGAGATATATGCCTCGCAAGTCACGGCACGGTTCGAATGAATCAGTCGTTCCATGCAGTTGGTAAAACCCGTCTCGGCATCGTTATATACATAAAGAAGGTGGGGTTCAAATCCCCTCTTTCCACTCTGGGCCACCATCTCGTCGAAGTATGTCACGTTGTTGTAAGCCCCTTCGGATATCACGCCTACCTCGTCGGCCAGCTCCTTCAGCTCGGGATTGTTGTTCAGGCTTGTCGTCTTGCCACATCCATACATCCCCATCGTGAAAAGGATGGTCTTGTTGTTAGCCTCTGTGGCTTTGTCCATCAGACGGATGAACACCACGCTGTCTATCAGCCAGCTCGCCTCCCTGTAGTCGAGCACGTTCAGGCGTGTATAGCCGATGCACGCCAGCAGGTCTCTCGTCATGTCGGGGTCCAGCAGATTGCCGCAACTGGCCATATATACGTCCACCAGCGAGTCGAGATGTTCTTTTGTCCACTCCACGGCAGCCTCGCCTTTGAGAACGACGGGCTGCGGATCCAGTTGCGGAACTGCAGGGTCGTCCTCGCTACACGACGTCAGGACTGTCGGGCAGCTTATTATCAGAATGAGGAGCCACCTCCACAGCTGGATTGTTTTCATCGTTTTTATTTTCATTGCTGTAGTTTTATTCCCAATCGGTCATTTTATTTCTTCAATCCTTCAGTTTCTCCATTCGTCCCGTCTTCTGCTGCTTGGGGCAAAGAGGGATTCAGTTCAACATATTCGGCGGTGGGGTTTCGATAGTTCAGATACATAGCCTTCGCCATTTCGCCCATCACGCGCTTGTAGAACTGCTCGTCCTCGAACAACTTCGAGAAGGCATCCATCTGGCGCAAGTGTGTCGGAAAAACGCTTGATGACACACATGGGCAATATCACATTGCCATATTCGTGAGGTCTGTATGTTCCCACCAACTTGTCGGCAATCGCCCAAATGAGGTTTGCCTTCTCCTGAATATTTACGGTTGTCCGCTTCTGTAGGTCTTCTGTGCTCATATCTTATTTTTTACATGCTTCTTTTTTACATGCTTCGCCCGTCAAAGATAGTGAAAACCAACATGACCTGTAATTTACGTGCCATAAATTTCACCTTTTTAATCTTCCACCTTTCCAAATTTTAATCTTCCACCTTTTAATCTTACTGGTTCCTGACGGGGCGGATGTTAAAACCTTGACTCTTCGTCTCCGACACGTACCCCGAGACTTGCCCGTCATCCCGCCCGTTATATGCTCTCGGACAATTGTTTTTCAATGAACGAGTCCAATAGAATGGCCTGGAGTAGGATTCAGAGACATTACATAACTGCTCTCCTACCATACTCCCCCCACATGGCAAAAAGATGGATTTATCCTCGTAGCCAAGTACTTTGCTTGTTATCAGGACGCCTTGCTGTCCGTTTATCGTTTGGTATGCTTTCTCGGTATATTCTTCGTTAAGTAGCTCTTCGTAATCTTCTTTCGTCGGCACCCGCCAGTTACTGCCCCAAATCGTGTAGGCAGCATCCTCGTTCTCAGGCAGTTCTCCGTTGCTTACTATGGGGGCGATGTAATTGTCTCCGTCGTAACTGTCCTTTGTCCACGTCTCGCCAAAGGCAAAATAGTCGCCGACCTCGTAGGGCGAACTGGCCCCGATGTTGCGCGTTGCCCACAGGCGCCCCGAAGGCAAACCCAGGTTAACATAGTCGCTGCCGTTGTCGAATGTGGAAGGGTCGATGACCGTCACCAGACACGAATCCACAAGGCCGGAGCCGTCGAGCGCTTGAACCTTGATATAGCAAGTGCCCATTCCCACGCCCGAAACAGTTCCGTCGAGCGACACTGTCGCCACGTGCTTGTTTGATGTCGTCCAAACCAGCGCATTGTAGTCGGCGGTCTCTGGTGCCGTCGCAGCCGTCAGTTGTCTCGTGCCGTTCGGAATCATCCTTATTTGTCTGGAATTCAGCGTCAGGCTCGTGAGAGGATAGTTCACACGGCCCACCAGTGCATTGGCTATCAGCGTCAGGTCGGCTATCGTCAGGCTTCCGCTGCCATCCACATCGTAGCGCGAGAGATTCAGCACCATCTCGTTCTCCACCGAAACCGGTTCGGGATTATGAGGAACAGCTATCACCACCTTTGTCATGATGGGGTCGCTGCTGCCTGGCATGCTGACGTGGTGTGTCGTTTCGTTCCATTCCGCACCTTCTGGCGCCACAATCTCTGAGCCTATGAGTGTCAGGCTGTGTATGCGGGAAATGGAACCGCCACTCGCTCCCGTAGCACTCACATCAGCATGGTCTATCACCAGAGACCCATAGTCGTGCGAGGAACCAAAGATGCCGTGATTGCCCTTAATCGACAGTTTACAATTTCGGATGGTGGTTGTGTAGTCGTTACCATTATGGTATTGCAGTAAAAGGCCTGTGTGTAAAGCTGACGTGCCTGTGGCTGTCAACACGGCATAACCGCCGCCTGAGATGGTGAGACTGGCTTGCGTGTTGATGCCAAAGGAACCTGTCACCGTGTTTGTCGTGCCTTCGGCCAGCACCAGATTGTTGTCAACCGTGCGGTTCAAGAAGGAAAGAGCTGCTGTGCTTGCCGTTGTCTCTATGACGGCGTTCGAGAGCGTCAGCGTGTATGTCGCTGGGTCGTAGGTCACCGTGCCCGACTTCACGGCCTCGAAGCCTCCTGCCGCAGTGATGTTCTGATAGTTGTCGCTCGTCACATCCACGCCGCCAATCTTCACATTGTAGTTCTCTGCCGAAGCCGTAGTTGTCAGCCCAATGAGGGCGAGCAACATGAATAGTAATTTTCGTGCCATAATTATCAGGTTTTAGGTTAGTCGTCTATAAGTCTGTGAGCAAAGTTACGATTAAATTGGTAAAAAGCCAAACAATTCTTAATCATTCTCTCATTCTCTCATGTAGGGACGCGTAATCGGACGGCCATAGGCCTACGCTTGCAGAGTGAGACGGGGCAAGACGTGTCGCATCCGTGCAACTCTGTGACGGGTGAGCTATTGCGGGTTGTCGCTGACGATGAACAGTTTGTCGCTCGGTCGCACCTTGGCAGGAACGGGGATGCTGACGTGCCATCCCTTCTTGGCGACCTCGACGGGACGAAGGTCGAAGCGGATTTCATCGGCTGTGAGATAGAGGGCACCCGTGGTGGGACCGGTGATGAGTACGCGGTCGCCCCTGTGGAGTTCGCAGGCCTCTATCTTGAACTCTGCGACTTGCAGCTTGCTGTAGTAGCGGATGCCCTTGGCACAGTAGGTTTTCTTCTCGGTTGCCGACGAACCCGGCTTCTCCGTCCACTCGCCCAGCAACTGTCCTTGGTAGTAGCCATCCCAGAACCCACGATTGAAGACGCGGGCAAGACGTTCGTCCCATACGTCCTTCTTTTCCTCAGTGAAGGTGCCGTCCTGAACGGCTTGGATGGCTTCCTTATAGCAACGGACTACGGTATCAACGTAGTCGGCCCCACGCGCACGCCCTTCAATCTTGAAGACACGTACGCCAGCCTCCATCATGCGGTCGATGAAGCGGATGGTCTTGAGGTCCTTGGGACTCATCACATATTTGTTGTCTATCTCCAATTCGGTCTCGGTTTCCACATCAGTCACCCGGTAGCGACGGCGACAGAGTTGCATGCACTCGCCTCGGTTGGCAGAGCGCCCCATGTTGTCGAGACTGAGGTAGCACTTGCCGCTGACCGCCATGCAGAGGGCTCCGTGGCAGAACATCTCAATGCGCACCAACTCCCCACTGGGTCCTGTGATGTGCTGTTCCTCAATCTGACGATGGATTTCTGCCACCTGCTCCATTTTCAACTCACGTGCCAGCACCACGACGTCGGCAAACTGTGCATAGAAGCGCAGGGCCTCGATATTGGAGATGTTGAGTTGCGTAGAAAGATGTACTTCGAGGCCAATCTGTCGGCAATAAGTCATTACCGCTACGTCGGAGGCAATGATGGCAGATATCTGCGCCGCCTTTGCAGCATCCAGAATCTCGCGCATCAAGGCGAGGTCATCATTATATATAATGGTATTGACAGTAAGATAGCTCTTCACCCCGAAAGCATGGCACTTGCGTGCAATGTCGCGCAGGTCGTCGATGGTGAACGTGGAGGACGAGTGTGCTCTCATGTTCAACCGTTCGATGCCAAAATATATGCTGTCGGCTCCGGCTCTCAAGGCTGCCGCCAGGGATTCGGGCGAACCCACAGGGGCCATTATCTCAAATTCATAATTCATAATTCACAATTCACAATTCATAATTCACAATTCATAAGTAGGAGGACACATTAAGTAATCTGTGTAATCTGTGTAATCTGTGGTCGTTGAATACAGTAAATCTGTAATCTGTTGTCATTGAATACAATAAATCTGTGTAATCTGTGGTCATTGAATGTGAATCAAGTCCTTTGTTTCGTCCATTATCTTAAACAACTCTTCGACAGTTTCGGCACGCAGCATGCGGATGCGTGTCTCGCGGAAGTTGGGTATGCCCTTGAAGAGGGGCGAGGCCGCCAGATGGCGACGGCTGTGCAGAATGCCCCGGTATTCGCCTAAGCGCTCCACACTGGTAAGAACTTGTTGTTTGAGGACGTTGAGGCACCAAAGCCTCCCTTCTCGAGGATTCTGAGCGGAAAGGCAGGCTTCCCCCCTCACGGGGGGAGCGGGGAGGGGGGCTGTGAGTCTGTTCTTGATTTCCTTAAATATCCACGGCTGGCCGAAGGTGGCGCGACCCACCATGATGGCATCCACACCATAGCGCTCGAAACATTCGCGGGCACGTTCGGGTGTGGTGATGTCACCATTACCGATAATGGGGATGTGGATGCGAGGGTTGCGCTTCACTTCGCCGATGAGCGTCCAGTCGGCTTCGCCCGTGTACATCTGGCTGCGAGTGCGCCCGTGGATGGTCAGGGCCTGTATGCCGCAGTCCTGAAGTTGTTCGGCGAGGTCAGTGATGATGAGGTGCTCTTTGTCCCAACCCAATCGTGTCTTGACGGTGACGGGCGTGTTGGGCACGGCATCGACCACGGCGCGCGTCATTTCCAGCATCAGAGGAATGTTCTGTAACATGCCAGCTCCGGCCCCCTTGCCCGCCACGCGCTTCACGGGGCAACCGAAGTTGATGTCCAAGATGTCGGGGTGAGCCTGCTCGACTACAATCTGGGCTGCATCGCGCATGGCCTCGACAAAGCGTCCGTAAATCTGGATGGCCACGGGGCGTTCATCGTCGCACACCTGCAGTTTCTCGATGCTTCGGTTCACACCGCGAATGAGGGCGTCGCTCGACACGAACTCTGAATACACAAGGTCTGCCCCCATCTGCTTGCACAGCAGGCGGAACCCGATGTCCGTCACGTCTTCCATCGGTGCGAGGAATACGGGGTAGGGCGTGTCGAAATGGACGTTGCCGATAGTCATAGCACTTTATTACTTTTTCTGGTTGTCTTTCAGCTTTTTTTGTTCTCTTTCAAAGTTCTCAATAAAGTGAATCTCAACGGGAGTCAGCTCATTTGCTGTACGTTCTTTGAACTTGTCGTATTCTGCGTCCGCCTTTTCCTTGGCCAGTTTGGCAGAGATAGTGCCGGCGTGCGTCAGAAGCTCTTTGTCAGACAGACGCAAGAAATCATCCAGTTTCTCTATCCAGTCGTGCATATACATAGGCTTGTGGCTTTTGGCACGCAGTTCGGCGTAATCGACATAAAGGTTCACAATGCGGTTCAGTGTGTCTATCTCATCCGCATTCAGATAGTTCTTAGCATACTCCGCATCGGAGCGTTTAGGCATCATTCCCGTCCATGTGGTCAGTCCCATGAAGTCTTTGGCTGCGTCGGCACGGTTATAAATAATCTCGGCGGCTGTATGTCCGTGTACGGCATAATGCATCTTATTCTGGACGGTGGCAAAGAACTGTTTTGTCATCTCTACCCGAGGGTCGTAGTCAATGCTAAGGGCATAAATCTCGAGAACCTTGCGATAGAATATTTTTTCAGATGAACGTATGTCGCGAATACGGGTCAGCAGTTCGTCGAAATAGTTTCCACGCCCCGCGTTCTTCAGTAATTCATCGTTCAGAACAAATCCTTTCTTGATGTATTCTTTTAAGACAACCGTAGCCCATTGACGGAACTGCACGCCACGATAGGAATGAACACGATAGCCTACGCTGATAATCATATCGAGGTTGAAGTATTCTACCTCGTGTGTTTGTGTTTTGCCATCAATTGCGCCATGTCGGGTGGTTGTTGCATTTTTTGCAATAACCAGTTCCCGACTTAACTCGCCCTCCTCAAACACATTCCTAATATGCCTTGAAATGGTAGATTTGTTGCGCTGAAACAATTCTGCCATCTGGTCAAGTGTAAGCCATACGGTTTCGTTTTGAAGCGTCACTTCAATTTTCGATTCTCCATCGGGAGTAGTATATAGTATGATGCTTCCCTTATCGCCCATTGTCATTTACAAGTTAGAGAAGTCTTTGATGACAGAATAAGTCCTCTTATATTTTCTTGATGTTGCCTTTGTTGTCAAACTCAGCCGATATGACATAAATGGGAATTACATTTTGGTAGAGAACGCCAACGCGTACATCTTCATTTGCTTGAGCATCGCCAGGAGACCGTTGGAGCGGGTGGGGGAGATGGGGTCGCGCAGACCGATTTGCTCGATGAAGTAGAGGTCGGCAGAGAGAATGTCCTCGGGAGTCTGGTCGTTGAGGACGCGAAGCAGGAGGGTGACAATGCCCTTGACGATGAGGGCATCGCTTTCGGCCTGGAAGTGGACACGGCCGTCCACGAGGTCGGCCTGAAGCCATACGCGGCTCTGGCAACCGTCGATGAGGTTTTGTTCCGTCTTGTATTGTTCGGGCAAGGGTGGTTGGTCGCTGCCCATGTCTATGAGCAACTGGTAGCGATCCATCCAGTCGTCAAGTTCGGTAAATTCTTCGATGATTTCGTCTTGTATTTCGTTGATTGTCATAGGTGAGTTCTTTAGTTCTTTGTTCTTTAGCTTTTAAGTTTATGAATTTTTGAGTTTGCGAGTTTACGATTTCTTTAGTTTTTGAGTTCTTGAGTTTCTAAGATTGAGGTGCAACCTCACAACCTCACAACCTTACAACCTCACAACCTTATCCTTCTTATTTTGCATCATTATAAATGAGCTGCAGCACGCTTTGCCCCACTGCTTCGAGCACGTTGGGGTCGATGTTCTCGGGCGTATCATTGATGGTGTGCCATGTGGGGCCGAAGGGGCTGGGACCATCGGTGTGGTAAGGTACGATGTCGATGCACGGCACATTGGCTATCTTGTTGACATTCACGTGGTCGTCCATGATGCTGCTCCCCTCGCTAAGTGGGAAGAATTGTCCGTAGCCGATTTGTTGGGCAATGTGCCAAAGCATTTCGACGATGGGATTGGCGTAGTAGATGGAGGCAAGTTCCTTGGAGAAGGTGCTGCCTCGACCGCCAACCATGTCGAAGAGAATGCCGAAGCGAGCCTGATAATTGTCTTGTGCGGCCTGTTCGGACCAAGCCCTCGAACCGAGGCACCAGGTGCTTCCATCATGTGTTTCTTCCTCTGTGGCCCATTGCGGTGTGCCATAGTCCTCCACATCGAAGCAGACGAAGTCGATGCCTGTCTTTATGGGTTGTACCTTGCTCACGATGCGGGCCAGTTCCAGCATGACCGCCACACCGCTTGCACCGTCGTTGGCAGCGAGAACAGGGCTTTTGTGGTTGAGCAGGTTGGGGTCGTTGTCGGCCCACGGACGACTGTCCCAATGGGAGCAAAGCAGGATGCGGTCGGTGTTGTTCGGGTTGAGGCTGGCTATGATGTTGCGACAGGGAACAGCAGTCCCATCATAGACCCTGACATTTAGTTTCTGTTCCTTCACCTCAAGTCCAAGAGCCGAGAACCAGGCCACAATGCTGTCGCCGCAAGTGCGCCATGCCTGCGAACCTGGAACACGAGGCCCAAAAGCACATTGCTTCTCGATGTACTGCATGGCATTTCCGGCAACAAACGTGGGACAAGGTTGCATAGGTATCGTATCGCGTTCACCCGACTGTTGAGTCTTATGGCCACAAGAGGTTAGGAACATGAGGAAATGAGAAAATGAGAAAATAAGGAATAACGTTCGCTTCATAATTTCAATGTTCAATATTATACTTTTTGAGCCTCGCGCATGACACGCAGGAAGTTCTCGCCCCAGAGCAGGCGAAGCTGTTCTTCGGAATAACCGACCTGACGCAAGAGGCGTGTGAGGTTGATGAGTTCGCTGGCATTGGCCACACCTGGCACTCCACCGTCGCCATCGAAATCGGTACCGATGCCTACGTGCTCGATGCCCATGATCTCGACAGCATGATTGATATGGCGAACGGCATCTTCAATGGAGGCTTGACCGTCGGTTCGCAGGAAACCATTGTACAATGTAACTTGCATCACACCACCTCGTTCAGCCAAAGCGTGCATCTGTTCGTCGGTCAGGTTGCGTGGATGGTCGCAAAGGGCGCGGCAACTGCTGTGGCTGCAAACGATGGGTGTCTTGCTCAGTTTCAGTGCATCCCAGAAACTCGATTCGGCAGCGTGGCTTAAATCGACCATCATGCCGACGCGGTTCATCTCGCTGATAACCTCGTGTCCGAAGTTGCTCACACCACCGTGCTCGCCCTGACCGCGTGCAGAGTCGCAGATGTCGTTGTCGCCATTGTGGCAAAGGGTCATATAGACGATGCCGCGCTGGCGGAACTTTTCGATAAGACTTAGGTCTCGACCGATGGCATAGCCATTCTCTATGCCCATCATAATGGCTTTCTTCCCTTCCTGTTTCAGTCGGTAAAGGTCTTCGGGCGTGCGGGCCAGTCCAAGGTGGTGGCTGTTGCTGTTTACGATACCTTCGATTCCATCGAGCAATTCGTGGGTTTTGGCAGTGACGGCCTTAAACGTTTCCTCGTCGCGTTCGCCCTGTGGCAGGTAGGCCACCATGATGGTTGCATCGAGATGCCCTTCTGTCATCTTGTGCAAATCGACAAGAATCTTGGGGTCGCGGCGGCTGAAACAGATGTCTTGGCCGAAGAACATCGGCGTATCGCAATGGCTGTCAAGCGTAAGAATACGTTCGTGAAGGCGAACCGTTTCGCGAAAATCGTGGGCCTCGTTTATCAACCATTGGAAAAGCGGCATCATGGAACGCTCGTTGCGCAGGATGAAACATTCGGGATGCCATTGCACGCCGAGAATGCTTTTGTATTCGTTGCTCTCCACGGCCTCGATGACACCGTCGGAAGCTGTGGCCGAAATGCGTAGATGTGGCCCTGGATTGCCCACGGCCTGATGGTGGAAAGAGTTGACGGGTAACGTTTCCGTCTCCATGATTCGGCTTATGAGACTCCCTGCTTCCAACGTTACGTTGTGCGAAGCATATTCCCGAGGCAAGTCTTGGCTGTGCTTCAGCAGATTGGCATCGGGCATGGCTTCCCTTATGTCTTGATGGACACTCCCTCCCAGTGCTGCGGCCAAAACCTGAATGCCTCGGCAAATGCCCAGCATGGGAATTTGTCGGTCGTAAGCCAAACGGACGAGTAACAGTTCGGGCAGGTCGCGACGTGGATTGATGCTGTGCAGGGCAGGCGAAGGCTCTTCGTCGAGGAAGAGTGGATTGATGTCTCCACCGCCTGAAAGCAGCAAGCCATCGATGTGGTCGAGTGCATTCAGTAAAGCTTCTTTGTCCTCGTAAGGCGGAATGACCATCGGCACTCCACCAGCCTCCAGGACAGAGCGGAAATAACCTTCCGCCAGTTCGCAACCTTTATCTCCGAAGTTCCCCGTAATGCCAATCACTGGCCTCTTCAAGTGGTCGGGGAATGTGTCATTTATTTTTTTGTATGTGGATTTCCAATCGAAATTATTCATCAGTTTTCGATTATGATAGGAGTTTTTTCTTGTCGTGGAGTGCCTATGGGTACCTCTTTCTTGATGCCTTGGTCCAACGAGATAAGTGTCTCGGTGGAAATAACGCCTGGCACTTCTTGTATTTTTGCATTGAGCAGTTCCATTAGGTGGGCGTTGTCCCGGGCATAAAGTTTCACGAGCATGGTATATGGACCTGTGGTGAAGTGGCATTCCACGATTTCAGGAATTTTCATAAAGGCCTCGCACACCTGTCGGTACATGGCTCCGCGTTCCAGTTTGATACCCACGAAGGTGCACGTCGTAAAGCCCAGACTGTCTGGATTGACGTGAAAGCCCGACCCGACAATGACCTTCAGGTCAATGAGTCGTTGCACACGTTGGTGAATAGCTGCGCGGCTCACTCCACATTCTGCAGCCACATCCTTGAAGGGAATGCGGGCATTGGAGGAAATGATTTCAAGAATCTTTTTGTCGAGTTTGTCAATCTTTTCCATAATATAACGATTGTTTTGGCATGGTGCCAGACTAACTTAGAGGCTGAATGATAATATATTGTGTTTGTACTGTCATTTGTTTGTCATTACGACGTATGCGCAGCAACCACTTTTGGAAATCTGTCCATGAAAGGGTGCGTGGGAGCAGTGTTCCGTCTTCTTTCTGTTTGAAACTATCCGTTGCCTTCGTAAACTCTTTGGGTGAGAATATAAAGTATAGCTGATTCAAATCGGGTTGCCCACCGTCGGCAGTCAGGGGGTATTCGTCAATCTCGTGAGGGTCTTCTCCCTTTGCAGGGTGCTTCCTGCTAAAAAGTATGTATTCTTCCCCGTGGGTTATTGGAAAATTCCCTGTTGCGTTGTCCATATAGGGGAGGAGACAATAGGCATTTTCTCCATCAAGAAGATACACGGCCAAATAGCCGTCAACGGGTGATGTGAAATGTACGAATATTTGGTCGCCGGCGGTAAATTCAGAACTTACGTAGTGGACGTCTGGGGCATTGCGCAGAATCTTTGCCGTGAAGTCAATACCGTTGTCTTGGAGTTCCCTTGCTTTTCCCCGGACAGTGGCAATCACGATAAAGCCCTCGTCGGCCAGCATTGTCGAAACTTCCGGTTTTTCTTCTGAAATCCATTCACCATTCACTTCGCCCTCGCTGCTCAGCGTTACAAATTTGGATGTTGTAATATTGTTTTTTGTAATGAGGCTCATGGCAGAGGCCCCGCTGATAGTAGAACCGAAGGCTTCGCGCAGTGCTTCCACCTTGGCGCGGTTCACGGCATTCCGTTCTGCCTGTTCACGGCTTTCGTTGTGGGAGGCAGTATAGGTATAGGTGTACTCTAACGATTTAATCTTTTGGGCTTGAGCGCTCATTGCAACCCATAGAAGAATAAACGCCGTCGCAAAGATGTGGTTCCTCATAGCTCAATGTTATTTGTCAAGCCGCCATTTCCCCCATTCTGTTGTGGGAAGTGCGCTGGATGTTGTTGGGTTCTGTAATTTTCCGTTCAGGCTAAGACTCTTTTGCTTCACATTGGTCTTGATGTATTCTGCCAGACGTTCGTAGGTTGTTTTCCCTTTGTCCTCCTGTATCTTCTTTAGCAGGAAGTAAGTGAAAAGGCCATGTTTCTGATTCTTGTAGGGGTAGGCCGTTTCATTGCCCGTGCAGGCGCTGAAGACAACCATGTTGGTAGCGGGTGTCTCTTCCTTGGGCTTTACGATGACACCGCGTGCGGCTACGTCCATGACCTTTCCGTCCTTCTTTGCACCGCTGAAGCAGGCATCGAGGAATACGGTGACGGATTTAGGATTGTTGGCTGTCAGTTCGGAATAGAACTTGGAGAGCTTGTAGCCTGTGGATATGTTGCGTGGCGAAGCATCGGAAGGGAGCAGATAGGACTCGTTTGTACTGGGGTCGGGCAGTCCATGACCAGAATAATAGACAATCAGTTTTAATCCGCTGAAAGCACTTTCGAAGTCCTTTATGCGGTCTATGGCATCCGTCATCTCGTTGCCCGTGGCATTCTCGACATGTACGATATGTTCTTCGGGCACACCAAGCACCTCCCTGCAATAGCGGCTGAAGGATTTTCCGTCGTTGAGGGCAAAAGGTACGTCCTCTACGTTCTTGTATTTTTCGTTCGCAATGATGAGTGCGAAGGTGTTTTCATTCCTGTCCTTGTTATGTGGAACATTCACATCGACGGAGGATTCCCCTACATTGATGGGTTCCTCGTCGGAGGACTTCTTTGCGACGGGCTTGTCTGTGGACGGGCCGTTGTCCTTGCCATTGTCTGCCAGGAGGTCGTCGTCGTTCCATTCGGGACGGGCGATTTTAATTCTCCGATATTCCAAAGGTTCGTTGGCGTTGTAGTCGTATGACGAACCATAGGGCGTAGTGAACTTCGCTGACATGAGTCGAAGCTGACCGGACTTGTCCACCTTGAATTGTGGCGATTCTATTCTTACGCCATTCCAGCTGTCTTTGAATTTTATGGCTTCTTCATTTTCGAGCGGAACGCGAATGTACAGGTCGCCTTGCAGAGTCTGAATACGATAGGTCTGGTGGTCGGGGTCGTATGGCTTCAGTGTCAGTTGCTCCAGGTTAAAGTCTTTGCTATATTCGGCAATGTACTTGGCTTCCAAATCACCGCGTGACTGAGCTATCAGGGCCTTTCGTGTTTCTGGGTTGACGCGCTTCATGTATTGGTCGGCAGGCTCAAATTCACCGCGTTGTTCCCATTCTTCCAGGATTTTCTCCAATTGGGGTTTATACCAGTCGTTGAAGTTCGGCGTCTCTTTTTTGTCTGCTACGGGTTTGCCCAGTTGGCTGGAAGCCTGTTGTGCCATTTGCTGTACTACGCTGGCATCGGTTCTTCTTCCTACTTGTATGAGAGCATCGGACAAGGCAAACATGATACGTTGGTCGTTCTCCACGATTTCTTTGTTCTTGCTGAGAGGTTCCAATATGTCGATTGCCTGATGGTAGTATTCCTCTGCATCACTCCGTAGCTTTTTGAATTGCTCTGCGTCTTTAGCCAGATTGCTTTCGTTGATGAGCTTTCCGGCAAAGTTGTAGTAGCAGAAAGCCAGTTTCTTGGTCACTTGGAGGTTCTGAGGCATACGTTCGTATAGCGACTTTAATATGGGCAATGCTTCTTCATAACGTCCGTTTTCGTCCTCGATAGATGCCTTGAAATACAGGAGATTGGGGTCGCTCGGTGCGATGGTCAACGCTTTGTTGAGTGCCTCCAGTGCCTTGTCCTTCTTGTTTCTCTGCATATAAAGTTCAATGGCCTGCATCAGTAGTTCGATGTCGTTGGGGTAGTTCATGATGCCCTCATCGAGTGTGCTGGCCTCGTCGTCGTAGCGCTCCAGGACATGGAGGTCTTTTGCAAGGAACTTGTAGCAAGTCTGTTGGTATTGCTTTTCGCCCAACTCTATGTATTCTTGCAGGTAGGAAACGGCATTTTCAAAGTCTCGCGCATTGTGCATCTCGGCTGCGACATTGAAAACGTAGGCAGAATAGTTAGAGTTGTTCATGAATCGTTCCCCTTCAAACAACGGTAGGCGTGGAATGTTGATGTAACACTCCAGATATTTGGCAGCAACCTTGTTGTTTCCGATGCTGCTGAAGTAGATGCCTGCCTCTTCAAACTCCGGACGCAGTTTTCGTAGTTTGTTCTTTACTTCCTGCTGTTGTGTCTCGTTCAGGGAGTCCAAGCATTTCACGTATCCCGAGAAACATTCGAGCAACCATCCGTATAGTTCGTTCTTGTTGGCTGCGGGAAATTCCTTCTGCATGAAATACCTTTCATAGGCACTTTCTGCAGTTTCGAATGCAAACTGCGATTCAGACATCTCTGTTATATCTTTCGCTTGTGAACTCGTGTCTTGTACCGCAACATTCGCATTGCTCCCTGCCACTTGCGCTTGGACAAATGTGCAGGAACAAAACATCCACAGGAGAACGGTATATTTTTTCATAGACTTGTGGTCGGTAGAAACAATTTGTCCCCGGCATACCGAAAATATGCCGGGGCTTTAGTTATTAAATTTACTTAGAATGCGTTGTGGAAGAGGAATTCTACGGCAACGCGACGGAACTGTGAACCCTCGTCGCTGGAAACCTCAACCTCGTAGCTGTCGTTCACCTTAGCGTTCTTGAGGGCGTCCACATTCTTGAGGATGTAGTTCTTGACGCTGATGGCGCGGACGAGCGAGAGTTGTTCGTTGCTGGTGATGCCAGTGTCCTTGGTCACAGTCAGCTTTTGGTTCTTTCCGTTCACTTTCACGCTGCGGTCCTTAATCTCTCCGTACTGATTGTTGTAGGCAATCTTTCCGTTGATGGGCGATGCGTCAGCCGAGCCCTTGAAGTTGATATCTACGGTGTTGCCCTGCTTGATGTACTGGGCAAAGTCCTTGTTGATTGTCTGGTTGATGATTTTCAGCATGGCCGTTGAGGCTGCCGACTTCTCGGCTTCGTACTTGCCGGGGGCAAAGTCGTCCTTCACGCTGAAGTTGTCCTTCACTGTGTAGCTGTAGCTGACCTTGTAGTCCGTCTTCCCATCGGTGGTGGGCAACATTTCTGTCTTCACGTTGATTGTCGTGTTGTCCGAAAGGATGTTCTGGTCCTTGGCCTCCTGTACGGTGTTGGTGACCACGGCCTGCAGTCGCTGGGTGTTAACCATGTCTTGCTGTACGGCATCGAGGGGCATGTAGCCGTCGGTCTGCACGAACTGTGCATCGCGGTTCTTCACGTAGGTGTAGGTCTTGCCCGTCGCGGGGTTCAGGACGTCGGTGTAGAGCACTTCGAATTGGTCGCCGGGGTTCAGGTTGTAAACCGTGTTGGTGAACTTCAGGTCGCTTGCTTTCTTGAGTCCCTTGACGTCTTCCTTCGGCATGTTCAGTGTGATGGAGGGCATGTCCGAGAATTGTACGCCGAGCAACTGTGCCGCCGTGTTGTACTTCAGGTCCCGAACCTTGGAATTGGCACGGTCGTTGGCCATGTCCGTCGAAACCTGCTTCGTGAACTCCAGGCGCTGTGCCTGAATGGCCTCGTCCGTTGTGCGGGCCAGGAAGTCGGCCTTGCTCTCCCCGCTCAGTCGTTTTGTCCATAGGCTCATGCGGTTGTCCACGGTGTTCACCATCTGCTCGTAGAGCGTCAGGTCGCGTGTCTCTACTTCGGGAATTGATACAGCACTTGCTGTGGGCTCGTCCTTTGTCTTCTTGCGGTAGCCGAATTTGTAAGCCAGACCCAGTTGGGCGGTAAGGCTCCAGTCGTCCTTGTCGTTGACCTTGCTGTTGTAGCGGTCGTTGAGACTGTTGGCAGCCACTTCAAGGTTGAGGCTCAAATGCTTGCAAAGATTGAAGTCGAGCATGGTTCCTACACGGACATTGTGATTTAGTCGATTGTCCTCCCATGCGAGGGGCATTACATCGCGGTGAGCGTATGCATCGTCGTTGTCCCAGGCATAGTTGAGACCAAAGCCGCCAATCAGGTAGGCATTGACGGGATAGTAGCCTTTCTTGCCGAAGAGCGTGCAGAGGTTGAACAGCAGGTCGAGGTCGGTGGTCACGTACTTGTAGTCGTACTTGAAGTCCTGTGTGCTGTCGTGGAATCCGCCCTTGTTCCAGATGCCGTTGACGTGGAGGCGGGCACCCACGACGGGTGTGAACCATGCACCGAACGAGACACTGGCTGTCGGGGTTATCAGTTTAAGATTGTCATAGTTGGTGAAGGTGGTCTGTGCACCGCCTTGCAATCCAACAAACATGTGTGGGAAGGGCTTGTAGTCCTTGCCGTTGTCGGCTTCTTGTGCTTTGGCCGTGAATGTACCAACTGCCAAAATGAGCGCCATCAAGCTAATCTTAATCGTTTTCATGTCGAAAGTTTATTAGTAGGTTAGTGCCAATGACTTTTTGATGGGATTGCTATGTGTCATGGATTTAATGATACGTTTGCTTAGAATGCGTTGTGGAAGAGGAATTCTACGGCAACGCGACGGAATTGTGAACCCTCGTCGCTGGAAACCTCAACCTCGTAGCTGTCGTTCACCTTCATGTTTTTGAGGGCGTCAACATTCTTGAGAATGTAGTTCTTGACACTGATGGCGCGGACGAGCGAGAGCTGTTCGTTGCTGGTGATGCCAGTGTCCTTGGTCACGGTCAGGTTCTGGTTCTTTCCGTTCACTTTCACGCTGCGGTTCTTAATTTCTCCGTACTGGTTGTTGTAGGCAATCTTTCCGTTGATGGGCGATGCGTCAGCCGAGCCCTTGAAGTTGATATCTACGGCGTTGCCCTGCTTTACGTACTGGGCAAAGTCCTCGTTGATTGTCTGGTTGATGATTTTCAGCATAGCCGTTGAGGCTGCCGACTTCTCTGCCTCGTACTTGCCGGGGGCAAAGTCGTCTTTCACGCTGAACTTGTCCTTCACGGTGTAGCTGTAGCTGACCTTGTAGTCCGTCTTGTTGTTGGCAGCGGGAATCATCTCTGTCTTGACGGAGATAGTCGTGTTGTCCGAAAGGATGTTCTTGTCCTTGGCCTCCTGCACGGTATTGGTGACCACGGCCTGCAGGCGTTGGTTGTTAACCATGTCTTGCTGTACGGCATTGAGAGGCATGTAGCCGTCGGTCTGCACGAACTGTGCATCGCGGTTCTTCACGTATGTGTAGGTCTTGCCCGTCGCGGGGTTCAGGACGTCGGTGTAGAGCACTTCGAATTGGTCGCCGGGGTTCAGGTTGTAAACCGTGTTGGTGAACTTCAGGTCGCTTGCTTTCTTGATGCCCTTGATGTCCTCTTTCGGCATACTCAGTGCGATGGAGGGCATGTCCGTGAATTGTACGCCCAGCGTCTGTGCTGCCGTGTTGTACTTCAGGTCACGAACCTTGGAGTTGGCACGGTCGTTGGCCATGTCCGTCGAAACCTGCTTCGTGAACTCCAGGCGCTGTGCCTGAATGGCCTCGTCCGTTGTGCGGGCCAGGAAGTCGGCCTTGCTCTCCCCGCTCAGTCGTTTTGTCCATAGGTTCATGCGGTTGTCCACGGTGTTCACCATCTGCTCGTAGAGCGTCAGGTCGCGGGTTTCTACTGCGGGAGCCTGTTCGGTTTCGGTTATGTCAGTCTTTGCCGGCTTGTTCTTCTTATAGCCAAACTTGAAGGTGAGACCGGCCTGAGCAGTGAACTGCAGAACATCGTTGTTGAATGGGTTATTCTTGGCTTCAACGGGTATGCCGCGCGCATTGAGATCTCCCTCAATATTGAAGCTGAGGAAGCGGCAGATGGGGATGTCGATGGCTAATCCCACGCGGCCGTTGAAGGCCCAGCGGTTGTCGTTGTCTGCATACATCATGTCTGATCCACGAGCCACTTCCTCGCTGCGATAGTAGTTCTCGAAAGCATAGTTGGCCCCCAGACCACCGATAAAGATGACATTGAAGGGGTACCAGCTCTTCTTGCCGAAAAGGGTGCAAAGATTGACAAGCACATCAGCCGATGGGGTGACGTAGTTGTAGTTGTAGTGACCGTCGGGGGCTGCCAGATAGTTTACACCTGATTTTGCCCATGCACCATTCACGCCAGCACGAATCCCCACAACGGGACTGAACTGGTGGCCAAAGCTGAAGGTTGCTGTCGGGGTGAAGGTCTTCCTGTTGTTAAACTCGTTGTTCAACGTGTTTTGCACACCGCCCTGGATAGTTATGAAACTGTAGGGAGCGAGTTTGTGTCCGTTCTCTTCGTACTCGTCCTGTGCATTGGCATAGACAGCCCCTACTGTCAGCAGAAGCATTGTCAGATAAAACTTAATTTTCATAGTCGTGTTTTTAAAATTATATAATATGACCGCAAATATACGTTATTTTTTTCAATTTCTATAAATAATTCATATAAAAAATGCAAGAAGGCCATTTTTTGAGGGTTGGGAAACAAGTTTTCGTTTTTTTTGTGTACATTTGCAGAGACGTTTTAAAAATTAAAGAAATGAGTGAAAAAAAGATTTTCATGGGCTTCGTGTCTCTCTTGTGTGTGCTGGTAGCCCTGACATCCTGCTCGGATGGTAAAACCAACCAGCTCCAATCACAGATTGATTCGCTGAATAGCGTTGTAAAACAGCAGACAGAGGACTTGGATTATTGTCAGGATTGCCTTACGCTAATCACGGAAAGCATAGACAGCATCGCCATGGCCGACAGCACGCTGGTAAGGATGACGACGAACAGGGACGGTATAGCTACGAAGGAGAGTATCAAGGAAGATCTCAAGGGCTATGTCGATATCCTTCATCGTCAGCGCCAACGTCTGAACGAATTGGAGAGCCGGCTTAGCGTCAACGGCAGGGAAATGGCCAAAATGTCCAATATCATCAGTTACCTGAACAAGCAGATTGAGGCCAAGGATGCACAGATACAGGATTTGCAAAAGATGCTGGAGCTTCGCAACTTCGATATTGCCATGCTTCAAAGTAAGGTGAATCAGCTCCATACCACAAACTTCGACCTCCAGAATACTGTATCTACGCAACAGGAGGCCATCACTGTGGCTCAGGAGATGCTGAACGAAGCCTATTACATTATCGGCACGGGCAAGGAGCTGAAAGAAGCCGGAGTGCTGAGCGGCAAGCTGTTAGGTAAGAAAAAGGTGAATGCTGACAATATCAATTCCGAAGTCTTCACCAAAATTGATATCCGCAATGTGACGAGCATTCACGTTGACAGCGACAAGCCTACCATCAAATCGCAGCATCCGTCAAATTCTTACAAGATAGTTTCGGACAAGAAGAACAAATCCTCTGAAATCCAGATTATCGACGAGATTGATTTCTGGAGCCTGACACGCTACTTGATTATCCAGAAGTAGGACATCCTGATTATCCAGAAGTAGGACATCCCCTGCTTCCCCCCCCTTATTTTGTGAATTTCACGCTTCGTTGCCGGCCTTCTACACTCCAGGAAACAATATAGATTCCGTGTGGAAGGCCGGTGAGGAAGCATTCGTTCGAAGCACGGAAGGTGCGTACAATCCTCCCCGACTGGTCATACACCCGGACGGTGAAGCTCAATTGACTTGGATCCTCGGCTCCGAAATGAAGTCGTTGACCCTGTGGGTCGTATGCCAGGGCGTAGTCGGATTGAGAATTGAGGTTTGAAAATGAAGAATGAAGAATGAAGAATGAAGAATTGAGCTTTGAGAATTGAGGAATATCCTCGATTCCATCTTCCAACTCTACTTTGTCAACACTGGTGATGAACCACATACGGTTGTTCGACGAACCGTTGCGCCCGTCGTTGGTGTAGCTGATGATATTTGTGCCGTTGGCGCTGTTTCCCCCACTCAAGTTTGCTCCGTGCTGGCTGAAAAGGTTGATGAGGTTGTATCGCTCATTGGCCTGATGTACGATGTCCCATTGCTGGCGGCTGTCTGTGGAGTCGGCCACGGCTGTGTTCAGTTGGGTTCCCACCTCTGTCGTGGCCGTCGGCTCCCCTTGTGTCGGGTCGTTCAGGGCGAGTCCAGTCATGCGGTTCGTGATGTGCATGTATCCGTTGGCCAGAGGGCGTATGCGCCATTGTTGGCTCATGCTCTCCTCGTTGCGGGCGTTGGCACAGATGCCATTGTCGGTGCTTGCAATGTCGAATACGGTGTTCGTTCCGACGTTTGCAATGGTGTAGTAGGCAAGTTCGTCGGCATCGAAGTCGGGAATCTTGGGTTCGGGAATGTCAGGGGAGTATTTGTCCAGCACTTCGGAGAGGTAGGCGATGTGCTTTTTGACGTAACTCCGCAGGTCGTCGATGTACTCTTCGTATGTGGAGTAGAGGACACATTCGCGCAGGGTGCGCTGGTTGATGCCCCATCGTCTGTAGTTGAGTTGCTGCGACTGGTCGAGCAGCGTGGCCAGGCTGTCAATCTCGTGTAGCATATAGTCCTCCAGCCCCTCCTTCACGACTTGTTTGTAGCGACGGCTGATGAGTGTCACGAACCAGGGATCCTTCCACATGCGTTCCATCCACGGGCGTATTATGTTGGTGCCGAAGCCCACATCCCTCATCATCCTGCGTGAGGTATCGCCGATGCGGTTGTCGTTGGAGTAAGCGATGTCGTAGTCCCAGAGTGGTCCCCAGTAGATGTGGTCGTCGTCGCGCTCCTTGTAGAAGTAGGTGGAGTAGAATCCGTCTGGGTTTCCGCTGATTTCTGTGGCCAGATACCAGTTGGCCAGCGATGTGCTATCGACCAATGCGCGGTAGCCCTTGATGGAATCGGTGAAATACGTGGCAAAGAGTCGTGCTTCGAGATTGTTTACATAGTTTCGGATGTACTTGAACTGTGCCGATTCTATGTCTTCGTCGTCGGGGTAGTGGATGCGGATGGGAGCACCTTTTTGCGCGGTGTAGAAGCCCGTTCTTCCGTTTTCGAAGTCGCAGAACCCATCGGCCTCCAATAGGTAGCCGCCCGTGATGTTGCTCTCCTCGGTCAGCGGTACGTCCTGCTCGCAGATATCGACGCGGTGGGGGCGTACGTCGATGTGGTCGGAAATCTGGTAGTTGCCCATATACTGGCCGTTGAGTGTCAGGTCCACGAAGCGGGCAGCAGGGTTGAATTTCAGCCCCATGCGCTCGCCCAACCTGCTTGTCAGGGTATTGCGTATAAGCGACTTGTCGCCGTGGTTGGCCAGCAGGGTCCAATTCTTTGTCTTGGCGTACCCCTTGCCCAGGAATTTCTCCTTCACATGGAACTTCAGCCTGTAGGGCTTCTTGGACATAGTCCACGTCGAATTGCCTCGTCCGCGAATCTCCAACGAGTCGTAGAAGGCCACGCTGTCCCCCTCATCGACCATCCACATTCGGGCCAGCACGTAAGTGGTCTTGCTGGTGATGGCTTTGCCCGAGAATGTATTGATATAGACGTGGGGCAGGTTGGTCAGCCTCACGTGCTCCTGCGCAACAACGCAGACACACACACAGACAAAGACAAACAAAAGACACAGACGACGCACCATTGACAACAGTTTTTAATCTATACAGCCCACAAAGTTAAGCAATTATTTCGACAATAGGAAAACGTTACCTTATCATAAATTTTCTTATCGTTCCGTTGCTCGTGCGCACGATGTTGATGCCCTTCTTCAACTTCGTCTGCTGGCGACCACTGAGGTCATAGACATCGTTTATTGACGATTCGTCGTTATCAATAGGTTTCACATCCATTTCTTCGTCCGTCAAGGCTATGATGTTTCCAAACTTGCTCCAAGGCTCGCTCGTTTTATAGACTTCCAAAGATTCTGCGGGCACATGTAAGGTGGCAGAAGATACAGGAACTCCATAAAAGGGATTATATTCCGTTGTAGGTACTTTCTCAGCATTGCAATAAACAGAAGTCAGGCTTGTGCAGCCTTGGAATGCTGCTTGACCAATATTGGTCACGCTATTTGGAATAGTGACGGAGGTTAGGCTTGTGCAATCCATGAATACACAATCGTTAATCTCGGTCACGCTGTTTGGAATGGCGATGGAGGTTAGGCTTATGCAGTCTTCGTATTTGCAACTAATTGTTTTTCAATTGATTTTATTCTAAACGGTAGAAAAGTGATGACGTGGATTCTTTATGTGTAGAAAAAGATGAAGAATTAACTTTTTTAACTTTTGTAAACGTCATTTATTTACCAATCTTATCTTTTGTGCATTATCAAGCCTTCTGTGGCAATAAGAAATCATAGCAAGAATATCAAGGGCATCTTGCTCTGACATGTCCCATTCCACTTTCAGCTCATGCGATGCTGGATTTCTAAACATGGCTACAATGCCTATCAATAGATTTCTGAATCCTCGATGTTCGTCCTTCTCGGACTTTGATTGAAAATTATTAATAATTAAGATAGGGGTGTTATCTTGAAATACATTCTCCATCAAGTTCTGACCATCATAAGTGACTCCAGCTAAGTCTTGTATTCTCCTCACCAGACCTTTGGATGATTCCAAAACAGAATGAAAATAATTGTTAGCGAGCAATTCTGCATTACAATATGAGAAAACCAATTGATGTGCCCCTTGCTCAACCAATCTGGCTTTCAATCCATCAACTTTTATTTCAACTTCAGAAATTGTTGAAGCCTTTTTTACTGCAACTATTTGATTAGCCTCGTTGATAGATAACCCTTCAAAAGCCAATTGTTTATTAACCTCTGCTTTCACCTTGTTGAACATATCTATGTTGTCAACATATCGTTGTGGTGAAAGAGTATTTTGAATAAAGAGGAGAATATTGTTCGCACATTTGTTTTTATTCTGATATTCCGCAAATGCGTTGAACAGTTTCTTCCGTTTGGCAAGAAATGGCTCATTATACGAGACATCCTCTATTTGAGATTGTAGCAACATCCTATGTATAATAGTTCCAGTTATACCTGGGTCAATATCGGCAATAGCATTTGCAATCTGTTCAAGTGTAGATGCATTAAAAGCTTTAATGATAGCCATACGTTTTACATCTTATTGTTATTTACTGCTTTTCTAAAATTCCTTCCATGTATAACAGAAAGCATAGAACCATCATTATCGCAAAAAACAGAATCACAGATATTGGGCATTGTCGCAGGATCTATAAACCCAACACCTTTGCATATCGATGCAAATACCTCTTTTAGATTTCCTTTCGCATGATCTGGAAATAATCCACTATCATTATGGCAGATATCTATTTGAACCTCTTGAATATATCGGACGCCCCCATATAGAAGATAAACCCACGGTTCCGTCGTCGTAAAAGATAAACGATCAGATACTCCGTCTTTGTTCACTTCAATTCTCCATTTTTTAGTTCCTGTCTCCTTTCTTGTAACTAGAACAAACGTATTATCAATCAAAATCGGAAATTTATCCAGTTCCTTAAAACAAGATTCTAACTCTGTCTTATAAATAGGAGTAGATATATCATTATGAGAAAGAGGATTCAACAAACGTTGGCGATAAAAGTCCACAGAAGGTAGCAGAGAACAATTAATACCCAATTGTAAAGAGTATGTATTAAGCATACCTATTAGAGCATTTAGTTCTTTCGTTTTATATAATTCGCTGTCAAGTTGTAGCTGCAGATTTTGGGGAAGAAATATTTTTAATTGTTCCTCTGCATATTTGCGCAAATGGTTTGCACATGTAGCATAATCACGGTTTACATAATAGTATTCAGCAGACTCTCTGTAGCACTTTCCCTTTTTCAAAAAAGGCTCAGGATAGTCTTTCTCACTTAATGATGGATGTTTCACAAATAGCTCCCTTAATATCCATTTGCTGCCCTTGTCTGCTTCTGGTATCTGTCTTCGAAACTCTTCGTACAACACTCTATCATGAGTTAGTATTAATAACTGCCATTTGCTCTCTCTGTTTAGAATCATTTTGATAACAGCCAAGCGATTACCCATATCCAAACTTAACAGCAAGTCATCAATACACAAGAACGCATTAATATCTGGCGTACTAAGATGTCTTTGTTCTGCAATAGCCATACGTAAAGCAATTGCAATACATGTAAGCCTAGCCTCATTAAAATGTGTAGCAAGATGATGTACGGAAACCTCCCATCCTGCTCTTTGAGAACTTAATTCTTTAGCAGTTAAAACGAGTTTAGGACGACTTATCTCATGGCAATCTGCAGTAATAGGGGTTACGCATAAATCCAAAGAGATTTTTATTTCAGGATGGTCCAACTCTTCTTTTAGAGAATTATTAGCAAAACCTTGGATAATCCCCAAAGTGTTGTTTACTTTGGTCTCAAACGAAGACAAAAGAATGTTAAACTTATCATAATTGTCAGCGTTTATGTTTTCTTCATTTAAATGCTTCCACCATGATGCTATTGATAAATCCATAGGTTCCGGAACTATCCCTTCCAAATTCCTATATGGTTCATCAAGATCAAGAAACAAGAAAAAATCGTCAGCAAAAATATCGAACAAATCAACCTTATTACTATTTTTGCGATAAAGAAGATCTGTTAGCGTCCTATAACTCAAAACATCACTGGCAGCCAGTGACTGTTGAAAGAAAGTATCTGTAAAATTCTGAGTTTCTACCACTTCATCTCCTATACTTCTAATCTCCATACTAAGGTCAGAAGTCTTCATATAAGTAATGGAAATGACGGAGTGTTCTGATTTTTCGGAGTAACGATTTCTTAGATGTTCGTCATTTCCAGGTGTATCTAAAAAATACTTTTTCACTTCGGCCTCTGTCTTCTTTCGGCTTTCCAGCAATGTGTATAAGCCCATAGCAATGGAACTCTTACCCGAACCATTTTCTCCATATAAAAGAAGATTCTTACCATCAAGAGTTAGAGGGAATTCATCCTTAAAGAACTTAAAGTTGGTATATCTGATTTCCTTAATTCTCCAATCCATAGTTATGACTCCTTTGAATTCATTTCTTCTGATACACTCTGTGCAACCACTCTTGCACGTTTCATGATACTCATGATATGACGATCGTCTTTAAAAATAATCCGGTCCACAAATGATATCATTCTTTCACGGGCATCAGAAACCACTAGTAATTCTTCCATTAATTCTGTCATCGGATTAAGCAGAGCTATGCCGGCACTATGAGATACACGAGGATTCATTATTTCCATACAAATGAATTCTCTCATCTGTAACAATAAATCACGCCTCATAACATCACTCTTATCTCTATCTGGAGAGTCACTTATTTCCATTGCCTCTTTAATCAGCGCCTCTAATAAAGCACATGCTGACTGATATCTTATTGGAATTATTGAAATTGGGAGAGTTTTTAAGTCGTCCATCGTCAGAGAGCATCTTTTATTAACATCGCATTTTGCTAATGCCACACGAGAGATACCTGAGTTAATGTAGAATGCCAGAAACTCTGAGATGATTTCCCCTTTAGGAACAATAGCATATCCACTTCTTACAACTTCTTGATCACTTAGGGTCGCATGACCTTTACCAAACCAGAAATCTTTTGGAATGGACACATATGATATATCTGCTTTTTTCCCCAATTCAATTTCCAGTTGGTCATATGTTAATATATTAGCAATTTTTTGTAAATGCACTATGCCACCAATTTTGTTTTCCTCTAACTTTGGTTGCTCTTCTAAAGACTTTTTCATTGATAAATCCTCAAAAATCTTTAGTGTCAACAATAACAACAGATTCAATATCCTAAAATAAGCCTTTCTGTGTTCTGCTTCGTTGGAACCAACGGCTACTCCATGCATGTACCTATTACGCAAAGCAGGACCGTTTGTGTATTTCTCGTTGTTTAAATAGTAACTGAAATAATCTCGTTCACACGGCGTTAACAGGTGATTATCCTCTATAAGCCACCCCTTTTCTGCCATCTCAGAAATTGTATTTTGAATAACAGAGTCATAATACCAATATGGACATGCTTGATATACATATAGCTGTTTCAAAAGAAGTATATCTTTTGGTTTTTCTACCCTTATAGTTCCGTCTTCTGATACCGACAGATATCCTGTCTTTCGTAGATAATCAATATCACTTTTTTGATAGTCTTCATAATTATTATAATTCACTTCCTCTTCGCTACTAATCATGTCGAAAAAGCATTGAAAATGTTTATCCTTATGAGGCTCAACGTATGTCAGCATACACTGGTCACTAAAAAATAAATAAAACAAATGCCACAGGTCGGTTGGCTTACCATTAATGACAAAATATTTCTTTTTTATTGTGCTCTGTACACTTGTAACCTTCATAGGCGACATGATAGAGACCAACTCTGGGTCTATTTCTCCATTTTCTGCATACGTTGTGTATTGTCTAGATATATTCTCCATTAATGGCAATATCACAAGACACTTTTGCTTCCAAGAATCTGATTCTTTTGCAAACTCCATGTTCACGATTTTGAAACCAAATGTTTGAGGCAAATATAATTCATAAAATTTGGAAAGCATACCTTCAATTGTACGACCTTCTTTTTTAAGTACATTCTGCATCGCTTCTGTCTGGAGCCAAGAAAACGCTTCATTAAAAAAGAAAGAAACATTAGTTGGGTACGCATGTCGAGCAGACATGCTAAAAAGACGTTCCATTAATCCATTTTCAGAACTTTTAGAGATTAGAGTGATAAAACCTAATCGAGTTGTCATCTCAAACACCTGTGCACAATAACTCATCAATCCTACAGGATCTTGCTGCAGAAGAAACTGACTATTATAAGTAAATGTGGGATTGTGTCCGTTTTCGAGTTTTGCATCTTTTATTGGTGCATTCTTATCATCAGACATACACACAGTATAACTAGTTCTCAAAGCATTACCATCTGATAGAACCTGCTCGTTCTGCTCTCTTTCCTTACGCTGAGCCTTGAGTCTAGTTTTGTCTGATACTTTGAAGTTCTGTGAGTTCTTGGCAAATATTATCAATCTGATGTAATTTAGATTCGCATCCGGACGGTCTATGTATTCGCTTATGATTGCATCCTTTTCTGCTAAACTTAAAGAAGAAGGTATAAAGATTCTTTTTTTGTTACCAAAAAGACTATCATCTTCTACATAGCTAGCCAGTAACCATTCTGCAGCATGCTCATTCTCTTTTAATAATTCAGCCAAAACCTTATCATTATTCTTGACAAGCCTCTCACACTCCAATACTTCTCTTAGACCATAAGGCTTATCTATAAACAAGCAGTGTAAAGCATCTTTCTTGATGAGACCTTTGATATCATATCTATCAATAACCTCCCAAAACACATTAGTATACAAACTATGCAATGAAGAATAAATGGATGGGAGCATTTCTGGAGTTAACGAATTAAGGAACTTTGCAATTATAGAAGAAAAACCAACTATTTGTTTTTTCTTCTCTTCGTCCCACTTATCTGAATATATTCCATTATCCACAAATAAAAAAATTTGGTACATCTCCAGATAATCATTTATATCTGAGGGCGTTCTGCCATTATTATACTCATCCACCACGCCTTCTGCCATACGCATATAGTATGATAGACTTAAGTCTTCTTTGGAAAAAAATCTTACTCTATCTTTCATTATTATTAGTGTTGAGCTTTATAATACGCTATTTTACAACATTATCCACACTCCATCATTATCCTTGCCTTCATGCTTCAGAATTCCTTTCTTTTGCAAAGTAGAAAGGTCGCGCTCGATGGTACGTTGACTCACCGACAAAGTCTCCGACATTTGTTTGCCGGTGATTGTCGGAGACTCCTTGATGAGATTGAGGATTATCTGCTGACGCTCAGTGAGTTTCGTCTCCGACATGTCTCCGTCATAGTCTCCGCCATTCGGAGTGTCGGAAGAGGCGAAGATGATGGTCTGGAATTGGGTCGGAGTAGATTTGAACATAGGCTTCAGTTCGTCCTTATAACCTTCCAAGGCTTTGGTCTCATTGCAGATGCGTGTGAGTCCGCTACCTCGTTTCTCCATATAGTCAAGTT
>JAEEGL015905388.1_pt1 | contig 30794 bp, 28 predicted proteins | sample 9134231 | NCBI WGS metagenome assembly JAEEGL01 (sample SAMN16246548, study PRJNA631951) | gut metagenome | biome: gut microbiome; feature: rumen; material: fiber-attached | host: Bos | place: Iran: Karaj | collected 2018-10 | reverse complement strand
GGACTTCCCGCTGTTCGGATCGCCGATGACGCCGACGACCACGCCGGCTTTCCCGCTCGCGACGGGAACCGTCTCGCCGGCCCGGTCCGGCGTGAAGCGCACGGCATACGGGATGGCGGGCTTGACGACGCGGACGTCGGCCAGATTGGCCCGCGCGGCGGACACGCCGAGCAGGAGATACATGTGTACCGCTCCGACACCGGTGAACGTAACGGGCTGGGCGACGTTCGGGAGAAGCGCGGGGATGGAGCAATCGACCTCTTCCGGCGTCCACTTGCCGTCGGACCGATGCGACTTCTCTACGGAGACGATTACGCCGCCTTTCTGTCGTTCGACCCTAAGCCAGCGTTTTTCCGATGGCCGCGCATCGGCGGCCGGCATCGCGAAACGGGGCTTGCCGCCAGCGCCCTCATAGACGATTCCGGCCGCGCCGAACAGCGTGGCGTAGTAGCCAATGGCAAAGTATCCCTCAACCGGGCCACGGCCAGTGGCAACGAGCGTGCGCCCCGCGATGCGGTCGGCCAACGCACGAAACTCTTCGTAGCGGCTCGGGAGGATGTTGACCCTGTTGTCCATTTTCTTTCCGCCAAGACCGGCGGAATCAACACTTCTCGTGAGAAACTCGATCACGAGCGAGCCGTCCGGACGATCGGTCACGGAGAAGAACGGTGTTTGCGCCATTGGGGAGGCTTTTGCAGATTCGGACATTTGACTTTGCTCCTTTGCTGACGTTCAGGGAGTCGTGATTACTTTAAGACGGCTGCGAGCCAGTCCTGCACGGCCTGTCTGGTTTCCTCTATCGAGAGCGCGGGCGTGGCGGCGGCGGAGTGCTCGTGTCCGCCTCCGCCAAAGTGCGTGGCAAGCGCCTTCGCGGTGACGGGCGAGCCCGGACGCGAGCGGGCGCTGATCCGCGTGTGGCCGGCGTCGGTGACCGGGAACGGATAGAAGTACACCGCCAGCTGCACGCCTTCGAGAGAGTTGGGGATTTCAGGGAAGGTCTCGCCGTCCTGCTTCTTGCATCCGGTCTCCGAGAAGTCGGCGGCCGAAAGGGAGATTGTCGCCACGCGCCCGTCGAACCAGCGTGTCAGGGAGTTGATCGCGCGGCGGCGAAGATCGAAGGCGTTGAACGGCTCGCGCTGGTAGATCTGCTCGGCGAGCCAGGCGATGCGCACGCCCTTCTCGGCGAGCGCGGCGGCGGCGCGGAGCGTGGACGGCATCGTCGACGGCGTGGTGAAGCGGCAGGTATCGGTGAGGATGGCGCACCACAGGGCCTCGGCGGTCGGGCGGTCAATGGACCACCCTGCTGCGCGGGCGATGTCATAGACGAGTTCCCCGGTGCTGGAGGCGTCCTTCACGACGTAGTTGCGGTCGCCGAAGAGCTCCTTGCCGTGGTGGTCGATGTTCAGCGTAGGGATGTTCCCGACCCATTCGCGGATGCGCGCGTCGCAGATCCGCGAGGGCTCGGAGCAGTCAAGGCACACGAAGAGATCGGGAGGAACAGAAAAGTCGAAGCCATCGGGATCGACGACGTCGCCGAATCCCTCCAGCACGCGCACAGGCCCGACGTCCTTTTTCGGGAGAACGACGGCGACATCCTTCTCCGCCGCGCGAAGGAACCGCGCCATGGCAAGGCACGAGCCGACGGCATCGCCGTCGGGATAGGCGTGGGCCGAAATCGCGATACGGCGCGCAGAACCTACCAAGGCAAGGATGTCCTTGACGGAATCGCCCAAGTGAGGCACGTTCGAATTGTCGCTGTTCATTTTCACACTCGCTTTCCTTTTTCCCGAACTGCCTCGGGCGGCATCCCACTTTCGTGAAGACGCGTCTAGGATATCATATTCCCGCAGTGCATACAACCAAACGGACATCCGCAGACTTCCGCAAACATTCGCCTCGGGCATCTTGCCCGTTGCAACCGCCGCCAAGATGGTGGCTCTCCCAGTCAGTACCGCAGCCTAACTGGGAAAGCCGCCTTCTAGGCGGCGGGAGCGGCCGCGCTTGTCGCGGCCGTATGGTGTGCCGCCATCTTGGCGGCTTTTGCAGCAGCCGCACCAACTTGCTGTTGTACGCTTGCTGTCCACCGCAGCAGCTCAATAGCCTTTCGGCTTTGATGTCGGTTGATACCAGAAGTTCCTCAACCAGCAGGACGTTGTTGTGGATGAGTCTCAATTGCCTTTCGGCTTTTGGTTCGGTTGATACTTGACCAGCGCTGGCTCACTACCGGCCGTGCGGTCGCGGTCTCAATTGCCTTTCGGCTTTGATGTCGGTTGATACTCCAATCGCTTTACCTGCGGTTTGGCGAACATGGCTGACGTCTCAATTGCCTTTCGGCTTTGATGTCGGTTGATACTGTATGCCGATTCGTATGTAAGGTTGCTGCGCCGTAGTCTCAATTGCCTTTCGGCTTTGATGTCGGTTGATACTGCAAGGTCACGGAGACCCTGTACCGCGAGATCGCCCTCAAGTCTCAATTGCCTTTCGGCTTTGATGTCGGTTGATACGCACAAATTGCCGTCGTGAACAAATTGGCACACAGGCGGTCTCAATTGCCTTTCGGCTTTGATGGCGGTTGATACCAACGGAGTGTATGAGCGGTTCATAGAAGTCCAGACCGGGTCTCAATTGCCTTTCGGCTTTGATGTCGGTTGATACGATGGTATTCCCGCTTGCCGTCCCCAGCACGCAGTCGTCGTCTCAATTGCCTTTCGGCTTTGATGTCGGTTGATACGTTCACGACCGTGCAACCGATTCTTGGAATGACATCCGAGTCTCAATTGCCTTTCGGCTTTGATGTCGGTTGATACACGAGAGCCGGACTCTGCAAGTCCGCGTCCAGAAGCAGGTCTCAATTGCCTTTCGGCTTTGATGTCGGTTGATACCTTCCCGTTCGTGGAGCGCTCCACGCCGCGCTTGTCCACGTCTCAATTGCCTTTCGGCTTTGATGTCGGTTGATACCCCACCTCGACGACTTCTGCGCATGCGCCGAGGCCCTTGTGTCTCAATTGCCTTTCGGCTTTGATGTCGGTTGATACTGTACCATAATTTGCCCCTGTGTTCAAGGGGGTTTTAGAGATATTTTTGACGGCAGACAGGTTGGCGCGAAACGGCAAAAATGAAAAATGCAAATTATAGGCTGTTTCATGCGCAAACCAGAAGAGATCGTTTGACGGCAGATGGCCATTTTCGGGGGTTTTCGTCTGCCGTCAGAAAACGAGCGTGAGCGGGCGTTCGTGGTGGCGGCATTCGCCCAAGGTGAGTATGCGCTTGCGCCCGATCAAACCGATGGGGTAGTCGATCACGCAGTCCTCGTCTTCGCACACGGTTTCGGAGAGGCGTGTCCACATGTCGGCGAAGTCCCCGTCGGACAGGTCGCATTCGAACACGCTCTTCTCCACTCGGATGCCGTAGTCCTCGCAGATCCTGGCCACGCGCCGCAGGCGCTTGCAAGATGCGATGTCGTAAGCTATCAGATGAAGCATGGCGTCTCCTTATGCCGCACGGTGAAAACGTATCGGCTCCTTGCCCTCGAGCATTCCGATAAACCGGCACACTTCCCTGTCGATGAGCTGCCGAATCGTCACCCGGCCACCTTCGGATGCCACACGACGATTCATCATCTCGTCAAACGCGCGAAACACGATGCTACGGCCGTCCGCCGTTAGGTGGAAGCCACCTTCGGCAACAACCTCGAAATGCCGGTCGGCAAGTATACGCCTGTGATTCAGCAGGTTGATCGTCAGACGATCCGCCAGCATTGGCCGGAACGACTCCATCAAGTCAAGCGCCAAAGCCGGGGACCGGTCAATGCCCTTGTGTAGGAATCCCACGGCCACGTCGAGCCCGTGTGCGCGTATCGCGGCGGTGAACTCGTTTTCAAGCAGCGCGTAAACGAACGACATCAGGGCGTTCGCCGGATTGCGTGGCGGACGCCGCGACCGCCGCTCAAAGGGCGCGTCCTTCGGGAAGAACCGTCCCAGCAGCTTGAAGTAGCCGTTCGCAGCCGCGCCTTCGATTCCACGCACGGCATCGGCTGATTTTGCCATCGCCAGCCCTCCCAGCAACCCCGCCAACAAGCGCCATTCAGGTTCGTCCGCCAGCGACTCGCCGCGTTCCGCCGCTAGCCGCTGGAGCGAACGGCGGCAATTGGCGATCTTGGCGGCTGCAAGCTGCCGGGCAAGCTGAACGGCGAAGTCCCCATCGCGCATCCGTTCGTATTGAAGGATGCGCCGCCCCGCGTGGAAACCGTAATCGCCGTCCATCATGCCGCGCCACCTGCCGCCATGCGTAAGGAAACTGCACGGGATGCGTCTGTCCATCAGGTGAGCCAACACGCGGAAGGAGATCGCGGGCTGTCCAGCGACAATGACCCGTTCCACGTCCACGAGCGGTACGCGTTGGAAACCACCGCCATCGGCATGGTCGTGGACCACGATGTGATTCGACTCCATGTTCACGCTTACGGAACTGCGGTTGATAACAAGTGTCATGTCAGTTCCTTCATTCGTCGTGTCAGGAAGCATTATACCCGTAGCGCCCAAGATCAAACTCCTGGGCAAGCTGCCAGCCGGAAGCCTCGACGAGCGACACCGAGATTGTGGCCGAAAACACCGACCCGAACCAGGGAATGAACTTCGCAAGCTCCTTCGAGGCATAACGCACGGGCTGCGCGAAAATAACCGTCTTCAGCGCCGTGTATGCAGCGCCGCGTGCGGCCGCATGGGTGAGTTCCTTGCCGAACACGGCGGCGAGCGAGATTGCCATGGTGGTCATGGTCACCATGTCCGCCGCCACGCCCAGTCCAGGCACGGGCACGATGTTACCGGCCCCGGCAGCGGCCGCGGCCGCGTGGATGATGATGTGGCACTTGCTATTCTCTTCGTTAGTCATTGTTTTTTTTCCTTTGGTTTTTTGTGTTTTCTGTTTATGCGGCGCGGCTGTTGACCGCGTTCCGCGAAATGCGTTCTTCCCGGCGATGGGCATGGATGTCGTTTTCAAGGCGACGCCGCGCGAGCAGGCTGCACGCAACAATGTCGTTCGCGGACATGTGGTCGTGCGTCACCGCGAACGCGCCGTCGCGCACCATCGCGAACTTGCGCGCCAGACGCCTCCGGCGGTCGCGGGCCTTGCGCTCCATCTTCACGGCGAGCCTTGAGTACTTCGCGGCCTTCTTGGCGTCCTTCTCCACGCCGTCGCCTAATTCGTACGCACGCGCCATCGCGCGGAATCCTTCGGGCGCTCCCTTGCGCACCGCCAGATCGAAGCAGTCAAACGCCTTCTTCGCGTCACCCTTCGCCAGCATCGTGCTGCCGAGCGCAAGCACGGCGTCGCGTCCGCAGGGCGCATCAGGGCGCAAATGCCGTGTCGCCGCGCGCTTCTCGACCGGCGCATCCATTTCTTCCACCTTCTCTACAGGCTCTTCAGCCTCTTCCGCCTTCTCGACCGCTGTTTCCGGCTCCTTCTCCGGGCGGATCTCGATCGCATCGGCAAAACCGTCGATAGAGAGGAATCGGCGTCCGCCGATGTCGGTCCAGGTGAAGCGGCGCACCCGGGGCGTACCGACGATGTCGCCGAAGACGTTGTGATAATCCAAGAATCCGTCATCCGAAATGCAGATGGTCTCCGGGATCTGACGGGCGCACTGGAGGATCACGAGGTCGGCCTCGCCGTTCACGAGCGACACGCCGCCCTTCTCGACGAGCTGCACGAGCGCCGACCGCTTCTCCTCCGATTCCTGATTGTGCTTGAGCCAGGAGTAGGCGCGATAGTCAAGGAAGAGTGCGACCTTGTAGCCACGGGATTCGACTTCCGCACGGACGGTGCGAAGGATGTTCACCGAGTCGTCCGCTCCGAGTTTCCCGATGAGGTTCGCGCCGTCCACGAGGAGCGTCGTGCCGGGGGCGATGATGGTGTAATCAGGCTTGCGCTGGATACCGGCGGGCTTTGGATTGGCGACGACGGCCCGCTGTTTTGCCTTCGCGTTGCAGCCCGTCTTTGCCTTTGTCCCGTTGCCCTGCTTTGCCTTCACCTTGCCGCCGTCCAAGACGAGCAGAAGCGTCATCGCCTGCCGGTGGAACTTGACCACGGTCACAGGGAGCTCGTCCCCGGGCTTGATGGCGGCGAGCGCCGTCCGGCGCCGTGCGCCATCGCCCCAGCACTTGGGGGAAATCACGCCCGAGCCCTTCCCGTCCGGCATGACGATGTTCACGCCGGAGCCGTGGACGGCCTTGACGGTTGCCGTGAATTTCGCCCCGACCTTGAACGTGACCTTGTTCATCGGCTTGGCGATTGCCTGGTTCATGGATGCAGCGTTCATCTTCTTTTTCCTTTCTGGTTGTTCGGCCTCGCGCCTCGGCACCCGCCTCGCGCGCTCCGCCTTGTTTGGTGAAGACGCGGATAGTTTAGCATGAACTAAGACGCAAGCTATTTTTCGGATCGTCTGAAAAAATCCAACAAATTGGCGCCGTTCATTTGAACGGCGCCGCGAATAGGACAAATACAGATGTGTCGTGTGTCTACATAATCTCACGACTCATTTTCTCGCTTGAGCTTAAACGGCGCATCCTCTGGGAAGAAATATTCCATGAACTCTTCCGGCACTCCCTCCATGCGGCATACGACCTGCTTAGTCGGATCGAACGCGCCTCCATTCGCGCGCAAATTCTTCTCGAACAGCAAGCTGAACAGCGCATCTTGATGCACACTGCCCAAGTCGGTCTTCAGCACATTCTGGGCATACGAGAAATCGTGGGAAAGCAACCCCTCGATATTTTTCTCACCCCAATGGAGGAACTTCTGCTGGATATCTTTTTCTTTCCCGCGCCATCCTAGCTTGTACAGCCATGGCAACTTCTGCATGACGCCATCACGAAACTCTATCTTGTCTTCATCTTCATCGTGCATGTAAACCTTGAGACCATTCATTTTCGTGATGACGTCCTGCTTGGGATAACCTTGAAGAAGGAACGCCAGCACCATGAAGTTCACAGGGCTGGTTTTCATCGCTTTGCCGTCAAACTCCGCCCTTCCCAGCGTGAAATCCAAGACGACGCGATCTGGGAGCAGTTCCCTGTTAAAACTATTCTGGACGGCGTTGATCAGGTTCTCGTACGACAGGTTCTTGCTGATTGCGCGACAGCGCTGTTCAGCCCATTCGCCCATGTACACGAAAGGTACCTCGAAAAGATCGATCTTGGCATCTTCCGACTTCAACGAGACAGTCTTCGTTTCCCCTTTTTTATCTTCTTCCACATACTCGTGAACAACGCCCTTTTCCGGGAAGCAGAAGGCAGGTTTCAATTTCTTCTCATATTTCTCAGAAGCCAAAACATGATAAATGCGATCGCAAGAACGTGCCAACAGTGACATGCACGAAAAGAAGAGCGCCGTCATCGTCTTGCGTCCACCAGCAATGAGTGCATGGATCACGCAGTCACCGTCATCTGCATATTCTCGGATTTCCTTCATCATCATGTTGGCAGCTTCAAGATTATCCTCGCGGGAGCGCAAGTCGGGAATTGGCACTCGGCGCTTGTTCTTAAAAAGGTGAACAGATCCCTCAATGTCGAAAACAAGTTTATCCTTCACGTCGTAACCAGTCGCCGCCAAAGCTCTTTGAAGGCGCGTCCAGGCACATGCACGTCGCCCATCAGGCGTGAGTACCTGGGTTTGCAGTTCCGCTTTGCCCTTCTGCGTTGTAAACACGACAATCTCATCAGGGACAATCCCCTTCTGCGTCGCGAGCGCCCACACGGTTTCCGTAAGCACAGCAGGTGCCGTTCCCAAAATGGCGATAAGCACATGTTTTGTCGGTTTTGGAACTTCAGAGCTGTCAGACTTTCTCTTTCTTTCCATTTTTCTCTCCTCAGGGTTACTTGTTCTTTTGGATGTCAATTTACGCACTGGACTACAGCGGCTTGACCGAAGCCACCTCCTTGCTGTCCAGCAATTCGATGTGCAGCTCGCGACCGCGACTTGCCAGGCGCTTTGCCTGAAGGCCCTGCAACGGCACGAACACCGCAAGGATCTTGTGCGCGAACTTGCCGCCGAGTCGGCGGGCGGACGAGTTCACGTCCTCCAGCACGCGCGAAAGCTTGGCCTTGTCCCCGCCGCGCTTGCACGACACGTAAAGAAGGTTGACGTTGTCGATGCCGAGAATGTCCTCCTCCATGTCCGTGCTGGACGCAACCCGGCTACCGGCATCAACCGACCAGCGGAGATCTCGGTAGCGTCCCTGCTGCGCGAGGTAGCGCATCACGGCGATCTCCCACCAGTTGCCGTTGAAGAACGAGAACGGCCAGCGTGCCTCTTCCGCCGCGCCGAACAGAAGACTGGGCGGGACATTTCCGCGCGACAGGTTGAAGCCCTGGAATTTGGAAAACCATTTAGATGCCGGATAAAAACCGTTGGCGCGTTTTTCCAGCAACCCAGCCGCCACGGCAAGCTCTCCCACGGCGTTGGGAATGGCCAACCGTCTGGCATACAGATTCTTGTAGTAGGCCTGCGCCTGCTGGAAGCTGCGCGGCTCTTTCTTGAGCAGGTCGGCCGCGGCGTCATGGCACTTCTGCTCCGCTGCAGGGTTGCGCAGAAGGAAATCTGCGAGCGGCGCATATTCCTTCCACGGCTTGCCGCCCGTCACCCGCTCCACGCCATTGGCGGTGTTGATGCCATTGACCGTGAGCTGCCGGCTCACGCGCGCCAGTTCGACCCCGTAGGGAAACAGCGCCTTGAACCCGCCCCCTGACAGACCGTCAACAAAACTCCCCGCCGCAGTATCGACGTAGACGCTCGGCACCTTCGCGCGCGTCGCGGCCGCGTACGCGCCAATAGACATGAGCTTCGTGCCGCCGGTGAAATTGACCACCGCGTCGTCCGCCTCGCGGATGAGCGAAGCCACGGCGTCGTTCAGTTCGACCATTCCCGGGTGTTCGCCCAACCTGCATGTGACTACGGAAGTCTTCACTTCGGCTTGTCCGTATGCACGCTCGAGTGCAGCCGAGGCGCTCTCCATGGCGGGCGTGCAGAGATGGACGATCCGTTTCGGCTTGATGGCCATCGCGGCCAGCAGATTCGGCATCGTCTCTTCGCTTACAATCTGAATGAGCGTAGCACTCATCGCATTACTTCCTTTCCTTTTATCGCCTTCAAAAGCGTATCAAGGCTGCCGCCGGGGCGTATCGAGCCCACCCACACGCTGGCCGCCTGCTTGATCACGTACTGGTTGCACCAGATCGCGCGCTGCTTGTTGACGCCCGTGCGACTTGGCACAGGCGAGCACACGAAACCCCAGCCTTCCTCGCACGCCTGCGCGATCGTTGGCGGCAATGGATCCCAGATGCCGCCTGGGCATACCCACACAAACGCGCGCCTTGCGCGCAGGCACTTGGCGCGCACCTCGCGCTCTTCTGGGCTTGTGAAGGTTGAGATCACGGGGCGCGCATCCCCCCGGGCGCAGTGGCCCGGGGCCCCGAGACCTCGGGCGCAGTGGCCCGAGGCCACGAGATTGCCCCCGCCGCAGTGGGCCGAGGCCACGAGATTGCTCCCGCCGCAGTGGCCCGAGGCCACGAGACCTCGGGCGCAGTAGGCCGAGGCCACGAGATTGCCCCCGCCGCGCCATTCTCGTGGCGCCCCGGCCACAGCGCCGGGGCGGGTTTCACTCGCAACGAATGCCACGAGGCGGCCGCTCAGCAGCTCGGCATTGCCCACGCAATAAGTCGTTACCGCGCCGAAGCGGTCGTGATTCCAGTTTTTCGGATTGTCGCGGAAATAGCGCCGCACCTTCTCAAGCTCTTCATGGCTCGAAATCAAGTTGTCGTAGAAGCTCGCCTGCCACAGCCTCGGGCCGATGTCGATGCAAGTTCCGGCATTCTTCATCTCAAGGTAGAGGTGATTCGTGTAGCTCTTGAACTTGCCAAGCACGAATGAAAGCCCCACACCCTCAACCTTGACGGCCGCGTGAAAATGATTGGGCATCACCACAAACTCGTCGATGAAAAGCCCCGGCGTGTGCGCGGGGTGCGAGAGCCACGCCTCGTGCACGGCCCGCCCCAGCGCGTTCAGCTCGCATTCCTCGCCCACAATCGCCCCGAACACGCTCTTGTTGTGCGCGACCTGAACGGTGACGGAAAACCATCCCCGTTCATAGTCTATGTTCGGATTGCGCAGCGGGTTCGACATGGGAACTAGATTTCGTACGTGGCGCGTTCCACCTCATTCCACAAGCTAGGTTGCGTACACGCCGCATCTGTGTAGATTACCACAGGAAGGAACCCTTCACTTGTCTTTACAGGACGTAATCTAAGCGCCGAAGACTCCCGCGCCTTTACATCGCTAAAGCCAAGTGCAGAACGATGCTTCCCCGAACAATGTGTCTGGGAGCGTAATGTTCTCAAGAAACCAGCTAACAAGACCTGGCAATTAACCCCAGAAACTGGTAGTTGGGAATCTGAACTAGCCAATGCGACATGAATCTTCTTGGCAGAAAGCTCATGCGCCAACTCCCGCAAAGAAGTCCTTGTAACGACATTGCCCGCCGTAAAGGCGCCACATCCACGAGTTGCACGCAGTCCTATCGCCCCGAGCAAAAGGAACACACGTAATGCGAGATCCAAAATTTCGCGCCGTTCAGGAGATATCTCCCTACGCAAGGCAATCATCAATCTAAACGAAGTACCCACATCAAAATAGCTGCCCATATTCGTACGGTAGATGCCCTTGTCATTGCCGGATTTGGAGGCAAAGTAATAAACATACCCCTTGTCAGATGTCGGCGAGAAGGTAATCTTCTCTCCTCTTTTCCATTCTATCATCTCCGTTCTGACCACTATGGCGCTAGAACGCGCCCTGTCGCCCACGCCACCAAACACTTCCGTTTCGTCCTTGGAGCTTCCCCCCAATGCTCGAAACCACCAGCGCAAAGCCCCCCGAATCGACGAGGCGCGGATCTCGGGCACTTTTTGATCGGCGCCCGAAACAAACGATGGAGTGGCGAATATCAGTTTCTCATCGACAATGGTCGTCATTTTATCGCTCCTTCCGGCGTCGTCTTTGCAAATCGCCTGATGGCATCACGTCCACCTCTAACTTTGGCGAGATGCTTCTTTTTTATCTTTTCCGCTATCCTACCGTCATCCTTCAGAAATGCCCACACGACAGCGCCTATCCCATCTGAAGCCCTGAACAAATCGACAATTTGCTTTTTTAGTTCTGGCGGAACAACGTTGTCATCGCCAAATTCTTCTATGAAGCGATGCATCACGCAGGCCTCCGGCGGTTTCTCACCCCACTCCTGCAGCATTCTGTCAAACGGGGAAAGCTGTGGAAGCCTATTCGTCTGAACATTAATACGCTGCCGCATCTGGTTTCGTCGAACGTCGTCCGCAAGCTGCTCTATATCTTTCTCAATGTTGCGCAATTCATCCTTGAACGCATTAACAGATTCGACAGGCACCATGTCCCTTCCTGGATGCTCGTTCTCAAATGCATCCATTTCTTCCTGGATGCGCTTCCACAAACGCTCCTGCGCCTTGCGCTTGCGATCATCCTCGAGCCACGCGCGCCAGTCCTTGGTGTACTGCTCATTGCACTCAAACCAGCCATAACCTGCCGCCGTCTTTGCCCCCAAACCATTCTCAGTTATTCCAATTTCAAGGAACCGTTTGGCAGGCTCCAGGTAATTCGCACCACCTCTCAATGGAACTATGGTGAACACAAATTGCGAATCGGCCTTTACAGCGGGAAAGAACTGCGGATTGGGAGACTCGTCATCCGTTGCGTCCGGGCGTCTGCCGCCGTAGTATTCCATGTGGTGGCAATTGACGATGTCAGTAACCAATGACACAGTTGCAGATCCGGCGGGGAACGCCGGGAGGAATGAGACTGACCCAGAACTCCTTCTATCCTTCCAGCCGTGTTCAGAAAGGTAGGCATCAAGCCCATCCTTGTCGCCCGTGGGGCAGCCAAACACCTCGGCTATGAGATTGGCCAGGTCCTCTTTCTTTGTCGCGTCTTTCTCGTCATGCCATTTGCACCAGGCGGCGTGACGGGCACATCCTTTCACGGCACTCCCCGGTATGTAAGGCACGTTGAAATGCGGATGAATACATAGTCCAGCATTCTCCAAGATGCCACCCGCCTGGTTTACGATGAGGTTACTGCGAAGCCTGGCGACGAATGACATCGCGCCTTTAGGCTCAAACTCATCAACCTTCTTGACGGATTTCCCCACAACCTCATCTATCTCTTCCTTCTTGAGACTGTTGCCAATCCTGACAAACTTCTCAAGACGGAGCGATGCTGACTCGCATTTGGGGAATGTATCTCCCCCGAGCAGGTCTTTGACTTTATTCAACGCGCATACGTTCATGACTTGTCACCCTGGTTTTCTTCGCCCTTGCTTGGTTTTGCAAATCGGCGAAGGTAATTAAGATAGGCAATCGCCTCCTCAGTGATTGCGCGAAGGACATCTGCGTTCTGATTGCAAAGTTTGTCAAGAAACTTCTGGAGATCGACCTCCGTGCACAGCCCGAAATCTTTCTTGACTTGAGGCAGATGTTTCATGATGCCATAGAACACATTGCCGTAAGCGCTCTCCTTCCCCTTCTTCCGACAGTCAAGTTCGTCTTCTATTGCGAAGGCCAGAGCACCAAGGAAGCCGTCCTGCACAATCATTGCCGGGACTTTCTTGGCAACGGCCTTGCCGCCTTCTTTCGCTACGCCGATGCTGTCTTTCTCTGCATACGCATTCTTCGCGCGGATCTGCTCGTAGTTACGCATCGGAGCCCTCTCTGAATTGCATTGGATTTCCATCACTTCACCCCCTTCTTGTCCTTGAGAGCCACAGAACACCAGCCGAGACCCGTAGTAGCATCGGCACCGATCTGCATGAGGTTGCCGAAGTCCTTTAACTTACCTTCTACAGCAGCGAGTACATCAATTGGTTTCCCGGAAGGAGAATACGGCTTGTCCGCACCCAACACACTGTAGAACAACGTCTCGGACGGCACGTTCTCCTGGCTGAACAACGCACCGCCTTCGACAACACCCGTCTCGTCGCTAATGCGATTGTGGTTGGCGATTTCGCAAGCGTTGCTGACGAAATACGTGAACAGTTCATCCGTCACGACAGCCAGATGATCAGCAAGGTTGCCGCTCAACACATCAGTGCCTGCCGTCATATCCTTCAGGAATTCAACGACCTTGTCCACGCCATCCTTGCACGTGAACGGATAGTCCTCGAAAACAGCAGAATCGGACCCCTTCACAATGAGGTCGCCCGATGCAATCGCCTCGTCGTTATTAATCTTCGCCAGCTCAAGCGGCTTGACACCATTGTCGTAGGCGAAACGTTCCAACGCCAAGGGGCAGGTAAGCCAAGCCCAGCATTTTTTTGCGCTGCGAACGGGGAACAGAAGAATCCGGCCTTCGCCCACAAGAAGCGCACCAGCTGACGCCTTGTCATCTTTACCATCTGCGTTGTTGCCAAGAATCTGATACGCTTCAGAACCTTTGATGCGGACATAGCTCTTCGTCTTTGAGCCGTCCTTGTTTTCCTTCACTTTTTCCTCAACATCAACGCCAACCTCCATCCACAGATCAGCGAGCACGCCCTTGATAGCGCTGCCGGGGATGATCGGGAAGCGCGTGTGGCGCTCGCGCACGACGGGCTGGTCGACTGCGCCGACCGAGGAGCCGCAGCCCACGTGCAGCGGGGTGCGGGTGAATATTGTCATGAGTTTCGTGTTCATTTTTGTTTTTCCTTTTGGGGGTTCCTATTGTTGTTTGCTAAACCTCGAATGGCACTGGAGCGGGAACATACGAGCACACACCCAGTCCAAATCCTTTTTCGCCCAGATCTGAAAGAGATTTCAAGTTGAGCGCTTCAACAAGCTTCGACGCTTCGTCTGTCGTCTTGCATTTAAAGACGTATGACGACCCTGCGGGTACAGCCAACTCAGTCGGCTTCTCATGTCCAAGGGAGTCGTAGCCTGAAAACGCAATGGCCTTGCCGATGCATGCCGCAATCAATGTTGCCGTATCAAACGGTTGGCACTCTTCCTTCATGCGCTCACGGTAGGTCGCGCGCGACTCACCTGGACGTCGCAGTACCTTACTCATGGGAATCATCACTTTCCCCGTGTAAGTTCCTTTCTCGGACTTCCCCAGCCAGTTTGGATACCATCCCTCCACGAACAGCACTGGCGTCAGAAGCGTCCAGCGGACAAAGCAGCTCGGCTCTCCGTGAGGAAGGGTCGCCAGCTTTTCGCGTAGATCCACGTCTGCATCCCTGAACCGAACCATTCCGCCTTGTCCGCCAAAGCGCACCATACGATCCAAAAGATTTTCCGCCAGCTCGGTTTCGATTTCACAGAGCATGCAAACGTCTTTGCATAGCCGCAGGTATTCAGCTTCGTACCGTCCGCTCTCATACCGGTTTTCGATCCGCCGTGACGCACCTGTCGCCGGATCAAGCGTCGTCCCGACACGCGGCTCGACACCGTACAGCTTTTTGTCAACATTCTCCGGTTCGTCTGGATCCTTCTCACCTTTTCCCTTTCCAACTTCGCCCTTGAGGTAACGCTCATAATCCTTGCAGTTGATCCAGCGAGGATACGACTTCTTCTCAACAACGCGATCGGCGAATCCGGCCTGAAGCGGTTTAGCAACGTCCGTAACGCCGATGCTGTCGTCGAATTTGATTAATGTCATGTCCCAGTCAAGCGGCATCGGCAAATAGATTTCTCCGTGTAACATCGGGAACGGGCCCGTCACATGCAGATCAGAGATCTTGCCGTACCAATCGCGTTCAGGCGCATTTGGATTCCTCAAAAGTTCATGGATGACAGCGCTGAAAAGCTGGTCGGGGCGCGGCCAGTTTGCGCCATGTCCGACGTTGAAGACGTCTTTTTTACGATCCTTGTCAACATCCATCGGACGCCCATCCCGGAAGAACAGTACGTCGCGTGGTTCAAGTTCAAAGCATTTCTTTCCCATTTTCATGTCTCCTATCAGTCACGCGGACGATTAATGAACGACTCGCACAGGAACAGCCCCAGGAAGTCATCAGGGTGTTCCGCGAGCGTCTTGTCATTGTCAAGGTAAGAATTAATGTCCGCCTCCGTCAAGACACCTTTGGCCTTCTCTGTTTGCATGATCGAGTGCAGCGTCTCAGCGCACATGACTCCTTTCATCGACGCCCAGTCCGCTAGTAACTTCCCGTCCTTACCACGCCGACCGAGTTCGTATGGTTCCAAGAAACCCGCCAGTTTATAGGCGAAGCCCGCCAGCCGTTCTTTACTCTTGGTCAACGTGTCATATATCTTAAGGGCTGGTGATCTTTCCATTACTTCAGTTTTCCACTTGCACCCCCAGTGAAGGATTTCGCCAGAACGTTTCAATACGCTCACCGCAAGGGCATCGCGTCCGTAAACATGCTTGGCACGGATTTCTGCGAGACGCGCCTCCTGAATGATGTCCTGAAGCGGCTCCTTGGCGGAACCAATGGCAACACCCACCGATGCAGTAACCTTGCGCTCGCCTTTCTCATTTAGTTTTTCCACAAAACTCTCTGCCAACTTCTCAGCTATTCCAAACGCCTTTTCCGCCTTCACGACAGCAAGCACGTCATCCCCGCCGGCATAGACGAGAACCCCTTCATCATCGGCTATTGTCACACTTGCTGCATATTCCGCTAGCTTACAGCTGAAAGCTCGATGCTCATCTTTGCCCTTGAAATTGGACAACTTTTCGCCCATGTGATCGCCGTCCAAGGCGATGACGGCAATATACTTGCCCAAATCGGGCACTTTCAGCTGCTCTGCGCGATGCTTCTTGATAAGATTCATCGCACCTCGTCCACTGTTCTTGTTGTCAGCACGATTACTGACAACATCCAGCGCGACCTCCTTCCCGGAAAGAAAATCCTTCACCTTTCCGTCATCATCTTCGGGCCATGCCGCAAACGTTCTAACATTACGACGCATGGCCATCAGCTTCCCGATGGTCTTGTAATCTTCTCCCATGTTGCCAGTTGGTTTCTTGAGAACCGCCCACGACGTCTGTAAGAACGCCTCAACCTGGCTATCAAACGCAGCAAGGCGATCATCTGGTATCTTCTTTTTGGCATCATTGGCTATTCTCTTCAATTCATCGAGCGCCGCGGCTACCGCCATTTCCGCATATTTCTCGCCTTCTCCCCGAGGAACGCCCACAAGGAAGCGATTGGGGATGCCGGCCAGTTTATCCCTGCTGACAGCAGGGAAAATTGCCGTGTCCCAATACTCGGGGATTTTCTTTAGAGCTGCAGCCGTAATGGTGGAAAGCAATTCCGAACCAGCCTTCAAGTCACCAGTCGTCTCCGCCTGCGCGATGAACTCCTGCACCGGCCCCAGCTGGAACAGGAGGAGTTCCTTGTCCTTGTATTCACCTTCTGCCATCAGTTTTCCTTTCTCATTTAGATTGCCATGTAAGCTTCAGAACGTGCCAGCCCGCGATCTGCTCCGGCGTGACCTCCGCGCCGATTGCCGGGCGAAATCCCTCCGGGTAGTCCGGCGAGAGGAGCCAGCAGGTGTCGAACTCTTCGCCGTCCAGCATCGGGCGGTTCCCGGAGGAGAGCGTCACGGCGGGACGCTCCGTGCGCGGCCGGAGCGAAACGCCCAGCACGCCCTCCGCCGCCGCGCGCGTGTTTTCGTGGCCCCAGAACGACGCCACCTCCGCGCCCGCAAGCGCTTCCTTCAGCGCCGCAAGCGGCTTGCCCTCCACCACCAGCCGTTCGCAGCGCACCAGGCTGAACGGGAAGGAGTTTCCGATTAGGAGCCTTGATCTTGTACCTTGTTTCTGCATCGCCGCACATTGTATCAAATCTCACTTCGGAACGCCAGGAAACAGACATCCGCAGACATCCGCAAACTTTTCGCGGTTGCGCCACGTGATCTGCGCGACAGGAAAGGCCACAGCACGACCTCGCTGCGGCACAAGCGCTTCGACATTGGCGAAGCCCGCCGAAGAAAATTTCTTCCGCAATTCCGACATCACCTTGTTGACGTCTTCCTTTGCGTCCGCCTGCTTGAAACGTGACCCCTCCCTTAATTCAGCCAGCCACTCGCACGGTCCTCCCTTCGGACCGTTCGTCGCTTCCACGAGGCGGGCATGAAGGTTTCTTCCGTGGATGCCATTTGACAGGGCAATCAACGCAGCAAAGCAAGTCGCACTCAACTTCACAACTGTTCCACCAACGAACACGACGCAATTCCAGGCATCAATCTCGATTTCAGGATACGTGACCGCAGGCGGCGCAATGGTCTGTACCTTGTCGATCAGCGAGCGATAGCTCGGAGGGGGGGTCTTGAACTTTTCCTGGAACCAACCGCGAATGCGCACAAAAGGAACATCGAAAAGCTCTATTCCAATCTTCATCGATTGCACCGTCTTTCCCGAAGGCTTGCCCCGGGCAAGCAGTTGGTGTGTCATCCCCTTCTGCGGGAAGAAGAACGGAGGCTCCATGCCACATTCGTATTCCGGCGGAATGAGCACATGGTACACCTTGTCCTGTTCGCGCCCGACAAGCGTCATGCACGAGAAGAGCAGTGCGCTCATCGTCTTGCGGCCTCCGGCAATCGAGCAAAGGATGGTTGTATCGGGCGAAGCATAACCACGCAATTCCTTCAGCATGAAATCCGCCGCAGCAAAATTGTCCTCCGCCGTGCGAAGATCGCGCATGAATTCATGGCTCGCGTCCAGCATTACCTTTATATCGCCTTCCTTGAACTTCAGCTTGCCATCTACACCTATCTTCTCGCGGCGAAGTGCCTCGACAAGTCTGTCCCATATACTTGGTTTCCCGGACAAAATAGCGTCAATCAAATCACTCTTGCCCTTCTCTGTCGTGATTACTGCCACTTCGTCTGGCACGACGGGCTCCTTCTGGTGGGCAAGCGCCCACACCGTTTCCGTGAGCACCGCCGGAGAGGTGCCCATGCCCGCGAGGAGGATTATTCGGTTTGTTGACTTGAATCTCATTTACCGCCTTTCTTCATTGCAGATTTAAATTTCACGACGCAAGCGAATCTGAATCACTTCAGCACGACCATGCCGTCGCGGAGGCAGGCGGCCTCCGCAGGCTGGCCGTCGACGGCGTCTGCGGGAGGATTCGCGACTGGCCAGAGCTCGTCGCCGTTCCAGCGGAACATCACCCTGGCGTCGATGATCCTCAGCGAACCCTTCGCGTCCTTCACCGACGATATCGTCTCGCCCGGCGCGTTCTTCTGGAGGAGGCGGCGAATCGGCCTCCCCACGAGCCCGCGGAACACCCAGTACCACAACGCCCCCACGACGAAGAACGCGACGACGAACACGAGGACGCTCCACGCGACGGGAGCGCCGACGCGCCATGTCGCCCACCCGGCAATCGCCGCGACGCCGCACCACGACGCCACGCCCTCCTCGTCCGTGAACATGTCAACGACGAAGAGCGTGAGCGCAAGCGCAAGCAGCCACTCTGGAACCAGCCAGCTCATTTCGCCGACTCCCCCACCAGAACGCTCGGCAGGGCCGACACCGGCAGAAACACCTTCGCCGCCGGGTCGCCCGTCGCCTGCCTGTACGCTTCAAGCGTCTTCTGGGCGATCAGCACCCTTGCGGCGGCCTCCTCGCCGACCGCGTTCTTGAGCATCTCCAGATACGCCTGCTCGCCGGCCGCCACAAGCTTCATAGACTCGCTCGCCGCCTCCGCGCGCAGAATCGCGGCCTTCTTCTCCGCCTCCGCCTCCTGGACGACGGCGAACGCCTTGCCCTCCGCCTCTAGCCTTATCGCCTCGGCCCGGCGCGACGCCTCCAGCTGCTGCAGCATCGCGCCCTGCGTGGCGGTGTCGGCCTTCAGCTCCTGCACCTCGACGCCGGTGAGGTTCACGCCCCAGCGGCGGGCCGTGTCGGACACCGCCGTGACGACGTGCTCGGATATCTGCGTGCGGGAGGCCAGCACCGTGTTGAGGTCGTTCTGCCCAAGAAACGCCCTCAGCTCGCCGAGAACGGCCTCCTTCAGCGACTTGTGCAGGCTGTCCACCTCGTACACGGCCTTTATCGGGTCGGTGATGCGCCAGCGGAACACGCAGTCCACCAGCAGCTTCACGTTGTCCTTCGTGAAGCACTCGCGCGTGCCGGTGTCGCATATCTGCTCGGTCAGCTCGATGAACACGCCGTCCGTGTTCGTCAGTTCGCCCCAGACGAGCTGAACGTTCTTGAGCTTGTCGAGGCCCGGCAAGAAGAACCTCAGGCCGCTCTGAACGACCCGCACCGGCTTTCCGAAGCGCTCGACTATGACGCAGTGTCCCTGCGGTATCACTTTTGTGAACATATCTGCCTCCCTGTTTCGTGGTTGGCGTCTATGATACATGAAATCGCGGCGAATGTCAAACCGCTCGGGATGATAGTTGTATGCCGCAACAGACTTCGCAAATCGCCGGAGAAGAATCCCGTATGCGCCATTTCTGCCACATTGTCGAACGAACTCTCGATGCTCAAAACAAGTCAGGGGACGACCATGCATCACCATGCGCCGTTGTCCCACAAAATCTTTAGTACAAATCCCGAACTCATTCGCTTATGAATAATATATGATTTAGTTCTCTGCTCAAGAAGATCCGCTTCGGTTCGTGAAGGAAGAAATTCATTTAAGTATATTTCCCAACCTGGACGCATGACATTGTAAATGTTAGTGTATGCCGGAAGCGTTGCAGCATCCGATATCCGCATATACCGGATAATGGAGTTCGACATAGTAATATGATCCGAAAACAGGATGTCGTAGTCAACCATGATGTTCGCAGCCACAAGATCGTTGCTGTTTGCCGCGAATCTTGCCTGCGCCAGTTCGTACACGTTCGACCAGTTTCCGTTGTACCAGTCATTCGTGACGGATGCATAGTTGTTGGCAGTCGGCGTGGCCACAGCCACCGCCATCGCCGCGAACGCGGTCGCTGCCATAATTGCTCTTATCATTTCTTTTGCGCTCATCGTTTTCCTTTCCTGATTGCTACGGCGTTGAAATTCTCCTCCGCCTCACCTCGTCTTCAATCACCTGCGGAGAGCGGAAGAATCGATTGTAGTTGACCGTTCCCGCACGTTCTAGATGATTGTCTGTTGCTGTGGGATTCGGCCAGAGTGTCTTGACCTTCATGTCGGCGGAATACCACATGTTCGAGGAAAGAGACGCCACGGTTGACACTACATTGCTGCCGTCCGCGACGTCCGTGCCTGCATCCCAGCTCATGTCAGCGGTCGCATCATTGCCCGTCCCGATGGACTGGGAGGCCCAGCGAGACAATTCCCACACTCCGATGCGCCTCGTCCCATATCCGGCGAGAAAGCTTCCAAGCTTCGCCATTCTCGTCGGAATGCCGTATAATGTTGCCACGGCTCCGAATCCACTGACATCATCAACCTGATTGTAACGCCATACCGTTGGCCACGCTGCACTATCTACACGACCTCGATAATCCGCTGCACCACCATTGGAAAACCAATCTAGGCCAAATAACGGAGATTGCCGTTCGTATTGACCACTCCCTGTGTCAAGCGCCGCCATCACGTCAGCATATATGGCGAAGTCGTTCTCGAACACGCCGCACACCTCGGCACCGGCAAGCGGAAGCACTATGTTGGCCTCCGTCCACGGCGAGCCGCAGCACCGCCCCCTAAAGCGATACACGCCTCCCGTCTTTGGGTTGACGAACTGCGCAGACAGCCCCGCGCCGGGTACGAGCGCACCGCTCATCCCGGGAACCGCCTCTACCAGCTCCCAGTCGACCATGAGACCGGACGTGGGCGTCCCCTCCGGCTCCAGCTCCAGGCACATGTCAACGGAAAAGTCCATCACGGAGAAGTCGTTGGTCTGGACCACGCTGAAGAACGGGACCATCAGATGGCGGTCTGCGCTGGGGCTGTTTGTGACCGAGAACGGACAGAGGCTCTCGCCGTCGAACGGCGGAGGATTGGCGCTCGTCCCTTGCACGGGCGAAGATGCGTGCAGACGCTTCACGCGCGCCACGGTCAGGCTATGCGCCACGACCGTGCCACCGCCGCCAGAGGCCACCTCAAGTTCAAAGCGCACGTCGCCCGGACGCGCGCTCAGCTCAACGCCCTCAACGAAGAACGCGCACTGCAGCGGCTGCGCGGCGTTCCACGGCGACGGGAGGGCGAACGCTGTCGTCCTCCCCTCGTCCTCCCAGAGGGCGATCTTGTCGGCCCCGGCCGCGACGCGTAGAGTCGCCGAGCCTTGCGCGGATTCCGGCGGCACATAGCTCAGAGAGACCATGCAGGGCGAGCCGCCGCGCATGACGACGGCCGGCACGGAGAAATACCCCCAGGTCTCGGGATTTTCCTCGTTCCCGCGCTGGCATCCGCACTGGGTCCGCCAGCCAAACGTCTGGGAGTACCCCTCCCATGCGGCCGTTACGCTCCACGTCTGGCCGAACCCCGTGCAGCCGCAGTCACCGTCGCAGCCCCACGCATAGCCAGCTCCCGAGAGCGACACCCCGCAGCAGCATCCGGTTGGAGTTCGCAACGACGAAGAGGTCGCCAAGATTAGACTCCCCGTCGTAGTCAAGGACGACGCGCGTTCCGTCCCTCGTGGCGGTAAACCGCAGCCAGAAGTACGCCGCCTCGCATGCGTTCGTGCGCCACGTCACAACGGCCTCGCCGTTCATCCCAGCGCATGCGGAAAGAACGCCGCCGCAGTTGGCATTAAGCCATTCGACCCCGGTTCCAAAGAAATCTCCGCCATGCACGAGCGGCTCTGGATCGACGGAGTTCTCTAGCCCGTCGCCGTCCCAGTCGAATGGGAACACGGGCGCGTACTCAACCGTCCTGTCCTGGTAGCGGTAGTCGAAGCGTCCATCGGCGAAGAACTCAGCCTGGAAGTTCGTGAGGCTGCTGACGTCGTTGCCGACCGGCGCGTTCTCCCACGCGACGATGAGCGAGTTGGACGGCGTGGCCGCGTGCCAGAACACGTTCGAGACGCCGCCGGGGAGCAGATGCCAGTTGAACGCGGGCACATGCATCGTCACTCGTCTCCGCCCTCGCCGATGTTAAGCTGCACAAGCGGCTGACCTGAGGAGAGAAGCTGGTTGGTGACATCGACAAAATACTCCACGAATCCTGGGCGAGCGTTAACGGCGTCAAGCATTAAGAGCGCCGTGTCAAGCCGATTGGAACTCGCCGCATAGCCGTCGATCTTTTCAACAAGTAATCGGTCTATCGTCAATGCGCCCGTACGTTCTTTCTTCCGATTGCGATAGAACATTGCCACGGCCCTTTCCGCTGTACCTGTAGCGCAGTCAAGCGGACGCAATCTGTCAGAAAATCGCCATATACATTCCAGACGCTCACCAGCTGAATATGATTGGACATTGGTTATTACCGCTTCAGCAAACGCCGTGGCGGAATCGTCAACAGGCAGAAAGTCCAACGCCAATTCAATAGCCTTGTCACGATGCACGCCGTTGGGATTAAGCGCAAGCGCAATCAAAGAAGGGGCTGCGTTGGTATGGTTGAGCACACGGCACCTGCCAATGGCGGCACACACTCGCATCTTCTCCCTTTCCGTCGCGTCCTTAAGATTCGCACTTCCAAGCCCAGCTAAATACTGGTCGAATGCGGCTCTTCGCTCGTCAATAGTCCAAGACTCCCAGCCAAATCTCAGAAAGGTCTGCCAAGTGTTCGGGTCTGCTGATGAATCATACACGCGCCGTGAAGATTTCCACGGTCGATGTCCATACATGAGCACATAGTCAAGCGCAGCGGATACGACTTGATTAGACTCCGTTGACGTGTGTGCCATGACCTCGCACACATGAGTTCCTAGAAACAACAAGCAGACAACTTTTGCATATTTCATCGTGGTGTTCCTTCCGCAGGGGTTTTAGGTAAAATGTGCTTCGCTCCAACTTTGGCGGGAATCGCGTTGGGAATATTACTCATGTCAAGGCTGACCATGGTGTCCCCAGGGATGTCCTCCCCCTCCCCGTCTGTGATACCGTACATCAGGAGCTTATGCATCAATGACTCCGTAGTATCTGTTGCCTCGTAGAATCCGCGTCCTGTCTCCTCCCCCCAATCGTACTTTCTATCTGAAAAATCAGACGCAGATACTGGTGAATATGCCGAGGTAAGGAATGCGAAGCCGCCGTTTGTGCAACTGTGGTAGGAATAGCAGTCTTCCAAGCCAAGGTAGTGTCCCAGTTCGTGAGCCAGCGTCGCGGCACCGCTGGTTCGGGTGAGAAATATTCCCGAAAGGAAACGAAACGCCGCGACATTCTCCTCAGAAAATGTTCCCACGAAATACAACGACACGTATTCTGCGCCACCATACTGATCCAACATGTCCAACACCTGTCTGTGAATCTTTTCATAGTCACCAGTTGGATCCGTAACAAGCTCGCTGGTCTTAAGATTCCAATACTCTGTTTTGTCCGAGACATTTGATACGCGCACAAGATTAAACATAATGCCAACTTGGGAAAAGATTTCATTCGCCATCGACACCCGATTTTCAATGTCTTCCGTCGTCCATGGGATATCGCCTTCCGGCCACTCACCGGCATCGGCCAAGTCCATCACTTCAGGCGGATTTATGACTATGGCTTTTAATGTCACTACTCGTGGACTTACTATAGGCAACTTGAAGCGTGGCTGTATCGGGTCGCCGTTGAACCTTGCCTCAACAACAATCTCACCATTCGTCGCTTCTGGCGTGACTATCGCACGTAGGCCATTGGTGGCATCAATTCTTCCAAACCCAGAAATCACAGACCACTTCACATTCTCCGACACGAAGTCACCTCTAACACCCACTTCCAGAATCGCGTTAGTGCCATAGACAACGCATGAAGGATTCACAAACCGCGCACCGGCACACCTTTCCGTCGTGACGAGTTTTCGCAGCGGCTCGATGACATTGAAAGGAGCCTCTGCCTGACATGAGCCGCCGTTGGCAAGTGAAAGCGCTGCCGAGAGGATGCCATGTCCGATATTGGTCGAAGTCATGTAGAACACCGAAGATGGACTGTAATAAACATCATCCGGCACAGACAATGTAATGGCATTAGCACCTGAATAAGGCGTCACACCATCTTCCCAGTAAAGACTCGTGCCCGTATTTCCCTGCACCGAAAGCAACGCTGATCCAGATGTACCGTGCATGGCGCAGAGACTAACCTCCACTCGATATACTCTTTCGGTACGATTACCTCCGGCGTCATCGTTTAAAAACTGCACAGGGCTGCAAGACAGCAGAAGCTCCGGCGTAGGCCCTGACTGCGTTCCGACAGATATGAACTCAGTGTTGGTGGCGCATTGGCCGCCCTGGTAGTACGTCACCAGCGAAACGGCGTTCGTGGCCCAGGCGACTGGATCGTACGAGGCGTACGTCACGCCAGTCGTGAGCGAATGCGAGTCGGAGAAAGTGATGCCCGCGCCGCCAAGCCACGTGCAGCCAATGTAGGCGTCGGCGTGGCAGTTGGTTATCGACGCCGTGACGTTGGCCGTGGCGTCTGGGTAGAGGTGCGAAAGGTTCGATCCGTCAACCGTCACGTCCGCGATGCGGCACAGCCAGCCAGAGCGCAGGCTGTCAAGATGTACCGTAACGTCGCCGACCGTCAGCTCGCGCGGATATGCCGCCTGCGCGTCAATGGCAACGTTCACCACCTCGGGAGGGTCGAGCTTCCGCTCGACCTTCAGATACGCGACAGCACCGCCTGAAAGCGAGAACGGCACCCTCGCCCCGCAGTCGATCGCGAACGCCAGCTCCTCCCTGCCATCGGCCATCACGGGCGTCCCGCCGAAGTCGAGGCACGCCGGCCACGGGCTGCCGTCCGCGAACGACACGCCGAGGGACAGATTACAATGTCTGTCTTCCGCCGTCAGCCTCATCTCTTTCACAAACCCCTTGTATCAACCTGGACGTCTGGACCGCCGAGACGGCGCTCATCCTCCATCTCCATCTGCCGGGCACGCTCAAGCTGAATGCGCACAATTTCCTCGTATGCTCTGATCGGATGTCCTAGAAATTCCTCAAACTTCGCCTTGACGACGGCGTATTCCTCCTCTGGCATCTCCTTGACGCTTATGGCGCGATCTTTGGGCGATATTTCCTTCGACGTCCGATACGCCAATTGTTTCTCGTAGAATTCCGAATAACTCTGCACATAATCCATCTCATATGCGATGAAGCTCTTCTTCACAAAACCGTCGCACTTCTCGGAGCGCGCAGCCTCTATCACTTCCCGCAGCCTGGAAAGACGGCGTACGCGCAGCTCCCAGACATCCATATTCCCCATGCCCCGCCAGCCGATGTCCAGCATGATGTCCCACATCAGTCGAAGCGCACGGGAACGAATGCCCATGTCCAGCTTCTCATATTGCACGGACATGATGCGCTCAACGACCATCTTCACGCACTGCTCGGCAGTCGAAGAGGGAAGCTCCGTGAACCTCTCGCGCATCTGCCGGTACTCTACTCTTGCCTTTTGCGACGCCTGGCAGATGTAGTTTGTCAACGCCACGCTTGCCGCGGCAATTTCGGGAAGGACGTCAGGCGTGGCGTCGGCTTCGGATGCGGGGAGCGGACTTTCCACCGCTCCGGTCTGCCCCGCAGACGCGGGCTTTCCCTCTTCAGCCCTTCTGCAGCCTGCGGCTGAAAGCGCGGCCAGCAGCGCAAGCGCCGCCTTGGACATGTGGCTTGCCATATCTATGGACTCCTGATCTGGTTGTTGAAGAGCCGGACGCCGTTCAGATAGCGTTTGTCGTCGACCTTCCTCGTCACCTGGTTGTTGAACTTCCTGACGTGGGTCGTCCCCCACGGGTCTATGTGGAACGCCTGCGTCGTCCCTTTGATCAAGCCTGCCGGGGCGACACCCGGGGGCGTACCGCATGCATTCCATCCGAACGGGACCTCCCACGTCAACGTTCCGAACATCCAGCCGAACGAGTAGTCGTTCGTCAGTATGCCGCTAGACGTAATCGGGAACATCTCCTCGCTGATCGCGGCCTCGTCGAGAAAATACGCGTCGCCGACACGATTGTTTGAGCTGACGTCGTGCCAGACGCCAGCCCCCGCGCTGCCCGTGTGCGTCCACAGGTTCGTCTCCAGCGCGTATTGGAAATAGCCCTCGATGGATCCTCGGTCGTTCGGTACCTCCTCTATGGCGATGCCCGAAAACGACACCGTGAACGGCGCGACGAAGAATGCCTGAAGAAGTCCAACGCCCCCGGCCCTCCCAGGTGGAAGTCCGTATGTGCACAGTTCGACTTCCCTCGCGACGATCTCCGAAGGCTCAATGCAGCTCAGACGGGGCCGGTAGAAGGCATCGCCCAGCTCTGCGCAAAGCGGATTCTCGCAACTGCGGAGAGGGAATCTGTAGCAGGGCCGGCCGCCCGTGGCAACGATGTTGGTCCCGCCGCCGACCGGATTCCACGTCACGACGGGAGCAGAAGGATATTGAACATGCTCGACCAGTTCGCAGACACCGTATGTATGCCGTCCCTGTGCATTGTTTTTCGGCGCATCAATGATTGGCCTTAGCAATATCCGCACAACCGTCAACATGTTGCTGGAGGAGATTTGCTGCAACGTCGCAAATTCCGTCAACGTGCCCCTCACGTACACGTCGCCCTCCCCCGCGCTTTCCGACGCGCCCTCGTACACGCCCGTCGTGTGGAACGACGAGCCGGCGGCGAGGTTCAAGCCGTCCGGAAGCGCAATCTCGCCGCCGACCGCCGCCAGTTTTGACAAGTTGCTCGACGAGAGCGACAGCGTTCCGCCCCGCGCCCCGCCGTATGCGTCCACGGTGATGCGGACGCGGGAGGAGCGCCTCGGCTTCTGCACGCCGGGCCTGTCGACGTAGGCGTCCTCGAAGATGACAGCCTGTCTGCTGAACGTGACGGCGAGGGACGGCTCGTCGCCGTGCGCCGCCGGGCTGTCCCACGGCGGATCGTCGAATCCGCACCGGCACACGCCGCCTGTCACGGTGAATGCCGCCCCTTCAAGGGCGTAGTCGCCCACGGCTCGGCAGTCGGCGGCGCACGGACAGGATGACGAGCACGCGAACCTGACTGCTCTGCCAACGCAGCTCATGCATCCGCATCCGGGCGACGCGCCCATGAGGAGCGTTCCGCCGCAGTCAACGTTCCACGTCAGCTCTCCGCCCGGATCGCATGGTCCGACCGACAGCGTATAGGTGCGGGCTGTCTCGCCCAGCCTTTCGGCGAAACCGAACTCAAGCGGCCATCGCACCGTGAACGCCCGGCAGTCGCCATCCCTGACGGTTGACGCCACGGCGTTGCTCGGAACGGACACCGTGATCGGCACAGTCGAAGTGACGGCATACTCGATGCCCATCAGGAGCGGAACATGGTTCGTGACGCCGTCCATGGCGACCACCACCGGCGAGCCCAGGCGCGATTCACGGTCTGCAGTGAAGTAGATCGGCGCGGGGCCGCGCTCGGCGACTACCTCGACGAAATAGTAGGCGTTCGTGTTCACGTCCTCCGTGCGCGGCGAGAGGATCAGGTCGGGCGGGCGCATGTCCCCATGCGCCGCGCCGCCGACCTCCGCCGCCGAAAAGACGTTCGAGCAGACGACGTTGTACCACTCGGCGTTCGTGCCGTGGGCGTCGGGTCCGGCGACGAGCGGTTCCGGATCGACGGAGTTCTCTAGCCCGTCGCCGTCCCAGTCGAATGGGAACACGGGCGCGTACTCAACCGTCCTGTCCTGGTAGCGGTAGTCGAAGCGTCCGTCGGCGAATAACTCAGCCTGGAAGTTCGTGAGGCTGCTGACGTCGTTGCCGACCGGCGCGTTCTCCCACGCGACGATGAGCGAGTTGGACGGCGTGGCCGCGTGCCAGAACACGTTCGAGACGCCGCCTGGGAGCAGATGCCAGTTGAACGAGGGCACAACCGCAAGCGGCGCGTCAAAGGGGCGCGGGAAATACGACGTGCGCAGCGTAGGGCGTATCTCGCCACGCGAGAATACCGTCAGCCCGTCGAGGAATCCGCCGCGCCACGGAAAGAACCAGTCGTTTGTCGCGGGGATGAGCATCACGTCCTTGAACCCGCCGCGCACGAGCCACGCCTCGTTTATCTGCGGCGCGTCGAGGACGCCGCGCCCCACGATTTCGTAGCCCTCCCGCGTCTCCGCCACGCGCCAGCCGTTGCTGACGTCCTCTTCCGTGACGGCTATGATCGGGGGCTGAAGCCCGCCCATGAGCAGCGCCGGCGGCGGACCTACCACGTTCGGCGGATCGTTGGTGAACTTCGCGTAGCCCCGCTCTACGCCGATCCAGAACATCGCGCCTATCAGGAGAACGCCCACGGCGCCACGGCTGCAGATTGTCCAAATGGAACGCCTCAATTGCCTTGCAAGCAGAACGGCGGAGGCGGCGAAGAGCACTCCGAGCGAGAGCGCGGCCGCCAGGCACAGCAGAAGCAGACGGCATGTCTCGGCGAATGTCCGGCAGTCCCACATGCCTCACCTCAGCATAAGAACGGTTCCATCGACCGTCGCGCCGACAGCACCGACGTCGCCTCCGACGTCCGCGCCGCGCACGACGACGCACGCCATGTTCCAATCAGGCTCGTAGAGCCACGCGGGCGGCGCGGAGGAGACGGATGCGAACACAGGCGATCCGTCAACGCTCGCCGCGAGCCGCGAGGGCTCGCGCCCGCGCCTCAGGCGAAGGTTCCACCTGAACTCGCATGGAGCCACGGCGGACGGCTGCGCGGCCTGCAGGACGGACTCGCCGTCCGCTCCGCGCATGAACCACGCGCCGCAGTCCCATCCGGCCGTCATGCGCCGCTCGTCCGGCGACAGCGCTCCGTCGCCGTCAAGATCCACGCCGAAGGCCACCTCAACGTTGTTGGACGCCGAAGGCCGGAAGACGAGCGAGAAGGAGAGCGAGCCGGATGCCGACAGCGCGGACAGCGCGACGTTGGTGCATGCGCCCGCGTCCGCGAACGTCGGCTGCGGCAGCGGCGCCGCCGATGCGGCGCAGACGGCGATCGACGCAAGGACCGCCGCCATTATTCTGTTTGTCGTTGGCATTGTCATCACCTTTGCCTTGGCGGTGAATAGTATAGCATATCGGCGGAGATTCCGCCTGTTTTCATCTTAGAACACTTTCCTTTCGGGTACTGGCGGCAGATTACGTGCTAGCAGTTCCCCTTGACGCGGTTGTGATGCCTGCAGAGCATCTGGCAATTCGCCTCCGTCGTGTCGCCGCCCCTTGACCAGGCAGAGACGTGATCTGCCTCCATTTCGTTGAAGGCGTAGATGCGCCTTGCGTTGGCTTCGTGTCCGTTCGCACAGTCTGAACAATTTGAGATGCCACCGGACTTCGCTGCTTCGGTCTGCCGCCTGTACACTTTCCGCGCGATCTCAACGCTGAACATCCTCACCTTCAGCAGTTTCTTGTCAGACTCTCCGCCAAGGACGTATTCGAAGATGTTGCGCCTGTTCTGTATCTTGCCGTCGTCCGCGTCGGCAAACAATGATTCGACGCGCTCCCAGACCTTGTCGGGATCGTACGGCTTCGCATGGTAAGTTTCGTAGAGCCGCCCCCATTCAAGCCCGCACATCTCACTCCTCGTCTCCTTGAACACGCCGTCTATCCAAGCTATGACACTCTCGAAATACCGCGTCAGCTCGGTGATGTCGGAACTGTAGCGATGGTCTTTCAGGTAGTCCCTGACATTTCCCTTCGACACCCACTCCAGCGCCTTTGCAAGAACCGCCTGACGCTTCTCGTCCCCCGCCACAAAGGCCTTCCACTTCTGCATGTTCGCGTTCGACGAGTTACTGAACACCGCCTTGGCCGCCGTGACGAACGGCCCCGAATACGTCGCGTTCAGGAGTTCCTGGTCGTTGAGTGGTTTGCCAGCAATGTTGATTGTCCTGAACCAGTCCTTTATCTCCGCCTCGGGGTCGTCGCCCTCCCCCTCGCAGATGTATATCGTCAGCGGAATGTCGAGCATCCATGCATGGTGCGCTGCATCGAATTTGTGCGGCATCCCGTTGGCGTCAAGGACGTCAAGCTGCCCCGTCACGAACCGCCCGAAACTCGTGATGCGCTGCTGTCCGTCGAGAACCTCGTACTTGTCCTCGCCCACCTTCAGGAAATAGATGAGGCCGATCGGGTACTTCTTCAGCAGCGAATCCACCACCGCCACGTCGTCCTTGCCGTTCGCGTAGATATAGTTGCGCTGGTATTCCGGCTGGATCGTGAGCTTGCCGCTCCATCCGTAAAGGCCACGGCCTTCTAGGGAGTTGTAGGAGAATCCCTTGCAGATGTCTCCGACTGTGATGTCAGTACGAAGTTCGGTTTTCATTTTGTCCTCCTATGGCGAATTGCCAGACGTTTGAATATGGGTTTACCGTCGATTCTTGGCTCGGCCAAATCAAACTCGTGGTCACGGCCATGGTTGAAAACACCCACAATCTCAAACTGCTCCGGGCAATACTTGTCGAGGAATGAAATTGGCACGCCCATCACGCCGTCATAGTCGCTCGGTATCGCATCGGTGAACGGGACTTCGATCGCGTCGTAGTTGTCGTACTTCCTGTAGCCGATGCCTTTCACCTCCTTGTGGCGTGAATACTTGATGTTGTCCGCCACCGTCATAAGCTGCAAGGGCTGGTGGCGTTTGCCGTGTTCAAGGTTGGTGAACCACCTCACGCCCGGAACACGAATCAACCCTTCGCGGTAGTCATGCGAGTTGTAGTAGCTCAGTTTCTTGTCCACCTCTATCGG
>JAEEGL010099025.1_pt1 | contig 30794 bp, 27 predicted proteins | sample 9134231 | NCBI WGS metagenome assembly JAEEGL01 (sample SAMN16246548, study PRJNA631951) | gut metagenome | biome: gut microbiome; feature: rumen; material: fiber-attached | host: Bos | place: Iran: Karaj | collected 2018-10 | reverse complement strand
TAGTCTCCTCGTTGCCACCAAAAATCTGAACGGCATACGCCTTTTCGTTTGGAGCACGCCTCATCAATAGTTCTGTCTTTGCGTTGTCGCGGGTCAAAGCTTCTGAACTGACCATTTCCGTGTAAGCAAAATCTGCTCCGCATTCTGCACAGATAGAGCGGAAAGCCCTGTCAGAATAACCTGCGACAGGTGCGAGAAAGAGATTGCCTGGAAGAGAAAGATTTCCGATTTTTACGGGATGATATAATTCCATAATTTAAAAAAATACCCCGCGCAAAGGCGGGAAAAGCATGAAGAGAATTTCCAAAAAGAAAAATCTCGCGGAAAATTACTCAGGAAGATTAAAAATCTTACAGCTGTTTGTCCAAAGAATTTTGCTCAATTCTTCAAGATCGATTTCCAGCATTTCAGCAAGGAAACGTGCCGTAGACGGAAGATATGCAGGCATTGCACGCTTTCGCTCACGATACTCTGCCGGAACCATGAAAGGACTTTCCGTTTCGATGAGAATTCTGTCGTGAGGAATGTTGAGTACAGTTTCGTGAAGGTTTCTTGCATTGCGGTACGTCAAGTTTCCTGCAAAAGAGAAGTAAACATTCAATCCGGCATCGAGACATTTTTTTGCATAAGCGGCATTCTCGCCATAACAGTGTAAAATCGCACCGGCAGCAGGAATACGCTCCTTTAAAATGTCAAAGACATCTTTTCCAGCATCGCGGTTATGAATTACGACAGGGAGATTATGCTTTTTTGCAATTTCCAGCTGAGTTATAAAAAGTTCTGTCTGCCTGCGCTTGTCTCCAAACTGCTTGTAATAATCAAGGCCACATTCTCCGACTGCGATTACGTTAGGAAGTTTGAGGCTTTCTTCGATTGTCTGGATCCAGTCCTTGCCGGGATTTGTAACTTCTGCAGGAGCTACACCAACTGCATGATAAACTCCAGGCATGGACTTTATGTTTGCGTAAACCTTCTTAAAATCGTGAAGGCTGTTATTTATGCTTACAATACGTGTTACTCCAGCCTGCTTAGCCTGCTGAATAACACGCAACTGTTCTATCGGATCCTCATAAATGAGCCCGATATGGGCGTGAGTATCAAAAAATTGCATGGGCTTTCTTCCAAATTAGATGGGATATAAGAATAGGGCAGCTAATTTTCTGTGCTGCTCATGACGATAGAATAACAGAGAAAATTTAAACTGTCAAATTGAGAATGTCGGTATAAATCAAATGAGCGGGTGCAAATAAAAACTACAGCGCATTTGCTTATTTGACATAGTTTTAAATACTATGGTAGAATCACAAATTGGAGTTTGGTAGTTTTTTATTTGGAGTAAGAAAAATTGGCAAAAACTAGACATTACAAAAAAGTCGAGAAAAATGTTGTCGCTTCTTTCTTGAAAGCTCTTAACCGCGGATTTAACTATTTTATCAGCATTTTCGTCAAGATTTTCCGTGTGTGCGACAGCAAGCTTACAATCATGATTGTTCCTCACTCACAGGGTAAGGTTATAAATTTCAGGACAAATATCTTTTCTTTAACATTCGGAATCGTCCTCGTAGTCGGAATCGTATCTTCTTTTGTTTACTTCAAAAAGCATGACTCAACCATCAGCGAGGAATTAAGCCGTTCCATGAAGGAAAACCGGGAGCTTCTCGCAAGTTTCGATGAGCTTCGCGACGAAAACAACAATGTCCTTCAGACTGCAAAACGGTTCAAATCTTCACTTTCTCAAACACTCTCACTTTTGGGAATTGACCAGACAAAAACGGTCGCTAAGGCTTCTGCCTCTGACAGTGACTTAAACTCACTTTTTGACAATCAGGAACGTGCATTCGGCTCAACAAAAGAAGCAAACGACATGCATCAGCTTACCGCATATCTCGAAAACGCAATTCAGCCAATTGAGCAGCTTGGAAAAATGCTTGAGAGTCAGGAAACTCTCTTTGCGGACACTCCGAACATCTGGCCGGTAAAAGGCGGAATCGGTCATATCTCTCAGCCATTCGGACAGACTACACATCCTATTACAGGCAACTGGTACATTCACAAGGGACTGGACATTTCCACCTGGCGAACAGGCGACCCGATTCTTGCTACAGCAAACGGTCAGGTTGTAACAGTTGCTTACGATTCAGGTTTCGGAAATTACGTAATCATAAAACACAAGCATGGTATGTACACACGCTATTGCCACATGAACACCGTATATGTGCGCAAGGGTGAATTCGTAACCCAGCGAAAAGTAATTGGAACTATCGGAAACACTGGCATTTCAACAGGTCCTCACCTGCACTACGAAGTTCACATCGGTTCTGATGTTGTTGATCCTGTAAAATACGTAAACGTAAAAATTACAAAATAAAACATGAATTTTTTAGCAGATGACGTTTCAATCAATACAATTATAGGCTCTGGTTCTGCTGTTTCAGGCGACATTCACGTAAACGGTTTTGTGCGCATTGACGGCGATATCGACGGAAATCTTGAATCTACAGGAAACATCATCGTCGGAAACAAAGCCCGGGTAAACGGAAACCTCACCGCAGTTTCTGCTGTCATCGGCGGAATCGTAAACGGAAACATCTACGCCCCGGAAGGCATAAAGCTCCTTTCTTCTTCCGCAGTCATTGGAAACATCACTACAAAACGGCTGCAAATCGAAGAAGACGTTATCTTCCACGGACACTGCATTGCCCTCAAAAATGAAGAGCAGTTTCAGGAAGCAACCGAGCAATATTCAAACGAAGTTTCCATCAAGAAGAATTACTTTTCAACAGTAGGGTGATTTAATGGCTGAGATTTCTTCAATAAATGCACAATCATTAAACACCGCTCAGTCACCTTTTTTCGCTGCCACACAAATGGCATCACAACAGGCAGCTCTTCAATCAAAAAAAAATGAGAAAATCAAAAAAAGTGCATTTTCATCAGCACTCAGCAAAAATCATGAAATTTCGGAACTGGTTTCGGAAGGTCTTCCTGCAGAAATTGCCGGAATGTCATCCGCAGACGCGATTGTTTTCTTAAAGGATGCACTTGATATTGCAAGCGAAGAGCTAAAACACCGTCAGAATCTTGAGTCAATGGAAAATTTCCGCAGAAAAGTCAGCCAGTTCATGAAGTACATCGTAAAAAACAACTTTGAAATAAACCGAGAGAAATTATCTGAAAAAATGAGGTTCAGAATAAGCAAAAGAACGGGCAGGCCTGTTGATCCAAAAATACAGATTCGTGTTATTGATCAGAAAATAAACCAGCTGGCCAGAGAAATGCTTATCCTGAATCAAAAAAATCTCCATCTTCTGGCCAAACTTGAGGAGATTAACGGACTGATTGTTGATTTATTGGCCGAGTAAACACAGCTAAAAAAGTGCGTTGCACATTTAGCAAACTTTCAAAAACTGTGGGGGCATAGTATGAGTGATATTTTTGAGCAAGATATAAACGATGAGAATGAGGATCTTTCAAGTCTCGAAGACAATGATTACCGGGGCAATGATACCGTAGATGAAAATTTTGTCTATCCGAATCCTCTTTTTCTTACAAAGCTGGAGTATTCAAGCGAGGGAGTTTACATTTCCCTTCCAAAAAACATAAAGGACCTTAAAAAAGATGATTATGTCATCATCCCGACACGCTATGGAAAAGATCTGGCAAAAGTTCTTGGAAAAATCAATTATCCGGTCGGAATAAAGCCTTCAGAAATCGTCGTTGCTGAGCGAAAGGCAAATCAGGATGACTTAAAAAAATTTGAGGAATTAGGCAAAAAAGAAGCTGATGCCTTTAAGATTTTTAAGGAAAAAGTAGAAATCCACAAACTCGACATGAAACTCGTCGCAGTTCACTTTCTTCTGGAAGAATCAAAGGCCCTGTTCTTTTTCTCAAGCGAAAACCGCGTAGATTTCCGCGAGCTGGTAAAAGACTTAGTTTCTGTCTTTAAAATGCGAATCGAATTGCGGCAGATAGGCGTCCGCGATGAAAGCAGAATCACAGGCGGGCTTGGCGTTTGCGGCAGACCATACTGCTGTCACTCAATCTGCGACAAACTTCCTCCGGTATCAATCAAAATGGCAAAAGAGCAGAGTCTTTCCCTCAACTCCATGAAGATTTCCGGACAGTGCGGACGACTTTTATGCTGCTTAAGTTATGAATACGGATGCTACTGCGAGGCAAGGAAAACACTTCCTAATGAAGGACTTCACATCCGCTATGATGACACCAATTTTAAGATTACGGACGTAAATCCCCTCAGAAGAATAATAAGAATGCTCGGTGAAGACGGCAGGCTTTTAGAAATTCCTGCGAGCAGATTCTCAAAAGAAAACGGAAGGTGGATTCTTCGGTAAAAATGCAGGCTATAAGTAAAGGCAAGGCAAAGGCTGAGTTTTTACGCCTGCATTACTGCAACAAGATTTGCGGAGTCAAAGGAAAGCGGATTTTTTGAAAAATCAGAATAAAAATCCAATTTAAAAAAACCAGCCCGCTTCGCATTTTCCTCGATTTTTTTTCTGGTCAAAAAGTTAATCTCGGCATTAGTAAAAATCGAAACCAATGCTCCAGAACCTCTTTCGATTTTCTGGCTGCAAATATAAGTTTCTTCATCTTTCTGCGAGATTTTTGTAAGGCATCTTGCGCGAATGCTTTCTCGTGCAGGCAAAAAAAAGTCTTTTTTACCTTCGTATTTTTCAAAGTTTGGCAGTGAAATTATGAATTTGCCGCCTTCAGAAAGCAGATTACGGCAGTCATAAAAAAGTTTTGCCATGAGAGTGTTGTCCTTTGTAAAAAGGATGCGGCCGTCAAGAATGGAAATCACGTTGTAAAAGCCTTTTCCGAGATAGCGGCTGATTTCAAGTGTTGTCATGTTAAAAAAACGGAGCGACATGAGCTGAGTCCGGCGTTTTCGGTTTGCTGAATCCAAGAGATTCTGAAAATTTTCTGTTCCGGTAACATCGGCTCCATTTTTTGCAAGGAAATGTTCAAAGGCTCCTGTCCCGCATCCAATCCTCAAAAATTTTACCGGTGAATCGTAGTTGAGGCATTCTTTTTCATAAAACTTTTTTAACTCGTCTGTAACAGGGAACAGCTCGTCATAGTATTCAGTAATAACAGCACTTATCTCCATGAATCTCATTATAAAACCGAATTTTTATAAAAACCAATTTTTTTGCTTTAAAAAGACCTTTTTTATGAAAAAAACAGGCACTTCATCACAGATGAAGTGCCTGTCACGCATATTGTTTATTAAGAACGGAAGTTTAAGCTTTTGAAAAATGATTGTCTTGAACGCATCTTATGGCAGATTCAACTTTGTAACCTGAATACTCGCTCTCAAGAATCGTTATGGCACGCTCAACAGTTGCGTGAAAAGAAGTAACGCCGTTAAGAGTTACCTGCTTGTCACGCACGATAATCCAAAGCTCATCAATATGAAGGCCGTGCTCAAATATAAGTTTGTTTGTCATCTGCTGGGCGAGAATAAGCTCATCGACTCTTTTTCTGCCGGCTTCCTCTATAGCTGGGGAAATATTGTTTTTTATTCCTGCCGTAATCATTTCTGCAACCATATTTGGATTTATGGATGCCGTGTTGATTGTTGCATGAATCATCGAATGATCAGTCAAATCATATTTGAAGCAGCTTTTGTAAAACGCTATCTGCCTTTTGTCCGCGTCAGAAAGCAGTTTTACGGCGACTTTATCCGTTTTAATCCCGGTAGATTCTCTTAGATGCTTTAATCTTTCTTCGTCTGTTGAGACAAATCGGATTGTAATGTGATTCGGAACATCCCTGAGAAAAAGAAAGGCTCCGCGTCCCATTATGACGCAGTTTCCTTTTGAAGCGATATCAAGAATCACATCACTGAGATAATTAAGATATCTGTCACGATTTTTTGCAAATCTGTCAAGAAATCTAGGTTTCCTTTCGTCGTATTTTATAAAGTCCTCGCGAGGAAGACCTTTTGCTATAATGCGGTCTTCGATTTCTTTTTTATCGTAAAAAGTATATCCGAGACGGCGGGCAATAAGCATTCCAATCTCATCGCCCAAAGAACCGAGCTGGCGTGTCAATGTAACTAATGCCATCGCTACACCTCTGTTGATTCACTCACAAAGCAGGCGATTCCCTCGCCCATGTATTTTTCACGCAACTTCTCAACGATTGCAACGATTTTTTTGCAATCATCCTCACTGCAGTAAATTATGTACATCATGTTGAGCTGAGGCCAGATTGCATCTCCGAGCCGTGGATTAGAGAATCCTGCCCCCATTACATTTGCAAGTTTTGTATATTTGAGTCCGACTTTTTCTTCTTTGAACTCGGCAATAAAATCTTCTTCGACGGCCTGAGAGAAGATAATCTCAACTCTCTTCTGAACGCCGGCATGTATTTTGATGTTTTCAAGATAACCCATTTTTAAACTCCTCCAAATCTTTTGCAGCTCTGGCGGCTTTTGCCTCAAGTTTTGCACGTTTTTTTTCGTCTTTAATCCGCTGCTTTTCTTCAAGCAAATTCAGTTTACCTTCTTTTATAAGCTGTTTTCTTCGCTTTTTCTCGGCTTTTCGCAAGCGCCTGCTGTTAAAGATAAAGTAAATTGTCGGCATGATAAAGAGAGTCATCATGGAACCGAATGTCATTCCTCCGAATACGGTAAGAGAAATAGGCTGCATTGACTGAGAACCTTCACCAGGGAAGAAAGCCATAGGTGCAAGGGAAATAACCGTCGTCAATGTTGACATGAGGATTGGTCTGAGTCGGTTTCTGGCGGCTTCAACACAAGCTTCCCTCAGTTCCATTCCACGCTTTCGTAAAAGGTTCGTATAGTCAACCAGAACGATACCGTTGTTTACGATTGTACCTACAAGAACGAGCATACCCATGATTGTGATAAGGTTCAGCTGAGTTCCCGTAATTCCGTAAATCATGATTACACCTATGAATGAAAGAGGAATTGTGAGGATTACGATGAACGGATCCAAAAGTGACTCAAACTGAGATGCCATTACGACAAAAACAAGAAGAGCCGCCATTATCGTAATAATGCCAAAATTTACGACATACTCAATCATTTCTTCCATTGAGCCACCGAGCTGAACGGTTACGGAATCATCTTTTGGAATATTGTCCGCAAGGAGTTTCTTTACGCCAGCCTGACATACACCAAGAGACATTCCCTCAAGACGATTAGCCGTTACATTTATGATTCGAGACTGATTTTCACGATAAATTGTAACTGGAGCCGTAGTCTCTTCATAGTGAGCAAAACTTGAAAGAGGAATTCTCTGTCCCTGAGAGTTTACGACAGAAATTGAATCCAAATCATCAAGCCTTCGTTTGTCTGCTTCTGCAAGGCGCACGATTACATCGACATCTTTACCTTTGTCAGTGTAGCGACTTGCCGTAGTTCCATTGATTGCGCCGTTAATTTCTGAGCCGACAGAATAAATGTTAAGTCCAAGCTCATACATCTTATCTCGGTCAACGCGGATTGTCGCTTCAGGCAAACCTTCTTCCTGATCGGAAGAAACTTCCTGAACGAAATCACCGCCCTTTTCCTTGAGCAGTTTCTCAACCATAGATGCATATTCACGGACAAGATTCAAGTCATCACTTTTTACACAAACTTTAATATCACTTGAACTTGAAGCACTGTTTGCATTTGCTGCAAAAGCCAAATCTGCGCCAGGGAAAGAATTAAAGTATTTTCGGAGCTTCTTTTTAGCTGATTTTTCATTGTCGTAGCCAGGAAGACGCTCACTTGGAGAATAAAGAGTAAAGGTGATTGAACCTTTGTTTGTCTCTGTTCCGGCAGAGAACATGCTTGTACCACCGACAGTCATCGTCGCGTACTTTACGCCGACAAGCTCCTGACGGGCAATGTTCTCAAATTCATGCATCATGTCATCAGTTGCTTCAATTTTTGAGCCTTGAGGCAATGTAAATTCAACTTCTACCGTATTCGAAGCAGAATCCGGCATGAAGATGAATCCGATTACCGATATTGAGGCAAAAGACATGATAAGGAGTATGAGCAGCGTAAAAAGAGATGCCTTTCTGTGGCGAAGGACAAAATCAACACCTTTGGCATATTTTTCATCAAGCTTAGCAAAGAAAGTGTTGAATGCTCCGTTGATTGCATACATTATCTCACCAAATTTACCCTCGCCTTTTTTTGTCGTGTCAACTTTATCAATCTTGAGATATTTAGAAGTCAAAACAGGCACGAGACACATCGCAACCAGCAGAGAGCAGGAAAGAGAGAAGATGATTGTCCATGCGATATCATTGAACATCTGTCCCATAAGTCCAAGGGTCTTCTTAAACATGAGCATTGGAGCAAAGATACAGATTGATGTAAGGGTTGAACTTGTGATTGATGAGACCATTTCCTGCGAACCGAGGATTGAGGCAACACGAGGTTTTGCATCTCGCTGACGGTAAGCATAAATATTCTCAAGAACGACGATTGAGTTGTCTACCAGCATACCTATACCCAGCAAAAGACCGGCCAAAGAAACCATGTTGAGCGTAAGTCCCTTAAAGTACATGAGCATAAGCGTTATGAACACAGAAATCGGAATTGAGAGACCTACGATGAAAGTAGACTTTATTGATCGCAAGAAGATGATGAGGACTAAAATCGCAAGCAAAGCACCCTGAACAACTGATTTTACAACTTCATTTATAGTCTGTTCGATGATGTCAGTCGTGTTTGTCGTTTCGATTAATTGAACATCCGTAGGAAGCTCTGCCTTAATCAGCGGAATCACCTTCCTGACATTTTTTGCTGCCGTAACTGAGTTCTTTCCAGACTGCTTTTGAATCATGATGACTACACAAGGTTCTCCGTCGAGATACGCAAGTGTCGTCTCTTTCTTGTAACCGTCATAAACATCAGCAACATCTCTAAGTCGAATCGTGCGAACCTGAGGATTGTTATATCCGTCACTTTCACCAACTTTGTAAGAGATTACCGTATTCTTTAAATCATCAATCGACTGATATTTTCCACTTGTCTTGATGCTGTAGTTTATATCTTCGGCATTGATTGTACCGCCCGAACTCTGAACGTTCTGCGCGCCAATCAGCTGGGCAACTGTCGAAATCGAAAGGCCATAAGCCTCAAGACGGTCACGAGGAATATCTACGTTGATTGAACGCTCTCGTCCACCGGTAACATAAGCTGAAGCAACACCATCCAGCTGCTCAAGGTGAGGCTGAACAACATCCTCTGCATAAGTTCGAAGCTCTTCCGGAGTACGACTGCCCTGCAATGAAAGCATCATGATAGGCATCATGGCAGGATCCATTTTTATTGTGATAGGTGAATTTGCCTCACTTGGAAGATAACTTCTTACCATGTCAATCTTATCTCGGATTTCGTTTGCCGTGGCATCAAGATTAACGCCATAGTTCATTTCCAGGATAATGAGGCTGACACCCGTCATTGAGCGCGACTGCAATTTCTTAAGGCCGGAAAGACCTGAAAGCGAGCTTTCCATCGTTCTGGTAAGGCTCTGCTCAACTTCCTCAGGGCCTGCACCGTTGTAGGAAGTGTATACAATCATGTATGGCAAATCCATTTCTGGATACATGTCTACAGGCAGTTTGAATACACAGAAAACACCGAGCAGGACAGCCATCAAAAAGACGAGGAATGTCGTTGTCGGTTTATTTACACATCTCTCTGAAATAGTCATGAATCACCTCTTAATTACTAGAAACGATATTTACCTTTGAGCCGTCATTCAAAAGAGTCTGGCCTTTTATAATGATTTCGTCTCCAACTTCCAGGCCGTTTGTGATTTCAACTTTGTTATCAACAGAAATTCCTTTAGTAACGGCGCGAAGACCAACAACAGCAGGGTCTTTTCCAGTTTTTGGAGTCGCAATCACGAAAACATAATTCTTTCCGTCGCGGGAAACGATTGCAGAAGAAGGAACAACGATTGCATTTTTTACGCTTTCCGTAACGAGTTTAACTCTTCCATACATGCCGACTTTTACGCGGCTGTCAGGAGGATTAAGACGAAGCTTTACACCCATAGTACGTGTTGAAGTATCGAGGACTGGACTTACCTCAAAAACTTTTGCACCAAATTCAACGCTTGGATACGCATCAAAAGTAACCGTTGCTTTCTGTCCGTTTGAGATTCTGCTTATAAAACGCTCTGCGATTGCAATTCGAATTTCAAGCTCATCAGTTCTGGCAACTTTAGCAACTGAAGCCGCCTGCGACACAGTTGAACCGATAGTTACTGGAAGCGAAGTGATTCTTCCTGCGATTGGAGCTTTTACAGGGCTGTCGTTATAGACAACTCCGACTCGAAGAGGGTTTACATAAGCGATAACCTGATCTTTTTTTACCATGTCGCCAACTTTTACCAGAATATTCGTGATTTTTCCGGCCTGATCAGGCAAGACCATTACTTCATTGACAGAAGCCACATCTCCACCAAATTCGAGATATTCATCAAGATTTCCTGCTGAAGTTTTGTAGGTTGATACTGCGTAAAGAGTTTCAACTTCTTTTGTATCTGCTTCTTCCATATCTTTTTTTACGCAACTCATCAAAGTAAGTACGGCAATCATTGAAGCGGCTTTTATTACAGATTTCGTCATTCTTTTCATATGCATCTCCTTATTATTTTGTCAAATCAGTATGTAAGGTTGTCTCCAAATCCATCAGAGCAGAAATATAAGCCATTTTTTTGCTCAAAAGGCCAAGTTTCGTTTGATTTAATGAATTCTCAGCATCCCTCAAATCAAGAAGCTCCATCGTACCGTTTCTGTAAGAGCGTGCTGACATGTCATAGTTTTCCTGAGCAACTTCAAGAGTCCTCATCATAGAATCAATCTGTTCTTTTGCCGCGTTAAGAGTATCAACAGCTTTCTTAACCTGCATTTTTTGATTTTCCTTGAGAGTCTCCATTGTAATCTCAAGTTTCTTGATGTTTGCCTTTAAATCTCCGGCCTTCTGACGGTTTGAGCTGAATGGAAGCATGTTGGTAATATTCCAGGCAAGCGTAAAGCTCAAAGAACCGGCATCGTACCACTTTCTGTCCTTTCCGAAATCCTTATAAAAACCAAACGCTTCTTCTGTATAGGCTGGCTGCCATGCGTAGTTGATTGCCAGGGCAGGCGTGAAGCTTGCAAGATTCAATGCGGAAAGCTGCATTTTCATCATGTTGATTGTTTTCTGCATTGACTGAATGTCCAGGCTTTCGTTTGCATATTTTGAAAGAAGGTCATCGGCATCAGCCTCGATATATGTCGGCTCAATTGAACCGTCAAGCTCAATATCAGTTCCAACAGGCATTCCTATAAGGAAAGCAAAGGTATCAAGCTGCTGCTCAAAAGAACGCTCCGCATCCTCAACTTCCGGTTTTGTATTCTCGTAGTTGACCTGAGCCTGAAGCATCTGGATTTTAGGTACGAGTCCGTTCTTAAAATTTGTGTTAGCCTGATTATAACGTTGCCTTGCGTTTTCCAAAGTTGTTTTCTGAATCTTAAGGTTTTCCTGCTGAACCAAAATTCCATAGAAAAGCTTTTTTATGTTTACGATTGTTTCGTTCTGGCTCTGTTCCCAGGTGATTTTTCCGATTTCGTAGTCAGCTTTTGCAGCACGAATTTGCTGGATATAAGCAAGTGAGAGATTTAATCCAACAGAAGCGCCACCAACTACAGACCATCTGGATTCTTCATTCTTAAAATCCGTTACAGGCTCAGCACCTGTTAGAGTCGAGGCAAGCTGAGACATGGCCGCACTGCTTGGAGAAAATTCCGTGGCACGACTCATAGTTCCGGTAACCTGTGCATTTGGCAAAAAGACATTCCAAGAATACCTTGAAGCCCTGGCTTTTATCTCCAAATCGATGTCGATGCTTTTTAACGTGCGGCTGTTTTTCTCCGCATACTCAACGGCATCTTCAATTGTCAGCTTTACAGTCTCTGATTTTGACTCAATTTCGTTTGCTGAATTAACAGCCGGTTCCTCAGCGAAAACTGAAGTTTCCAGCATAAATCCGATTAAAAACAGATTTACAATCATTTTTGCTGATTTTTTCATCTATTTCCTCCAATTCCATTCAAAATATAATCTATCAGCAGCATGAATCCCTCCATGCGTTTTTCTGCACTAAGATTCTTACCCTTTGCCTCAACCAAAAAAGCAACCGGAAGACATTTTATCCAGCCTGTAATCACATCACTTTCGTAAGTGAATCCAAGGTCAGGAGCAGAAACCTGTTTCGGAAGCTTTTTCTCCCAAGGCGCATATTCATCGTCGTTCTCGCAATCCTCCAATTTTTTTGCCGGAATTTTTTCGTTAGTCATCAAAAGCCAGCCGCAGATTGGAATGATTGAAGGTCTGTTTACAAAATATGCCATTTCAGAGGCAATCAAAACATAAACATACTCAGTAAAATTTTGAGCCTCAACTGAGTTTTCTATTATGATTGTCTGAAGAAGCTGAAGTTCCTTATTCACAAGAGTCTTTATCATTTGATTTTTGTTGTCGAAATATTCGTAGAGCGAAGACTTTGCCATTCCAAGTTCATCAGCTATTCTCTCAACCGTAACGCCAGTCATCTTGTATTTTTCGATGACGGTTGCCAGCGCATTAAAAATTCGATTTTCTTCTGGAAAAACCTCTGAATCTATCTCACAAATCTTGAAAAGCTCTTTTTTTCGTTCTTCTGAAATCTTTTCCGGACAAAAAGCATCATCTGAAGAAGTAGAACCAGAAAGCCCCCCAATCATGAGGTTTACGATTTTTAATCCGAAATCTTTTGGAGTTTCATCAAGTCTCTTTAATTGATGAAGATGCTCCTGAAGTTTTACAAAGAAGAAGATTGTCATTCCTGCAAAAACATGCTGCGTAAAGACTTTAATGTCGGAAGAAAAATGCTCGGCATAGGTTTTTCCAGATTTTCCGGAGATGAAGGAAATCCCAAAATCATTCATTTTCTTGAACATATGCTCTTCGTAGTTAGGCGAAGAAGACATTTGCCCAATCAAGTAATTTATGTGTGTTGGATTTTCAATAAAGTATTCGATTAAGTCTGCCAAAGATTTTTTTGTCTGCTCAAGATTCTCGGCATCAAAATCCTTCATGTATTGTGCAAGATTAGAAATTACAAGGTCTTCCATTGCGTCAATAAGGGCATCTTTGTTTTTAAAATGCCGGTAAATCGCAGGTTTTGAAAGGCCAATTTTTGCCGCAAGTTCATTCATTGAAAATGAGCTGTAGCTTGGATGCTCCAGAAATGAAAAAGCCGTATCGAGGATAATTTCTTTTGTGTTCTTAGAATTCGAATTTCTTGCCATATTTTATACCGAACATTCGGTAACATAAAATATACCGAACATTCGGTAACATGTCAAGAAACTAATCGTTTACAAACTGAGCGGCTTTAGTTTGAGAATTGTTCCGCACGGATTTTAAACTCATCCAAATCTTTGCATTTAAAATCCGCCGCTTTTTGAAATTCTTTTTCGGACTCATCCATTTTTCCAACGGCTGCGTATGCGACGGCAAGATTTGCATGAATTACGGCAATTTTCGGCTCAAATTCTGTGGCTTTTTCAAGATTTTCTACTGCAAGTTCGTATTTTTCCTGTCCGATATACATGGCTCCAAGACTTGCATAAGCCTCTCCTTTTTGAGGATTCAAGTCTATGGCCTTTCTGTAATTAAACTCAGCTTTTTCATCATCCTCAAGCAAATGATAGTTCATTCCCAAAGTGACAAATCCCCTGTAATCCGGGAGTAAGGCAAGCGATTTTTCTGCATAAACAACGGCATTCTCCAAGTCATCAAGCGAAACGTAAAGATTTGAGATGAAACTGTAAATTGATTCTGGATGATAATTCGTCTCTTCTCCAAGCGCCTGATTAAACAGGGAAAGCGCCTCATCATAATTTTGGGAAGAATAGGCTTTCATTGCCCGCTGAACAGTCAAGTCACCAGATTTTGAGCATGACGCGGCAAAAAAAACAAAAATAACTGCCGAAAAAACAGAAAACTTTCTATTTAAAAAGAGATTTTTCATGGATTTCATAATTAAAGATAATAAAGTGAGAAATGCAAAAAATCTATGGGTATGATTTCGGATTTTGTTGTCAATTGTATTTTTTGACCTTATAATTTTAAGATATGGTAAATATTCTCCCAATTGCAAGCGGAAAAGGTGGTGTTGGAAAGAGTGCCACCGCCGTAAATCTTGCAATAACACTTGCAAAAAGTGGTAAAAATGTTGTTCTGGCCGATTTTGATTTCGGCGGTGCAAATTTACATACGCTTCTCGGGCTAAAAAACAATCACGCAGGCATGGGAAATTTTATCTATAAACAGACTTCGGAACTTTCTGACCTCCTGCAGTTTACCGGAATTCCAAACCTTCGCTTTATTGCGGGCGACTGCCTCTATCCAGGAACGGCAAACATGGATGCAGGAACAAAAAAACGCGTCATCCGAAAACTAAATGCTCTGGACGCTGATTATGTGATTCTCGATTTGGGCGCAGGAACTACTTACAACACGCTCGACTTTTATTTAATGACTTATAACTCGATTTTGGTTTCAACTCCAGAATTAACGTCAATCCTCAATGCATATTCCTTTTTAAAAGCCGCTTCATTCCGTTTTTTTATGAAGCAGTTCAAGGTAAAAAGCGATGAACGAAGATTTATCGATGAATTTCTAAGGGCAAGTTCTTCTGGAACTGAATCATCTTTTATTGAACTTGTACAAAAAACTGCCGAAAATTTTAGGGATACCTGTCAAAAACCGCTGCTTGAGCTAGAAAAATTCAGGCCTCAGGTTATCATCAATATGGGTTCAACTTCCGGTGACCTTGAAATGGCAAAACGTTTGCGTGCTTTGGTACAAAAAAAGCTTGGTCTTAAAATGGACTTTGTGGGATTTTTACCAAAAGACGATAAAATCAGTCTTGCCGTCGCTTTAAGAACTCCGTTGGCGATTTCAGATCCTGATAGTCAGTTTGTAAGGGCTGTCCAGACGGCATCAGAAAGAATTTTACAGCATACATACGAATACAATGAATTTGAATCCTATGATGCTGACATAAACGAAAACGACCTCCAGATTCTCTCGGAAGAATTTGAAGAATCAAAAAGTGAGTTTTCAGGGTACGAGGAATAAAAAATGGAATTAGAAGAGACATTAGCTCAAATCAATAAAATAAGTTCGAGTTCAGAGTCAATTTTTTTGGAATTAGGCAACCTTTTTCCGTCATTGCTCAACAAGGAAGGAGGAACAGCCCTTCAGTCTCTTGAAAAAATGCTCTCAACATTAAGCACTGGAAACACAGAGGCTTCAAAATCCGAAAAAGAATTTTTCAACGATTACGGAACAAAATACACGCCACTTTTCGACAAACTCAACGAAAAAATAACCGACCTCGGAAAACTCGATAAAATGATTGCAGAAATAAAAGAAGATTCCGAGCAGATGGAGCTTATCGCACTTAACGCGATGGTAATTTCGATTAAGTCAGGAGAAAAAGGTCAGGCATTCAGCCGAATCACGGAAAACCTTCAGCGACTTTCAAACGACATGTTCCTTTTTTCTGATAAGCTCAGTGAGGAAGAAGGACATCTCCTCGAATTCATAAACACATTAAAATCAATCTTCTCAGGAATCATAGACTCACAGAAAAAACTTTCCACAGAAGGTTCCTCAAGTTCCGCAGAAATCCGAAACTTAATCTCAACAGTATCACTTCCTCTGTCGGAAATGGAATCTGATGTTGACGAAATTTACCTTCCAATCCAAAAAGCAATGGAAGGTCTTCAGCTTCAGGACATTATCCGCCAGTCGCTCGAACACGTGCAGAGCTGCATAAAAGAAATCTGCAAGCCAGTAACATCAGCACCGGGCAGCGATGAAGAACTTGATTTCGTTTCATTCAACATTGCGCTTTATGAGCTTGCATGCGACGTCCTTAAGGACATAAACAAGCACGTAAACAAAAGCTCAGAATCTTTTGACACGAACTGGAACGAAGTCATAGAGCTGCTTGATAAAATCGAAAACGAGAAAAACGATTTTGAAAAACGATTCCTTGCAGAGTACACCGTCGGCTCAGAGAATATCGACAAGCACCTCTCAAAAATCATCGAAGAATTTAAGAAAATGCTCGAAGAATTCAACAATTATCACGTCGTTCAAAAAGATTTGCTCCACACAACGCAAAACATCACAGCACGTGCACGTACAATCTATGCCGTATTCGACAATTTGCGTCCGGTAATGAGCCGTCTTCATCACGTAAGAATCCTGCAGCAGATTGAGGTTTCAAAAAATGATGCGATAAAATCTGTCCAGGATTCCGTAACCGACATGGACAACTTAATCAACTCCGCAAATGAATCTCTGGATGTAATGCAGACTCTTTTGGAGAACTTCATCACCGACACAAGCACAATGATTTCTACATTTACCGAGTCAATCAACAAAGACAACAACAACATGATTATCCTCAAGGATGAAAAATTAAAATTCTTTGAGGAAATGAAAGTCGGCAAAAACACACTTTCTTCCATTATTCAGGACTTTACGGTTTTTCCTGAGGGCTTCCAGCAGAAGTGCGTAGTCGTCCAGCAAAACCTTCAGAATTTAAGGAAGATGAGCACAAACATAAATCAGTTCGTAGAACAGCTTAAAGAATCTCAGCAAGAACTCATCGAAAAGAAAGAACAGATGCTGCAGGAAAGGAACATCAGCGAATGGAACATAAAAAACAGCCAGTTCAGCGAGCTGATAAATCACTTTACAATCACAGCACATAAAGAAGTCGCTGGAAAACTCGGAGGCTTTAACATTGAAAAAGGCTCTGAATCCGGAGAAATAACGCTTTTCTAAAGATAAATGAACGAATACTTTGATTTTCACTTTAACAAAAAAGTAATAACGATTTATCCAGGTGAGTTTTACTCAACAACGGGCACGGAAATGATTTCCACGGTGCTTGGCTCCTGCATCAGCATCGCCCTTTATGATGAGGAGCGGAGCATCGGCGGACTCAATCACTTTATGCTGGCAAAAGATTGTTCCCTCGACACTGATGAGGGAGATCGCCTTATGGGAAAATTCGGTGAATACGCCATCGAGCTTTTAATAAAGGATTTGGAAAAAAAAGGAGTTCCTCTTTCCAGATTAACTGCAAAAGTGTTTGGGGGAAGCAATGTCTTTAAACTTCCCTCAACAAGCGGTGCTCAAGTTGGCGACGTAAACATAAAATTCGCCTTTGAATTCTTAAAGAAAAAGAATATTCCCGTCGCAATGTCAAACACAGGCGGAAATCTTCCAAGAAAAATCTTTTTTGATCCAGTAACGTCAAAAGTCTACATGAAGTACATCCAGAACAGCCGACTGGAAAATGCAAATCTGGAGTCAAAAGAGACCCTGTATCTGGAAAACCTGAAAATCAACGAAGTAAAAAACTTATTTCCAGAGGGAAAATAATCTCATCAACAGAAAATTACGTTTCTAAAAAAGCCAGCTTTGTTAAAATCCAGCCGCACCTGCATTCTGAACGTCAAATTCTATAAAAGAAATAATCTTTTCCAAATCAAGAACCAAAATAAATGAATCGCCGCGTCTTGCAACAGATTTTACAAAGTCACGCTGTGCTTCCGGAATGCCAAACGAGACGGATGCTGCCGGAATCATTGTAAGGCTTGAAACGACATCAACTTTATCTGCCACGATTGAAAATTCAAACGGCTTGTCCCCATCCTGAGGAAGCTCCATATCAATGACAGAGCACTGAGACAAATCCTCACTAGGCGAAAAACCAAACAGGCGCCGCAAATCAACAACAGAAATAACGCTTCCGCGGATGTTTATTACGCCCAGAAGGTAAGAAAGAGAATTTGGTACCGGAGTAAGGGTCGTAAACTCCATGACTTCTTTTACATGGGAAACAGGAACTGCAAACATCCCATCACCCAAATTGAATGAAAAGTAAGAATCATCGTTCATGGCATTTTCTTTCATTTGACTGCTCCCATAAAGTGCCTTAAAATATTTATGTACTTGAATTATACGGCATAAAATTCAAAAAAGATAGGAGAGATAAAAGAATGGCCGCAAAAAAATCAGATTTTTTCGCTATAGCTTGGCATGGCTCTGCCGGAATAGAACAGGCTCATTCTTTAAAAGACGAGCTTATGCAGGCATTTGAGCAAAATTCAAAAATCCTCCTGGACATCTCCCAAATTGATGATATTGATATAACGGGTATTCAACTTATTATTGCCGCACACAAAGAAGCTGAAAAACTCGGAAGGCAGTTTTTTGTCATAAAAAACATTCCAAAACAAATCTCAGATTTTATCGCCTTGAGCGGAGTTATCATCGATAATTATACAATTCAGATGCCGGAGGAAAATGCAAATGCTTGAGCAATTAAATTCGGTTTTCTTTGATGAGGCAAATGAACTTCTGGACAATCTTGAAGAGCAGCTTCTGGCTTTAAGCGATAACCCATCAGACTCAGAAACAATTTCCGCAGTATTCAGGGCCATGCACACAATCAAAGGCTCTGCCGCAATGTTCGGTTTCAATGACATTTCTTCAGTCACTCATGAAATCGAATCCGCAATGGATCAGGTTCGAAACGGAATTATTCCTGTCACTCCGGAACTGATTGATTTGCTTTTAAAAGCCCGCGATCACATTCGGCTCATGCTGGAGGCCGGCGCAGAAGTACCAGAAAACATAAAGACAGCCTCAGAAGATCTTGTCCTCGAATTCAAGGTATATATTTCAAAACACGGTGGAAGTTCTGCAGAATCAGCGAGCGTAACTCAAAAAAAAGTTCAGGCTCAGCTTGCATCGGCTGCTTCGGCGACAGAAAACAACAGCTCTTACCGAATAAAATTCCGCCCTTCAAGAAATATCATGCAGAATGGAACGCGCCCGGAGCTTTTAGTAAAAGAACTTGCTGAACTTGGAACGGCAACAATCACTGCATTCCATGATGATCTTCCAGAGCTTTCAAAGTTAGATGAAGAAGCCTGTTATTTTATGTGGGATATCGTTCTTACAACCACAAAAACAGAAAACGACATAAAAGATGTTTTTATCTTCCTTGATTCAGAATCAAAATTTGAAGTCGAAAAAATTGATTTTGAGGCAAACACAAAAATCGGAGAAATTCTTGTAGACCGCGGTAATGTCTCTCAAACTCACCTTGATAAAGTACTGAACGCACAAAAACCGCTTGGAGAACTTCTTGTGGATGAGCACATCGTAACTACGGAGCAGGTACAGTCAGCGCTTGCAGAGCAAAAACACTTGCGCTCGCTCTCGCCTACAGGTCAGCCACAATCAGGAGCACCTCAACAAACTGTAAGAATCAGCTCAACAAAACTCGATGAACTCGTAAATCTTGTCGGTGAATTAGTAACTTTTAACGCAAGACTTGAGCAGCAGGCAATCAAAACAGAAAGCATATCGCTTAAAAATCTAAGTGAGCAATGCGAAAGAATATCCATAATGCTGCGCGATTCGTCTATGGGACTTAGAATGGTTCCAATCAGCACTCTTTTCACAAGATTCAGGCGAACAGTACATGATCTTGCAAATCAGCTGGGAAAAAGCATAGAGCTTATTATGGAGGGAGCCGAAACAGAACTCGATAAAACCGTAATCGAAAAGCTTAATGATCCGCTCCTTCACTTAATACGAAATTCCGTTGACCACGGAATAGAACTTCCAACGGAACGAATCGCTTCCAAAAAAGAACCGATGGGACACGTTACGCTTTCTGCCAAGCATGTCGGAGCCTTTATCCTCATAACAATTAGCGATGACGGACGAGGCCTCGACAAGGATGCTGTCCGCGCGAAAGGCATTCAGAAAGGCATAATAAGCGAAAAAGACAATCTCTCCGAATATGAAATTTATAACTTAATATTCCAGCCAGGATTTTCAACGGCAAAAGAAGTCACTTCAATTTCCGGCAGGGGTGTCGGACTTGATGTTGTAAAAAAGGACTTGGCAAGTCTTGGCGGCTCTGTTTCCGTCGAAACGACAAAAGGTCAGGGAACGTCTTTTGTTTTAAAAATCCCGCTTACGCTTGCAATCATTGACGGAATGCTTACTTCAATCAACAACATAAAATACATAGTTCCGCTCAACACAATCGCAGAGTGCATGACATTTCAGGCCGATCCAAAACACAAAAATGATTTGATTCTTAACACAACTCTTCATGGAAAAGAAATAAAGTGCATCAACCTGCGGAAATTCTTTGGAGTTGAGTCTGATTACCCGGTAAAACAAGAAATCGTCTCAGTTTATGACAACGACAGAATAATCGGTCTTGCAGTAGATAAAATCTTAGGAAGCAATCAGACAGTCATAAAACCGCTTGGCCGACTTTTCAACAACTGCACGGGAATAAACGGCTCTTCAATTTTAGGAGATGGTTCCGTTGCTTTAATTCTTGATGTCCTTAAATTAACGGATTTGCTGCACAAAATTGAGAAGGAGATGGAATGAGCGAAATAAAGACTTCAATCGCAAAAACTTCTCAAACGCTGGCTCAACAAACAGCTTTCCTCAACTCTCCGTCAGAACTTACTGACATACAGTTCAATAAAATTGCAAATTTCATTCAGACAAACGTGGGAATCAAGATGCCTGCCCAAAAAAAGATAATGGTTCAATCCAGGCTGCAGGCTCGTTTAAAAGCCCTGCAAATCAGTAATTTTGATGACTATATTCAGTATGTTTTTGCAGGCGGAGAACAAAGCGATGAAGAAATCGCACTGATGATAAACGTCATCACGACAAATCTGACAAATTTTTTCCGAGAAAATCAGCATTTTGAAATAGTTTCTCAAAGGGCACTGCCGGATTTAATCGACAAAGGCATAAAAAATATTGGGCTTTGGTCTGCAGGATGTTCCACCGGCGAAGAACCTTACACTCTTTCAATTGTAATGTCTGAATTCATCCGAAAACATCCTGGCAAAATCATAGACTTTTCGGTTCTGGCGACAGACATTTCATCACGAGTCTTAGACAAGGCTCAACTTGCGGTTTATCCTTTTAGCAGCGTTGAAAACATAAGCTATGAACTAAAAAAACGCTATTTCCTAAAAAGCAAATCGACAAGTGATTCTCAGGATGCAACCGTACGCCTCAAACCGGAAATCCGTCAAAAAGTTAAATTTGAGCGCTTGAATTTCATGGACAGCTCGTACCCGATTCAGGAAAAGAAACATATCATTTTTTGCAGGAATGTTTTGATTTATTTTGATAAGCCAACGCAAGAAGCTGTTATCAAAAAACTAACGGATCATTTAATTCCTGGCGGATATTTGTTCTTAGGCCATTCAGAAACAATTTTCGGAATGGATTTACCACTAAAAAGCATCGGTCCGACGAGCTTTATAAAGATTTAGTAATGTCAGGAAATACAAATGGCTATAAAGGTTTTAATAATAGATGATTCTGCATTAGTCAGACAGACAATAACAGACGTTCTCAACGGTACCAATGACATAAAGGTTATTGCAACGGCTCCTGATCCGATTATTGGCGTAAGAAAAATTCAAAATGAGCGGCCGGACGTAATCATCCTTGATATCGAAATGGCTCGGATGGATGGCCTTACATTCTTGCGTAAAATGAATGAAACCATAGACCCAATTCCTTGCGTAATATGTTCATCTCTTGTGCGAAAAGGTTCAGCTGAGTCACTGCGCGCACTTGAATTAGGTGCGGCAGGAATCATTTTAAAACCATGCGTAAAGACAAAGCAGTTTTTTGAGGAATCAAAAATTCAAATTGTTGATGCAATCAAAGCCGCAAATCAATGTCAGGGAAAAATCAAGCAGCTTATGCCGTCTCGCTCACGTTTTACCAACACAGAAAGCGTAAAAAAATCAAGTATTGACGATATAGAAGAACTTGAGCCAATTTCGGAGACAAAAGTGGAAATTAAAAAAACGCCACGGGGAGTTCAGCCAAAACTTACTGCTGACGTCATCCTCGAAAAACCGAATCCCGCCTTTGCACCTATTGATATTACAGAACCGGTTATCGTCGTCGGTGCTAGTACCGGAGGCACAGAGGCACTAAAGGATTTCCTTACAATGCTCCCGGAGGATTCCCCAGGAATCGTTATAGTGCAGCACATGCCGGAACATTTTACAGCTTCATTTGCACAAAGACTGGACAATCTGTGCAAGATTTCTGTCCGCGAGGCAGAAGACGGAGATTTAGTACAGAAAGGTCAGGCGCTTATTGCACCTGGAAATCATCACTTGCTTCTAAAACGAGAAGGACGTGAATACTATGTTGAGGTAAAAGACGGTCCGCTTGTTTCAAGACACCGCCCGTCCGTAGATGTTTTATTCCGTTCGGCTGCACAATATGCCGGAAGAAACGCAATTGGAATAATCATGACTGGTATGGGTGATGACGGAGCTCGCGGAATGAAAGAAATGCACGATGCAAATGCATTCAACATTGCTCAGGATGAAGCATCTTGTGTTGTTTATGGAATGCCTTGCGAGGCTGTAAAAGCTGGAGCTGTGGACAAAATCGTTCCATTGACCGAAATAGCACAGACGATGCTGAATACAGCAAGACAAAAATCAATGAACAGAGGAAATTCTTTGTTTAAGAAATAGATTGCGACATTTATAAGGAGGAAAATACTATGTCAAAAAAAATTCTTGCAGTTGATGATTCAAATTCTATCAGAAAAAGTATTTCGTTTATTCTCGGTCAAGAGGGATATGAAATTGTAGAAGCAATTGACGGAGTTGATGCTCTTGCTAAAGCCAAGGCTGACAAATTCAATCTTGTCATCACCGATATCAATATGCCTAACATGGACGGCATCGAACTCACAAAACAGCTTCGGGCAACAGAAGGGTATAAATTCACTCCAATTATTGCCCTCACAACAGAAAACCAACAGTCAAAAATGGAGGAAGGAAAAGCAGCTGGTGCAACTGGCTGGATTGTAAAACCTTTCACTTCTGAAAAATTGATTGCTGTCGTAAAAAAAATAGTAGGTTAACACTAAGCCTGACTCCGCTAAAAACAAGCGGAGTCTGTTCGCAAAATTTTAGAGTTCTTTCTTAGGAGTGTCTTTATGAAAAGCATCAGAACTGCAATCACGGTTTTTATAGCGACAGTAATTATCGTAACGGGTTTAACTCTTACGGCAATTTCGATTTTTGTTGCCGGTCGGACGATAGACAAACAGACCTTATCTGACATGAAAACGCTCGTTGACAACGTATCAAATTATGCTGACCTTACTTTGGAATCAGATTTAGTCGCATTGAGAACCCTTGCGGAATTTCCAATTCTCAAGGGAAATTCTTCCTTACGAGAAAAAGCTCTTGAAATTGCAGAATATATCAAAAATGTCGGAGAAGCCCGATACTTTATTTTAGCAGATGTGAACGGACATTCTTACACGTCAGAAGATATTCCGCGCGAAATTCAAAACCGTGATTATTTCCGGGAAGCCGTAAAAGGAAACTCCGTAGTCAGCGGACCAATTTTAAGTGCACGTGGAGAACCAGCCATCTATGCTGCGGTTCCAGTTTATGATGACAACGGAAAGATAATCGGTGTTCTTGCGGCAAATATTGAAACATCAATTTTCAAGAATTTTGCATCTCAGCTTTTCATCAGCAAAAACGGAACGGTCTCAATAATAAACAAAGAGACTGGCGCAATTCTTTATGCTGAAAATGAAGAATACGTAAAAAGTGCCATTTCTTATGAAGAATTATCTCAAACTACAGAAAAAGGATTTGCTGAACTTGCAGCTACATCAAAGAAAATGATGGCAAGCTTAAAAGATTCAGAAATCATCAAAATCAACAATAAAGATTATTACATAGCCTATACACCTATTGAAATTTCAAACTGGGCTGTTGAAATACATGCACCAATCTCAGACTTTAAGGAAGGCATAAACTTAATGACTATTCTTCTTATTGTCTGCAGTTCAATCATCATAGCAATTGCCGTTGCCATAGGATTCGGTTTTGCCTCTTCAATCGCACATCCTATAAAAACAATAAAATCAGCTCTTGATGCAATAACATCAGGTGATTTGGTTCTTTCATTCATAACCGATGATGAGCGAAAAAAACTAACAGACCGTGGTGACGAACTTGGAAAGATGGGGCTCGCATTAACACAAATGACTGCATCGCTGTCAAAGACCATTCGTACAGTACGTGAGGCTGCCGTACAAGTAAAAGTCGGAGGTGAGCAGCTTTCTTCTTCGAGCCAGGCAGTTTCTTCAGGAGCAAGCGAGCAGGCCGCTTCTACAGAGGAAATGAGCGCAACAATGGAGCAAATGACAAGCAATATCCGTCAGACAGCAGAAAACACGGCAAAAACTTGTGAAATTGCAAATAAGGCCGCAGCAAAAGGCGAGCAGGGCGGTATGGCTGTCGAAGAAACAGTCTCTGCAGTTGAAGCCATCGCCGAAAAAATAAACATAATCGAAGATATAGCCGGACAAACAAACATGCTCGCACTCAATGCAGCAATTGAAGCTGCGCGTGCCGGTGAAGCTGGAAAAGGATTTGCCGTTGTCGCAAGTGAAGTCCGCAAACTCGCCGAAAAAACACAAAAAGCAGCGGCAGAAATCGGCGAAATCTCAACAAAAACGCTGGAAACTACTGAAAATGCCGGAAAACTCATCCGTGATGTCGTTCCTGAAATCGAGCACACGTCTCAACTCATCGAAGAAATTGCTACAGCAAGTCGGGAACAAGATAATGGAGCACAACAAGTTTCTTCCGTCATAATTCAAATTGATACGGTTGTTCAGCAAAATGCCAGTGCAGCAGAGCAAATGGCAGCAATGGCAGAAGAATTAAGCGCGGAAGCTCAAAAACTCGTACAGACTATTGCATTCTTTAAGATTACAGAACAAGAGCTAAAACAATCAAATGCAAAGAAAATCGAACTTTCCGAGCCGATAAAAACAGATGGTTCGACTCCGGAAGCTGAGCCAGCAAAAAAAGAAGAGGCTTCTTCAAATCCTGCACAAACAGGTGAAGCAACAGAAGCGGACGTTTCTCACTCACAAAAACCTGCACCAAAGAAAATCAACCGCTCTGCAATAACAAAACATGAGCAGAAGGATGCACCAAAGCCGGCAAAACCAGCAGGTTCATCTCCAGCGACAACTGCAAGCACACCAATAAGCGGAACAATTGTCAGAAAGACCACGGCCGATTTAGTGAGCGATGCAGATTTCGAAGAGTTCTAGGATTATTAGCTTATGATTTCTAATTATTTAACTTTTACAGTTGATGAAACAATCTTCGCGTTAAATGTAGACTCTGTTCTTGAAGTATTGAATTTTTCATCTCCAACTCAGGTTCCTTGCGCGCTGCCATATATCGAAGGATTGATTTATTCGCGTGAGCAGGGAATTACCGTGGTCAATTTTAGAAAACGCTTTGGGTTAAAAAGTTTTCCAATTGATAGCCGGACAAAGGTAATCGTGGTTGAAGTCAATACTCCGATGGAAAATGATCAGGCTCACATAACGCTGTACGGATTAGTAGCAGATTCCGTTCAGGATGTCGTTCAAATTTTCGAGCCTGAAATCATTAACAAAGCAGCATGCAACATTCCAAAAGAATTTGTCTCTCAAATACTAAAATATAATGATAAACCAATGTTCGTTCTCAATTCCTCAAAACTTTTTGAAGAAGCAGCAAAAATGAAAGTTCAAGGAGCATAATAAACATATCAAAACAAACTCGAAATATAATATAGAAGATTTTTAACGCATAGTTTTGAACTTGACCATAGATATAGTACAAAAACACATCGGTTTTCGCCTTGACGACAAAATGCTAATTTTATATCTTTAAATAAAGTTTTTTTTGGAGGACAGTTTTAAATGGCAGAATTTAAAACATCAGATTTTGACCTTACAGGCAAAGTCGCTTGGGTAACAGGTGCTTCTTACGGAATCGGTTTCGCTATTGCAAAAGCTTTTGCAGCCGCAGGTGCAAAAATCGTTTTCAACGACCGTGGTCAGGAACAGCTCGACAATGGTCTTAAAAACTATAAAGAGGCAGGAATCGAGGCTCACGGATACATTTGTGACGTTACGGACGAAGCTGCTGTTCAGGAAACAGTAAAAAAGATTGAGAAAGACGTTGGAGTTGTTGATATTCTCGTAAACAATGCAGGAATCATCAAACGTATTCCAATGCTCGAAATGAAGGCAGAAGAATTCCGTCAGGTTATTGATGTTGACTTGAACGCTCCATTCATCGTTTCAAAAGCCGTTCTTCCAGGAATGATTAAAAAAGGACACGGAAAAATCATCAATATTTGTTCAATGATGTCTGAGCTTGGCCGTGAGACAGTTTCTGCTTATGCAGCTGCTAAGGGCGGTCTTAAAATGCTCACACGCAACATCTGTTCAGAGTACGGCGGACAGAACATCCAGTGTAACGGTATCGGACCTGGATACATCGCAACTCCACAGACAGCACCACTCCGCGAGAGACAGCCAGATGGTTCACGCCATCCATTCGATCAGTTCATCTGTGCAAAAACTCCTGCTGGACGCTGGCTCGACGCAGAGGAACTCGCAGGCCCTGCAGTATTCTTGGCATCTGATGCATCAAATGCTGTAAACGGTCACATTCTCTATGTAGATGGTGGTATCCTCGCTTACATCGGTAAACAGCCATCATAAGGAAGTTTTTCCTGAAAAAAAATCCACTTAGCCGTTCGCTAGGTGGATTTTTTATTTCTCACATCTATAAATCGTGATACACTAAAGCGCAAAAAATCAAAAAACAATGGAGTTTTTTATGAATGGAAATGTAATTGTCGGTCAGTCTGGTGGTCCAACAGCTGTAATCAACTCAAGTCTCGCCGGTGTCTTTAAGACTGCAAAGGATCGCGGTGCAAATAAAGTTTACGGTATGCTCCACGGAATAAAGGGTCTCCTAGACAGGCAGTATGTAGACTTATCAGAAAAATTAAACTCTTCTATGGCAATTGACCTTCTCAAAAGAACTCCATCATCATACCTTGGTTCTTGTCGATTTAAGCTTCCTGAAATCAATTCCGGCAAGGAAACTTATGAAAAAATCTTCAAAATTTTAGCAGAACTCGACATTCAATACTTTTTATACATCGGTGGAAATGACTCAATGGACACCATCAACAAGCTGTCCGAGTATGCAAAATCAATCGGAAGCAGCATAAGATTTATCGGAGTTCCAAAAACAATCGATAACGACCTGGCAATCACTGATCATACTCCAGGTTATGGCTCTGCTGCAAAGTTTATCGCATCAACAATGAAAGAAATCATTCGTGACGGTCTCGTTTATGATTATCCTACAATTACTGTTGTCGAAATAATGGGTCGTAACGCAGGATGGCTTACAGCAGCTGCAGCACTTGCAAAATCAGATGACTGTGAGGGCGTGGATTTAATTTATCTTCCAGAAAAAATATTCGACGTAGATCATTTTATGAATAAAATCAGGGAATTGTCTGACAGCGGTAAATCAATCGTCGTTGCAGTTTCTGAAGGTGTAAAAGTAAGTGACGGACGTTTCCTATTTGAGCTTGCAGAACATGTCGAGTTTGTTGATGCATTTGGTCATAAACAGATGTCCGGAACCGCAAAATTCCTGGCAAACAAAATCACCGCAGATCTGGGAACAAAAGCCCGTGCAATTGAACTTTCAACACTTCAGCGATGCGCAGCTCATATGTCCAGCCGAACAGACATTACCGAAGCATACAATGTCGGCGGTGCTGCAGTAAAAGCCGCTTTTGAAGGCGAAACAGGAAAGGTTGTCGTCCTAAAACGCGTATCAGATGATCCATATATGTGCATCACTGAAACAGCAGACGTAAATAAGATTGCAAACATCGAAAAGAAAATCCCGCTTGAGTGGATTACCGACGATGACTATGTAACGCAGGATTTAATACACTATATCCATCCGCTCATTCAGGCAGAATTAAGCCCTATTATGGTTGATGGATTGCCACGACATTTAAATATTAAAAACTAAAAGAAAACAGGCTGTCACAAGTGACAGCCTGTTTTTTGCTTAACATTCTTAAAGAAAGACGTAACGCTTAAGCATTTACTTTTCTTCTTCTACGCCCCAGTGGTTATACACATTCGCAAGAATCGCGCCTGATATATTGTGCCAGACAGAGAAAATAGCTCCAGGAACTGTTGCCATTGCGAGAGTTGGGAATGCTGTAGCTGCAAGACTCGTTGCAAGACCAGAATTCTGCATTCCAATCTCAACAGAAAGAGCTTTTGTTTTTGGAGCATTGAGACGAAGGATTTTTCCAAGCCCAAATCCACATCCATAGCCAAGAAGATTATGCAGGATTACAACTACAAAAACCAATGCTCCTGTAGAAAGAATTTTTTGTGCATTGTGAGAAACTACAGTCATTACAATCATACAAATTGCAATTACTGAAATAAGAGGCAAAATCTTCACAAGTTTCTGCGTAAATTTTCCAAAGAACTTATTGATGATAAAGCCAAGTCCAATTGGGACGATCACTACCTTTACAATTGAAAGGAACATCGCAAAAACATCAACATGAACTGTGGTTTTCAAGAGGAGATAGGTAATTGCCGGTGTTAAAAGTGGCGCAAGAAGTGTGTTTACGCTTGTCATACCAACAGAAAGAGCAACATCACCTTTTGAAAGATATGTGATTACATTGCTGCTCGTACCACCAGGACAAGTTCCTACAAGAACGACTCCTGCCATCAATGCAGGATCAAGAGAGAAAATCTTGCTCAAAAGAAATGCAAGAGCCGGCATTATAATAAACTGAGCTGCACAACCGATAAAAATGTCTCTTGGGCGGGTAAAGACAAGCTTAAAATCTTCAAGTCTGAGCGTAAGTCCCATACCAAACATAACAATCATCAAAAGATAGTTGACCCAACTTACCGAAATCCAAAGTCCCGTTTTTGGAATAAAAAGAGCGGATGCCGCAAGAACAAGCACAATTATCGCCATAAATTTACCGACGAAATTGCTGATTTTTTCCAAAATATTCACTTTTTTGCCTCCTAGCGATATTTTAAATTGAGTTATTTTACTCACTTTGACAGTTTTTGTTCAATACAGTGATGTTCGAAGAAACCGAAACTTCGCTTGTTGTAAAACCCCTTGCATTTCAATAAAATATCTTCTATGAAAACATCAAAATTCTATCTTTCGACACTCCGCGAAGCTCCATCAGAGGCTGTAATTGCAAGCCACAAACTCATGCTTCGGGCTGGAATCACACGCAAACTTGGAAACGGACTTTACACTTATCTTCCTTTGGGCGTCCGCTCTCTTTATAAACTTGAACAAATTATCCGCGAAGAACTTGACGAGTCTGGCGCGCTTGAATTCAAATCAACTGTTATCGTTCCTGGTGAAATCTGGAAGGAATCTGGCCGCTGGGAGACAATGGGTCCTCAGATGCTCAAGGCAAAAAACCGCGGCGAGCAGGACATGGTTGTCTCTCCAACTGCCGAAGAAGCTTACACAGCAATTGTTCGTGACGGTCTCGACTCATACAAGCAGCTTCCTGTAAACCTCTATCAGATTAACACAAAATACCGCGATGAAATCCGTCCCCGATACGGTGTAATGCGTGGCCGGGAGTTCATCATGATGGACGCTTACTCAATGCACGCAACTCAGGAATCTTTGGACGAGACTTACGAAGAATACGCAAAGGCTTACCACAAGATTTTCAAACGCCTCGGCCTTAAAATCATTCCTGTAAAGGCTGACTCAGGCGCAATGGGCGGAAACGGCTCAGAAGAGTTCATGGTTGAGTCTCCAATCGGCGACGACACACTCATCATTTGTCCAAAATGTGGATACGCCGCAAATGCAGAAAAGGCAGCCTGCGCACAGGACAATCCTCCTTCTGTCAAAACAGATGCCGCTCCAGAAGAAGTTGCCACACCAAACGTTTTCTCAATCGAAGACATGGAAAAGTTCTTCAACGCTTCTCCAAAAACTTTCATCAAGGCGCTCATTTACAAGGCTACAAACTGTGCGCTTGACCTTTCAAAAGTTCCGGGATGTGAAAAATGGGAGCGCGTAAAGGATCCGGCAGGCGATTACTACCCGACGGCATTCTTCTGCGTTCTTATCCGTGGTGATCTGGATGCAAACGAGGCAAAACTTGCAGGTCTTGTAAAAGCAAGCGAAGTGGAACTGGCAGAACCAGAGGAAGTCGTTGCAATGAGCGGCGCTTCTCACGGTTTCGTTGGTCCACGCAAAGTAAACTGCCCGATTATCGCAGACCTTTCAATCATGACTGCAAAAGAAGACGGCTCTTTTGAGGCTCAGATTCACGATGCAATCGCAGGAGCCGGAAAAGACGGATTCCATGTAAAGCACATCGAGCCGGGCCGTGATTTTGTTCCATACATGGCTGCTGACGTGCGCCTTGCAAAAGAAGGTGACAAATGTGCATGCTGCGGCGAGACTTTCTACCAGAAAAAGGGAAATGAGCTTGGACACATCTTCAAGCTCGGCCAGAAATACACAAAATCAATGAAGGTAACTTTCCTTGCCGAGAACGGAAAGCCTGCAACCCCGACAATGGGCTGCTACGGAATCGGTGTTGACCGCACCCTCGCTTCAATCATCGAGGCAAACAACGACGACCACGGAATCATCTGGCCGATGACAGTGGCTCCTTTCCAGGTTTGTATCGTTCCAATCCG
>JAEEGL011735639.1_pt1 | contig 30795 bp, 26 predicted proteins | sample 9134231 | NCBI WGS metagenome assembly JAEEGL01 (sample SAMN16246548, study PRJNA631951) | gut metagenome | biome: gut microbiome; feature: rumen; material: fiber-attached | host: Bos | place: Iran: Karaj | collected 2018-10 | reverse complement strand
GCTCAGCTTGCAGGCACCCTGCTGAGGTGCACACCAGCCGATACCGTGGGTGTAACCAGAAATTTCCTTGATTTCTTTTACTGCAACCCACTTGCCCTCCTCAGGAATAGGTGCAGGTCCATGATAAGCGCCTTTGCAAACGCTACACATGTTTTCCACTTCTTTTGAATAAATCATTGATAATAAAACATTTAAATGTTAAACAACGTTGTTTTAGTCCAAAAAACCCACCGAAGTGTTCTCCGATGGGTCTTCTGCGGTGCGTACGAGATTCGAACTCGTGACCTCCTGCGTGACAGGCAGGCATTCTAACCTACTGAACTAACGCACCAAATGTGCTGCATTTACTGAAAGAACCAAGCGGTGCGTACGAGATTCGAACTCGTGACCTCCTGCGTGACAGGCAGGCATTCTAACCTACTGAACTAACGCACCAAAGTTGGTCATTTTTCGTTTGCGGGTGCAAAGGTAGTAATAATTTCCGAACTGACAAAACATTTTCAGGCTTTTTTTCTCAAAAGAGCGAAAAAAGTTCAGAAAAGCCGCTGCATCACTATTGCATCATGATAGTCTTTGCCGTCGAACAGCCATTTTCTGAGCCTTGCCGACTCATTCCATTGGAGTTTTCTGAACAGGGTTATACAAGGTGTATTGTCGGCATCTATAAAGGCAAAGATCTGACAGAGATGCAATACACTGACGGCATAGTCACAGATCGCCTCTACCGCAGCCTGAGCATAGCCTGACTGACGGTAGGGCTCCTCGATGATCAGTCCCAGCTCCGCACGACAGTTAGCAGGATCGAAATTCACCAGATCCACTATTCCCACGACATCGTGTTCCCCGTTCTCTATCATTAGGCGCACCTGACGGTCGGCATAGATATCCCCCGTGCTGTTGGCAATATATTCATGAAGGGTGTATCGGCTGTAAGGCACATTGGTGGCAGATACGTTCCACAGGCTCCTGTCGTTCTCAATACGATAGAGCAGGTCGAGATCCTCTGGTTCGATGGCACGAAGAAAGATTGTCGGATTACTTTTCATGTGATATGCTGATTTTTAACATTGCCATGAAGGCGCTAAAATAGATGGCTGCCTGTATTGGCAGGGAAATAATGAACGAGAGATGTGCGTAATGCTTTCGGAAAAAGATAAGCATCGCCTGATAGAACACATGAACATAGCGGTAAGACGACTTCTGTGTAGACTCGCCCTTGTAATGGATGATGTCATAGGGCAGATACCAGTTCTGCCAGCCGCCCTTCAGCAGACGATAGGAGAGATCGATATCCTCACCATACATAAAGAAGGCCTCATCAAGCAGTCCGACCTGATCGAGCGCCTTGTGGCGCAGCATACAAAAAGCACCGCTTATCACCTCTATCTGTCCCGGCTTATCCCACGGGAGATGGCTCATGTAGTAACTGCGCTTAAAGCCCATCATCTTCAGGAATGCGACCCACGGAGTCGGGACCGCCCTTCGCGACTCAGGGGCAGGACTTCCCTCACGAGTAAGCATACGAACGCCTACCCCACCCGTCTCTGGGTGCTCATCCATAAACCCTACACAGCCCCGCAAGGTGTTCTCGTAAACCACAGTATCGGGGTTAAGCAACAGGACATATTCAGCATCAGTCATACGGATGGCCTGATTGTTTGCCCGTGAGAAGCCCAGGTTTTCCTTGTTCGCGATAAGATGCACTTCAGGGAAACGCTCACGGATATACGCCACCGAACCGTCACTGCTGTTATTGTCAACCACATAGATATCACCCTCGATGCCTTCGAGAGCCTTTTCAACGCTTTTGAGACATGCCTCTAAAAGCTGACGGACATTATAGTTGACGATGACGACAGACAGTTTCATTACACTTCAGTTTCTGTGGTCTCTGCGATGCAACGACTCATGCTCGGATAGACAAACGGCAGACACAGGGCAAGGATAATTGCCAGGTAGCCGAATGTAGGTTTCATATATAAATAATATAATAAGGTATTGAACCAGAGCGGCGCCTGTATGAGTATCATGCGTGTTACACCCCATTTCATGAGTGCAGTCTCTTTTCTCTCTATGAGATTGGTGTGAATTGCCTTGAACTTGAAAAGACGGAGCGAAAGGAATGCAAATCCGAGTGTCACCAGTTCCATCATTGTGGTAAAGAGAAACTCCGTCTGATTATCACCTGCCAGAAGACCTGAGACGATGACATCCGTTTCGAAAAGAGCGACAAAGGCCAGAGCCACCACTATCGTGGCAACAAAGAATCCCATTAATATACGTTGCGTTTGTTTCATAACTATTTTCCTTCAAATATTGTACGGTTTAATATCGAACGTCCGAGTGTTACCTCGTCAGTGTATTCCAATTCATTGCCCACAGACACGCCACGTGCGATGATGCTTATCTTGACATCGGTATATGGCGCGAGCTTTCGGTAGATATAGAAGTTGGTGGTGTCGCCCTCCATGGTTGGACTGAGAGCGAGTATCACCTCACGGATATTCCCCTCCGCCACACGGGCTACCAGAGAGTCGATCTCGATGTCGCCAGGTCCCATGCCGTCCATCGGCGAGATGATACCTCCAAGGACATGATAGAGTCCCTTGAACTGCTGGGTGTTCTCTATCGCCATCACATCCTGAACATTCTCTACGACACATACCGTAGCGGTATCGCGGCGAGGGTCACTGCAGATAGGACAGAGCTCAGAATCGCTGATGTTGTGACAGGTATGACAGTATTTTATCTCATGTTTCAAGCTCAGCAGGGCATCAGTGAACTGCTCAACATCGCTGTCATCCTGACGCAGCATCCAGAGCACCAGACGAAGCGCCGTCTTACGGCCTATGCCGGGGAGACGGGAAAACTCCGAAACTGCCTTTTCGAGTAATAGTGAACTATATTGTTGTTGTATCATATTTCTTTCTGTATCCTTCTAACTCCCTATCTCACTCAGTTCCAGCCATCGCATCGACTTCTCATCCAGTTCATCCTTCAGAAGAGGCAGACGCTTGCTCTTCTCCGTAAGTTCGTCGATGGAGAGCGTGCCGCTGCAAAGGGCATCCTCTATCTGACGCTGTTCTTCTTCAAGAGCGGCAATCTCTTTCTCCAGTTGTTCGAACTCGCGTTTTTCCTTGTAGGACATTTTTCTTTTCGAGGAGTGAGGAGTGGGGAGTGAGGAGTGAGATATGTCGGCTGATTCCTTTTGGGATTTTTTCTCGTCCTTATCCATTCTCAGAGTATTCTCACTCCTCACTCCCCACTCCTCACTTCTCGACCACTCCCTATACTGCGTATAGTTGCCGGGGAAATCCTTTATCTCACCATCACCCTTGAAGACGAGCAGATGGTCCACCACCTTATCCATGAAATAGCGGTCGTGAGATACGACAATCACACATCCGGGGAAGTCCTGAAGATATTCCTCAAGAATCTGGAGCGTCACGATGTCCAAATCGTTCGTGGGCTCATCAAGGACAAGGAAATTAGGATTCTTCATCAGCACCGTACAGAGGTAAAGCTTACGACGCTCACCGCCTGAGAGCTTATAGACGTAATTATGCTGCTGTTCCGGAGTAAAGAGGAAATACTGCAGGAACTGCGACGCACTGAGATGCTTGCCGCTTCCCAAATATATGTAGTCGGCAATATCAGTAATGACATCTATCACTTTCTGCTGCTCATCGAACTGCAACCCCTCCTGCGAGAAATAACCGAAGCGGACGGTATCACCGATATCAAATCTGCCCTCATCAGGCTGTACCTGTCCGAGCAGCATCTTGATAAATGTGCTCTTGCCTGTACCGTTGTTTCCCACGATGCCCATTTTCTCGAAACGGGAGAAGTTATAATAGAAGTCCTTCACGATGACGACATCGTCAAACTTCTTGGAGATATACTGACACTCAAAGATCTTCGAGCCGATATATACATTGTTGGACTTAAGCCGGATCTGACGCTCTTCGATACGCTGTTTTGCAATACGTTCCAAGTCGTAGAACGCTTCCTCACGATAACGGGCCTTATGACCTCTGGCCTGTGGCATACGGCGCATCCACTCCAACTCAGTACGATAGAGGTTGTTGGCACGGGCTATCTCAGCACGACGATTGTCAATACGTTCCTGTCGCTTCTCAAGATAGTAGCTGTAGTTACCGCGATATGTGTATATCGTCTGGTCATCGAGTTCAAGGATCACAGAACAGACACGATCCAGGAAGAATCTGTCGTGAGTAACCATCAGCAGGGTCTTATTGCCTCGATTCAGAAATCCTTCCAGCCATTCTATCATCTCAAGGTCAAGATGGTTGGTGGGCTCGTCGAGGATAAGCAGGTCGGGCTCTGTGAGCAGTACATTGGCGAGAGCCACACGTTTCTGCTGACCTCCGGAGAGCTGTCCCATCGGCTGGCTGAGATCACGGATCTTCAGCTGCGTGAGCACCTGTTTAGCCTTCAGTACCTTCTCGTCTTCTCCCTGATGGTTAAAGCATGCATCAAGCACGCTCTCCTCAGGGTCGAACACTGGGGATTGCTCAAGTATTCCTACTTTTAAGTCCCTGCGAAAGATTATTTCACCAGAATCGTAGCCCTCCTTGCCGGAGAGTATCGATAACAACGTGGATTTTCCCGTACCGTTCTTGGCTATCAGTCCCACCTTCTGCCCCTCGGCAATAGAGAAACAGATATCCTTGAAGAGCACCAACGCTCCAAAGGACTTGGTGAGGTCCTGCACGTCGAGATATGGATTCTCCTTAGCCATTGGCGAGTTCCTTGTTTATTTCCTCAATATAACTGAGCACCTCTTCGCGACCTTGTTTCTTCTCTGACGATGTGACGAACATTGGGGGCAGTTCCTCCCATGTCTCAGACAACACCTTCTTATATGCCTCGACACTGGCATTGACCTTATTGGCTGTGAGTTTGTCGGCCTTCGTAAACACGATAGCGAAGGGGACGCTCGATTCTCCGAGCCACTGGATAAACTCAAGGTCAATCTTCTGTGCCTCAAGACGCACATCCACAAGCACAAACACGTTCACGAGCTGTTCGCGCTGCAGGATATAGCCCTGAATCATCTGCTCCAGCTTGTTCAGCTCTTTCTTAGACCGCTTAGCATAACCGTAGCCGGGAAGGTCGACAAGATACCACTCATTATTAATTATAAAGTGGTTGATGAGCAGCGTCTTGCCTGGCGTGGCAGATGTCTTTGCCAGTTTCTTATTATTCGTAAGCATGTTGATAAGACTCGACTTACCGACATTCGATCGTCCTATGAATGCATATTCGGGTTTTGTATCCTTTGGACACATCGAAACCATTGGTGCACTGAGGGTGAATTCTGCTTTCTTTATTTCCATACATACATTAATTTGGGTGCAAAGGTAGTAAATTTCCTCGAAAAAATTTGGAAGTTAGCAAAATAATGTGTACCTTTGCATCGTTTTTCAAAGGAACGCTTCCGTTCGTGAAGCGCATCTACCTCAAATTTAAAGCATTTCAACAGACATTCAAGTACTATAATAGTATGTATACAAAAGAAGAATTAGAATCTATGGATATACCCCAGCTTATGGGTATAGCATCAGAATTAGGTCTTAAGGTAAAGCAGGACGACGATCTGGAGACCGTTGTCTACGCTATTCTTGACAAGGCGGCTGAGGAGAGTGCCTCTCCCAAGCGTAAACGTACGAGAATCCTTAAAAAAGATACAAGCCGGGTTTATTCTGTCAATGGAGAAGAGGGCGAGAACTACGATACTGTTTCCAATCGTAAGAAGAAAAAGGTGGAAGCACCTTCACTCTTTGGCGATCTCCCCAAGACAGAGCCTGTAGCGGAAGAGATGCCTGCCGAAGAGCCTGCACCAGCACCTAAGAAGCGTGGTCGCAAGACCAAGGCCGAGAAAGAGGCTGAGGCAGCTGCCGAAGCAGAGGCAGCAAAACAGGCCGCTGAGGCTGAGGCAGCAGAGGTTCCTGAAGCGGCAGCCGTACCAGAAGACGACGCTTTCATTCCTGAGGCCGGTTTCGATGTTCCTGAGGCAGAGTTCGCCACAGGCAGCAGCGACGAAGGCGACGAGGAAGAGAAGAAGAGCCTTCTCCAACAGTTACAGGAGAAGATGGCTCAACGCTCCCGTGAGGATGAAGAAGTAAAGCAAGAGTCGGAAGCAGAAGAGGAAATCGACGATGAACACGTATGGGAGGGAGACCCTGGCGACGGCACAGACTTCATCACCGTGCTCGACATTCCAGTAGAGGATCAGGCTGCAATACCTTCTCTCGACATCTTCGACCGTCCGACGGTCAACAACAATAACAACAATGAGGAGTACGTACCAGCCAACTTTAAGAAAGCCAACGAAGAGCGTTATGACTTCAATGACATTATCTCTGGCAACGGTGTCCTCGAGGTTCTTCAGGATGGTTACGGATTCCTGCGTTCGAGCGATTACAATTATCTCTCTTCACCAGACGACATCTATGTCTCACAGCAGCAGATTAAGCAGTATGGTCTGAAGACTGGTGATGTTGTAGACTGCATGGTCCGTCCTCCATACGATAACGAGAAATATTTTGCACTCTCGACAGTAAACGCCATCAACGGCCGCAAGCCTTCTGAGGTAAGAGACCGTGTAGCCTTCGAGCACCTCACCCCACTCTTCCCAGACGAGAAGTTCACGCTCTGTGGCGACAAGGCAACGACCAACCCCAGCGTCCGCATAGTAGATTTGTTCTCTCCTATCGGTAAGGGTCAGCGTGCGCTTATCGTGGCTCAGCCAAAGACTGGTAAGACAGTCCTGATGAAGGACATCGCCAATGCCATCGCTGCCAACCATCCAGAGGCTTATATCATGATGCTTCTCATCGATGAGCGTCCTGAGGAGGTAACGGATATGGCCCGCACCGTCAATGCCGAGGTTAGCGCCTCTACATTCGACGAGCCAGCCGACCGTCATGTGAAGATTGCCGGTATTGTGCTTGAGAAAGCAAAGCGTATGGTAGAGTGCGGACACGACGTCGTGATCTTCCTCGACTCTATCACCCGTCTGGCACGTGCCTACAACACCGTGGCTCCTGCCTCTGGTAAGGTACTTACCGGTGGTGTCGATGCCAATGCCCTGCAGAAGCCGAAGCGTTTCTTCGGAGCGGCACGAAACATCGAAGGTGGCGGCTCGCTGACCATCATCGCAACAGCTCTCGTTGATACTGGTTCTAAGATGGACGAGGTCATCTTTGAGGAGTTCAAGGGTACTGGTAACTCTGAGATACAGCTCAACCGTTCACTGGCCAACAAGCGTATCTTCCCAGCCATCGACCTTGTCCTCTCTTCTACTCGTCGCGACGATCTGCTCCAGGATCCTACAACGCTCAACAGAATGTGGATCATCCGCAAGTTCATCGCAGAGATGAATCCTTTGGAGGCAATGAACACCGTTCGCGACCGTCTTGTTCAGACACACAGCAACGAGGAATTCCTGATGTCGATGAACGGATAAAATCGTTTATTTTGCGTACAGGCGAGGCCATTTTGCGTATAGGCACAAATCATTTTGCGTATAGGCACAAATCATTTTGCGTACAGGCACAAGGTATTTTGCGTACAGGCGCAAGTCACTTTAACCTAGGTTCCTACCCCAAAACACGTAGCTTATATACCAAAAGAACCTTCCCAAAACAACTGCCGCCGGGCCCATCCTTTCGGATGTCCCGGCGGCGGTTGTTTTAGGCAATATATCTTTCTCCTATTCTAAAGACAGGACGGTGAAACCGTCCCCTCTCAGTAGCCGTGGGTTCTTCGAAGTGCCCCAAGGGGCGATTTCGCAGAACCTACGGGATCTGACGCCATCGGTAATATCGACCCTGACGGGGTCGCCCATCCCCATATTATAAATACCTCTCGTCATATTCTATTCCGAATTCCTTTAGGATTTCCACCATTTCATCGTGGGTGTTCACCCGTTTATGATGTTCTTTCTGATTCTTGATATATTCAACGACTCGATCCTTGTCTGCCTCGGCATAAGTGAACGCCCCATAGCTGCTTTCCCATTTGTCGAACATCGGGAACAGGTCGCGACGCGAACGCATAAAGTTGCCAGTAGCAATCTTCAGGTCGTGCACGAACGAGGCCACGGCAATCGTCGGGTGCAGGCCGACACATAGATGCACATGGTCGGGCATGCAGTTGATGCGATAAAGCAAACACTGGTGATTCTTGCAGAAGCCGTAGATATACATATAAAGTTCGCGTTCGTGTTCCTCAGCAATGACGGGAGCATTGTTATGCGGGCGGAAGACAATGGATATATCAGTTATCCGTAGGTCCTTTGGACACTACGGCTATTGAGAGGTGACCGCGTTGCGGTCTTGTTGCCTCAGTCTCAGCCATCACCTTAATCATGTAGTTGTAACTTTATTTCTTCTCTGTGAGAACAGGCAGCGAGATATGATATCTGACAGCAAGGAAACGGATCATGCAGGTGACGATAAAGCTCGTTATAGCACACCACTCGACGGGAAGGCCAAACTCTGCCATGCCCCAATACACGATACCTCCTAACACACAAGCAATGGCATATATCTCTTTATGGAAGATTACCGGTTCATTGTTTAACAGCACATCACGGATGACTCCTCCTGCGGAACCTGTGATACATCCCATGATGATTGCCACCCAAAAAGGCTGTCCGAAGAGCAGACTCTTCTGAATACCGGCAATTGTAAAGAGTGCGAGTCCGAGTGTATCAAACACGAACCACGCATTCTTCAACGGCTCCATCCATTTGCCGAAGAACACCACCGTGAGCAATGCTGCAGCGGTACATATCAGGTAGATTGGTGTCGTCATCCAGAAGGGCGTCGTAGACAGCATCACGTCCCTGACCGTTCCTCCGCCTATGGCAACAGCTATGCCACACACATATCCTCCGAACCAGTCGAAATGCTTTGCCGCCGCATGACGTATGCCAGAGATGGCAAAGGCAAACGTACCCAGCAGTTCTATAATATATATGATTATATCCTGTTCCATTAATCTTCGTATCTTTTTCCCCAGTAGTTCCTCATTCGCTCCACCAGCTTCTCTTCTGCCGGCGAATGCTGCCCATGCCAGATACGCACATCCTTCAGGTCATCAGGCAGATACTGCTGTTCTGTGAAATGTCCCGGGAAATCATGCGGGTACTTATAACCGTCATGATAGCCCAATTCCTTCATCAGCTGCGTGGGAGCATTACGTATCGGCAGCGGCACAGGCTGGTTTCCCGTGCGCCGAACCAGATCCAAGGCTGCATCGATACCCAGATAAGCACTGTTACTCTTTAGCGATGTGGCAAGATAAACCGTAGCCTCAGCCAGAGGAATCCTGCCTTCCGGCCATCCTATCTTATTGACGGCATCGAAAGCGGCATTTGCCAGCAGCAGGGCATTGGGATTAGCCAGGCCGATGTCTTCTGATGCAGAGATAACCAGACGTCGGGCGATGAACTTCGGGTCTTCCCCACCCTCAATCATACGCGCCAACCAATAGAGGGCAGCATCGGGATCACTACCTCGGATAGACTTGATGAATGCAGAGATAATATCATAATGCATCTCTCCGTCCTTATCGTATGCCAGAGGGTTCTGCTGCAGGCGCAGCGTGACAACCTCGTCGGTAATAACAGTATCACCGCTCTCTATCACAAGTTCCAGTATATTAAGCAGTTTACGCGCATCGCCTCCACTGAATCGTAGGATTGCACCCGTCTCCTTCAGCTCGATATGCTTCTCTTTGAGAACAGTATCCTGAGTGATTGCCCTGTCAAGAAGTTTCAAGAGATCGTCCTTCTCCAGCGACTTGAGGACGTACAACTGGCAACGGCTCAACAGCGGTCGTATCACCTCGAAAGACGGATTCTCCGTCGTGGCTCCAATGAGCGTGATGACACCTTTTTCCACAGCCCCAAGGAGAGAATCCTGCTGGGATTTCGAGAAACGGTGAATCTCATCGATGAAGAGTATGGGCGATGCCTCGTTGAAGAACCTGCCTTTCTGGGCCTTCTCAATGACGTCACGCACATCTTTTACGCCACTGGTCACTGCCGACAGCGTATAGAAGGGTGTTTCCAGACGATGGGCGATGATCTGAGCCAGGGTAGTCTTACCCACTCCCGGAGGGCCCCAGAGGATAAACGACGAGATGCGTCCTGCGTCGATCATCTTGCGCAGAACAGCCCCCTCGCCTACCAGATGCTCCTGTCCGATATAGTCGTCAAGCGTACGGGGTCTAAGTCTTTCAGCCAGCGGTTGTACCATAAATTCTTGTGCAAAGTTACAAAGAAAAACGCAAATCTCTTAAAATTCCATATAAAAATTTGGATTTTTGAGCGAATTACATTATCTTTGCAGAAAATTTCAATCAAATAATATGGCAAGACAGAAAAAAGAAGCAGAAGACAGCAGTGCCCAGTCACTGAAGTCAATTACTAAAAGCACCGTATGGGATATCCAGGAGAACGATATCCTGCGCATGGTAGAATCTGGTGTCAAGGATCCTGAGGTCAGAGAGAGTCTCCGCCACTATATCGACATCATCCGTTGTGCCTTTGAGATTATAGAGCTCAAGGAGATTACCCCTCAGCAGAAGAAGGCATACACCAAGCAGGGTTATAAGATAGCAGAGATAAAGACCGATGACGACGCTAAATACATCTGGGGTCTGAGGAAGAAGCCCATCACCCGCGTAACCGACCTCTCTTATGAGAATATCCGCCACATCTCGGCAGCAAAGCTCATCGAGGTGCTCGACCGTAACTTCGGCGGTGGCTGGGACTCGCTGACACAGTCCGTACAGGACATTATCCTCAGCGGTTTTGACATTTCCACTACGACCCTTCCTAAGGATCGTCTCCACAAGAAAGGCGGTCTCTACGAGAAGAAGTTAGAGGACGGCTTTGAGGTGCTCGAAGTTCCCAAGGGCAACTGGGTGGAAGCCATTTTCGCAAAGGTGAAGCCAATACAGGAGAAGCTGAAGATGCAGCTTGGCGGTGACGAGGATGATGATTTCGACGATGAGGATGACGACGCAGACGTTATCGTCAAGGACGACTATAAGAATCACGATGACGACGACTCTATCGAAGACCCCAACGATGATGACATCACAGAGGAGAACTACTCTACGATGATGGATCTCGGAGGCGGCGATGAAGATGAAGACGCAGCGCAGCTGATAGATTTCGTCGACGAGTAACAAGACAGTTCACGAAGGCACTTCGCCACCAGGCGAGTGCCTTTTAATGTATAACCAAAAACCAAAGAACAAATGATTATTCCCTCAGTATTCTGGCTCGTGCCCGTCGCATCTGTCGTGGCACTTGCTATGGCTTACTTCTTCTTCTCACAGATGATGAAGGCCGACGAAGGTACCCCTCGTATGAAAGAGATTGCGCTCTATGTGCGCAAAGGTGCGATGGCCTATCTCTGGCAACAGTACAAGGTTGTGCTCATCGTCTTTGTGGTGCTCTGTATCCTCTTTACCTTCATGGCCTTTGGCCTGAACGTACAAAACCGCTGGGTGCCTTTCGCCTTCCTCACAGGAGGATTCTTCTCAGGACTGGCAGGCTTCTTCGGCATGAAGACAGCCACCTACGCTTCTGCACGTACTGCTAATGCAGCCCGTGAGAGTCTCGACTCCGGTCTTAAGATCGCATTCCGTTCCGGTGCTGTGATGGGCCTCACCGTCGTTGGTCTCGGACTGCTCGACATCGCTATCTGGTTTGTCGTGTTGAACCGCTTCGATCCCGACGGTCTGATCTCCATCACCACCACGATGCTTACCTTCGGTATGGGTGCTTCTACTCAGGCACTCTTTGCCCGTGTCGGTGGAGGTATCTATACAAAGGCAGCCGACGTAGGTGCCGACATTGTGGGAAAGGTCGAAGCCGACATCCCTGAGGACGACCCGCGTAACCCAGCCACCATTGCCGACAACGTAGGCGACAACGTAGGCGACGTAGCCGGTATGGGTGCCGACCTCTATGAGAGCTACTGCGGCAGTGTACTCTCTACAGCTGCCCTCGGTGCTGCTGCCTTTGCCGTCGAAGGCATCGAAATCCAGCTCAAGGCCGTCATTGCACCGATGCTCATCGCTGCCGTTGGCGTGTTCCTCTCACTGCTGGGCATCTTCCTCGTTCGCACCAAGGAGGGAGCCACGATGAAGGACCTGCTCCGTTCGCTGTCACTCGGCACGAACGTATCAGCCATCCTCATCGCCATCGCCACATTCGGAATACTCTACTTCCTCGGCATCGAAAACTGGATGGGTCTCTCGTTCTCAGTGATCTCTGGTCTTGCCGCAGGTGTGATCATCGGACAGGCAACAGAGTACTACACCTCACATTCATACAAGCCCACCCAGAAGATTTCTGAGGCAGGACAGACCGGTGCTGCTACCGTTATTATTAAAGGTATAGGAACGGGCATGATCTCTACCTGCATACCAGTCATCACCATCGGTGTGGCCATCATGCTGAGTTATATGTGTGCCAACGGCTTCGACCTCTCTATGTCATCAGAGAGCCTTTCACACGGTCTCTATGGCATCGGTATCGCTGCTGTAGGTATGCTCTCGACACTGGGCATCACCCTGGCTACCGACGCCTACGGACCTATCGCCGACAATGCCGGTGGTAATGCCGAGATGTCGCAGTTGGGTGAGGAAGTTCGTCACCGTACCGATGCCCTCGATGCACTGGGCAACACCACCGCAGCCACCGGCAAGGCCTTTGCCATCGGTTCTGCAGCCCTCACCGCTCTCGCACTGCTCGCATCATATATCGAGGAGATAAAGATTGCGATGGCACGTGCCGGACAGACGCTCACCAATGTTGCCGGCGATGTCATCTCTGCTACCGATGCCACCATTCCTGACTTCATGAACTACTTCCAAGTGAACCTCATGAATCCGAAGGTGCTCGTTGGTGCTTTCATCGGAGCAATGGCTGCGTTCCTCTTCTGCGGAATGACAATGGAGGCTGTAGGCCGTGCTGCAGAGAAGATGGTACAGGAGGTGCGTCGTCAGTTCCGTGAGATAGCAGGTATCCTTGAGGGAACAGGCACTCCCGACTACGGCCGTTGTGTGGAGATCTCCACCCGTGCGGCTCAGCATGAGATGATCATCCCGTCTGTCCTCGCCATTATCATCCCAATCGTTGTGGGAGTCGTTCTTGGTGTGGCTGGTGTCCTTGGCCTGCTCGTAGGCGGCCTTGCTGGAGGATTCACCCTCGCTGTATTCATGGCCAACGCTGGCGGTGCCTGGGACAATGCGAAGAAGAATATCGAGGAAGGTCACTTCGGAGGCAAGGGCTCGTTCGCCCATAAGGCTTGTATCGTAGGTGACACAGTAGGTGATCCTTTCAAGGACACGTCTGGTCCTTCACTGAATATTCTCATCAAGCTGATGTCGATGGTTTCTATCGTTATGGCAGGTCTTACGGTGGCATTTTCATAATGTTATTTATAAATAATGTTAATGGATTCGTGTTCATCGCTGAAAAAAGACTTTTCATCGATAGTGATAGAAAATAAATTTGGAAGTTTCGGATAGTTTCCGTAACTTTGCATCGTCAAAAGGTTAATAGATTGTTTTTTAGTTTGGGGCTCGCAGTGATTGCGCGCCCTAAATTATTTTTATCAGATTCTTTCTACCTGTTTTACGCCCCTGACAGTACGCAGTTTCTTCATCAGTGCCTCCAGACGGGTGTTGTCGTTGACCATCACCTCCAGTGTGCCGCTGAACAGACCGTCGTGCGAGTCGATATTAATACTGCGAAGCACGAGCTTCTCGTCTTTAGAAATGATGCTCGTGAGGTTATTCACGATGCCGATATCGTCATTACCGATCACTCTCAGGGTGATGCCATACTGTGACGATCCCTTCCCACTCCACTTCGCCTTAACGATGCGATAGCCGAACCTCCTGCGCAACTCCGGGGCGTTAGGACAGTCCATACGGTGAATCTTGATACCGCCGCTGATGGTGACAAAGCCAAACACAGCGTCACCGTAGATTGGAGAACAGCACTTCGCCAACTGATAGTCGAGCCCTTTCAAATTACGGTCTATCACCAGCACATCGTCATTCACAGGCTGGTTCAGTCCTGCTATCTTCGACTCGTCGAGCACGAACTCCTCCGCACTGCGGGCAACGTTATCTCCCGTGACTACCTTCTCGCTTTCCTTCAGTTCCAGGAACTTGTCGATGACGGCATTCGTGTCAAGGATTCCTTCAGCTATCTGCTTATAGAAGTCGCTGACCTCCTTGAAGCCCATCTTCTTGATCACATGGAACATCGTGCCCTCGTCCTGTTCTATCTTACGGTTCTTGAACTTCCGCTCCAGCATCTCCTTGGCGAAGAGACCGTCCTTCACCTGTGTCTCTTTCAAGGCCAGGCGTATCTTTGACTTCGCGCGTGATGTCTTCACTAAGTTCAGCCATTCCTGACGAGGCTTCTGATTGGCAGAAGTGAGTATCTCGACCTGATCACCGCTCTTGAGTTCATAACGGATGGGCACCACACGGCCGTTGATCCGTCCGCCAGTACACTGGTTGCCTATCTTCGAGTGGATATGGTAGGCGAAGTCGAGCACGGTGGCACCCACAGGGAACTTGAACAGATCGCCGCGAGGGGTAAACACAAACACCTCGTCCTCATAGAGGTCCATCTTAAACTGATCCATCGCCTCCAGTCCTTCAGAGTGCTCCAGCATCGTACGGATATTCGTGAGCCACTCGTCGAGTCCCGTCTCACCCTTTACGCCTTTGTATCTCCAGTGTGCAGCCACACCACGCTCGGCTATCTCGTCCATGCGCTCAGTACGTATCTGCACCTCCACCCATTTCTGTTCCGGCCCGAGCACGGTGATATGCAGGCTCTCATAGCCGTTCGACTTCGGCACCGACAGCCAGTCACGCAGTCGCTTCGGGTTCGGCTGGTACATGTCCGTTACAATCGAATAAGCCTGCCAGCACTGCATCTTCTCCTGAGCCTCAGGACAGTCAATGATGATACGGATGGCAAAGAGATCGTAAACGCCTTCAAACGGACACTTCTGCTTCTTCATCTTCTGCCAAATGCTGTGGATGCTCTTCGTACGTCCCTTGATATGACATTTGATGCCAGCAGCCTTCACCTTTTCCTCCACCGGTTTGATAAACCGCTCTATATAGGCGTCGCGCGCAGCCTTCGTGGCACTGAGCTTCTCGCGGATGTGATAGTAGGCATCGTGCTCCATATACTTCAGCGAGAGGTCTTCCAGCTCGCGCTTCAGGTTATAAAGACCTAACTTATGCGCTAACGGCGCATACAGGTAGGCAGCCTCCTGCGAGACCTCCTGACGGGCTTCTTCATTCTCCGTATCGCGAATCTGGCGCATCAGGTTCACCCTGTCGGCTATCATGATAAGGATCACACGCATGTCCTCGGCAAACGACAACAGCAGGTTTCTGAAGTTCTCGCTCTCTATCACAGGATTCTTCTCATACAGTTGCTGGATGCGGTCCAGTCCGTGAAGAATGCGTGCCACCGACTCTCCATGCCTCTGCTCCACCTCCTCTATGCTAACATGTCCGAACTCTATCTCAGGGATAAGCATCACTGCATCGATGGCATCACCATGCAGACCAATCTCCTCAGTGAGGATTTCTGCCGTCTGACGTGCCATTTTCTTCTTCTCTTCGTATGTAAAGTTGAATTTTTCAGCCATTTTCCTATAATTTTGATGCAAAAATACTAAAAAATATCAATTCTCCATTCTCAATTCTTATTTTTTTTATATCTTTGCAAAAGATTATATTAACTAAATACCACAAATAGTATGTTATCACAACAGGATTTACAGCAAATTGCTCAGAAAGGCATCAGCCAGGAGCAGATCGAGAATCAGCTTAACGAGTTCAAAACCGGTTTTCCATTCCTCCGTCTTGAGGCAGCCGCAGGCATAGGTCGTGGCATCATCGCCCCCGACGCAGCAGAGCGCAAGGCGTATGAGGATGCGTGGAACGCCTACAAGGCAGAAGGTAAGCGCGTGGTGAAGTTTGTTCCCGCCTCGGGTGCTGCCAGCCGCATGTTCAAGAACATGTTCGCCTTCGTCGATGCCGACTATGACGTACCGACTACTGACTTCGAGAAAAAATACTTCGACTCTATCGAGAAGTTCGCCTTCTACGATGCGCTCGACGCCGTATGTCAGAAGAACGAGGGCAAGGGCATCAAGGCACTCATCGCCGACGGCAACTACAAGGCTGTGGCTGCCAATATGCTGAAGGCTGAGGGACTCAACTATGGTCAGCTGCCAAAGGGACTGCTGCTCTTCCACAAGTATGAGGACGGTGCCCGCACGCCTATGGAGGAGCATCTCGTAGAGGGCGCCCTCTATGCTGCTTCCAACGGTGAGGCGCATGTTCACTTCACCGTGTCTCACGAGCACATGGAGCTCTTAAAGGCAAAGGTAGCCGAGAAGGCCGACACCTTCGCAAAGAAATACGGCATCAAGTACGATATCACTTTCTCTGAGCAGAAGCCCAGCACCGATACCGTTGCAGCCAACCCCGACAACACGCCGTTCCGTAATGACGACGGTTCTCTGCTCTTCCGTCCCGGTGGTCACGGTGCACTCATCGAGAACCTCAACGAGATCGATGCCGATGTCATCTTCATCAAGAACATCGACAATGTCGTGCCCGATCGTCTGAAGCCCGAGACCGTAGAGTGGAAACAGGTCATCGCCGGTGTGCTCGTAACCCTCCAGAAGAAAGCTTTCGAGTATCTGAACATCCTCGATGCCGGTGCCAGCGAGGCACAGATTGCAGAGATTGCAGCCTTCGTAAGCCAGAACCTCTGCACCGATGCCAAGGGCAAGAAGGCCGATGCCGCTTATCTGCGCGAGAAGTTGAACCGTCCGATGCGCGTCTGTGGTGTTGTAAAGAACGTAGGCGAGCCTGGCGGTGGTCCGTTCCTCACCTACAATCAGGACGGCACCGTGTCTCTCCAGATCCTTGAGAGCAGCCAGATCGACACCAACAACGAGGAATATATGAAGATGTTCACTCAGGGCACACACTTCAATCCCGTTGACCTCGTCTGTGCCGTCAAGAACTACAAGGGTGAGCCGTTCAACCTGCCTGAGTTCGTCGATAAGACCACTGGCTTCATCTCTTCTAAGTCGAAAGCCGGTAAGGAGCTGAAAGCCTTAGAGTTACCAGGTCTTTGGAACGGTGCCATGAGCAACTGGAGCACAGTCTTCGTAGAGGTTTCCCTCGGCACTTTCAATCCCGTTAAGACGGTCAACGACCTCCTCCGCGACCAGCATCAATAAACGATTAATCCCCGCCGTTTGGCGGGGATTAATCGTTTACTTCACGTCGAAAACTCCCTAATTGATTCGATAGGCCTTCAGCACGGGAATTTCCTCGCAGAGTGCATCGGCCAGCAGACTGGCAACTACACGCGCACCATATATATTATAATGTGTATTATCCTGCTTGCCCTTCGGTTCCGTCGGTTCAGTACCGGGCAAGAACCACATATGCAGACGCTTCGACCCCTCACGGCCGAGCGACTGTTCAAGGTCGTGCGTAATACGGTTAGCATCGACGAAATGACAATTCATACGACGTGCCACATCGCGCGGTGCTTGGGCATAGAGTCCGTGAGTGTCGATGAGTGAATCGCCCTCAACCATCTTCACACCATCGCTGAACGTCGTGTTACGCAGCTGCTCATCGTCTGCAATGGCAGGGGCCTCGACCATGAAATTGCGACGCACTACCGCGTTCATCAGCACAGGGATGCCTCCACGCTCGCGTGTCTCACGCACAAACTTCGCAAGGTTATAGTCGAACGTCGAGCCCGGGTCGGTATGACGCTCGGGCTGCGATTTCTCGTCGTTGTGTCCGAACTGGATAATGACATAGTCACCGGGCTGTATCAGGCTTACTACCCTATCCCACCGACCCTCGTCGATGAAACTCTTCGAACTGCGGCCGTTCACGGCGTGATTGTCCACGCGAATCACAGTAGAGTCGAACTGCTGCTGCAACATCATCGCCCAGCCACGCTCTACTTTACCCTTGGAGAGGTCTTTCTTGGCTGCAGTCGAGTCGCCAATGACAAAAATCGTAGTTGGCCTGTCGGGCACTGCTGCCACGAAAAGCAGCAGAACAGCAGATAAAACAGAGATTAGTTTTAATTTGTTCACAAGTAGTTATTTTATTGTCTGTATCAGTTCATCTGCTGTGACGAGAGTCTGCTCGCCAGTCTCCATATTCTTCAGCGTCACCTTCCCCTCGGCAACCTCAGTCTCGCCAGCAAGGGCAACATACGGTATCTGCTTGGCATTAGCATAGCTCATCTGCTTCTTCATCTTGGCGGCATCAGGAAAGATCTCTGTACGAATACCTGCCTCACGCACCTTCGAAGCGATAGGAAGACAATATTCGGTCTCCTTCTCACCGAAGTTGATGAAGAGCAACTGCGTGGTGCTCAGCGAATCCTTTGGATAGAGGTCGAGGGCATTGAGGACATCATAGATACGATCGACGCCGAAAGAGATGCCGACGCCCGATAGTCCCGGCATACCGAAAATGCCTGTAAGGTTGTCGTAACGGCCGCCACCAGAGATACTCCCCATCGGGGTATCAAGTGCTTTCACCTCGAAGATGGCTCCTGTGTAATAACTCAGGCCACGGGCAAGGGTCAGGTCAAGCTGTATCTCATTCTTCAGTCCCCCAAGGAGACCAAGGATATAACGGCTTTCCTCGACACCCTTCAGACCCGTCTCACTCGATGCCAGCACCTCGGCGATGGTGTTGAGTTTCTCATCGTTGGTGCCTTGGAGCATAATGATGGGCTGGAGCTTCTCAATCTGCTCGTCGGTAAGGCCGTCCTCTCGTAACTCGGCATTAACATTGTCGATGCCTATCTTGTCGAGCTTGTCGATGGCTACAGTGATATCAACAATCTTATCGGCCGCTCCGATCACCTCTGCGATACCAGTGAGGATCTTACGGTTGTTGATCTTTATCTGAACACGAACACCGAAACGCGAAAAGACGGTGTCGACAATCTGCATCAGCTCCACCTCGTTGAGCAGTGAGTCAGAACCCACCACGTCACCGTCGAACTGATAGAACTCACGATAGCGGCCTTTCTGCGGACGGTCGGCACGCCAAACGGGCTGCACCTGATAACGTTTGAATGGCAGCTGCAGCTCTTCACGATGCATCACCACATAACGGGCAAAAGGCACGGTGAGATCATAACGGAGCCCCTTCTCGCATATCTTTGAAGCCAGGCGGAGGGCGTTACGCTCAGTGAGCTCCTCGTCGGCAATCTTTGAGAGATAATCACCGCTGTTCAGAATTTTAAACAGCAGTTTGTCGCCTTCTTCACCATACTTTCCCATCAAAGTCTGAAGTGTTTCCTGGGCAGGTGTCTCTATCTGCTGGAAACCATAGAGCTCATAGACAGAACGGATGGTGTTGAAGATATAGTTGCGCTTGGCCATCTCTACCGGGCCGAAGTCGCGCGTTCCCTTTGGAATACTTGGTTTCATACGATATTTATGGGAAACAATATTATTTACGTACAATCGTCTGTGCACGGTCAGGGCCGATGCTGATGATCTTAATAGGCGTTTCGAGCTGAGCCTCGAGGAATGCGATATAATCTTTGAATGCCTTGGGGAACTGATCTTCACTCGTAAACTTCGTCATATCTGTCTTCCAGCCCGGCAGCTCCTCATATACCGGCTCAATGCCGTCCTCGATGTTATACGGGAAATAGTCGATCTGCTCGCCATTCTGCTTATAAGCCACACAAGCCTTGATGGTATCGAAACCATCGAGCACATCGCTCTTCATCATGATGAGTTGGGTAACACCATTCACCATAATAGAATACTTCAGTGCTACGAGGTCTATCCATCCGCAACGGCGCTCACGACCCGTGACGGCACCATACTCATGACCCAGGTCACGGATCTTCTTACCCGTCTCGTCGAAAAGCTCTGTTGGGAACGGGCCAGCACCGACACGCGTGCAGTAAGCCTTCATGATGCCATAGACCTCACCAATCTTGTTAGGCCCGATGCCAAGACCGGTACATGCGCCAGCACAGATAGTATTCGATGATGTTACGAAAGGATAGCTGCCGAAGTCTACGTCGAGCATCGTGCCTTGGGCACCCTCACAGAGAACGCTCTTGCCGCTGCGCAGGATGCCGTTGATCTCGTGTTCGGAATCCACAATCTGGAACTGACGCAGATATTCGATACCCTCAAGCCACTTCTTCTCTACCTCTGCGATGTCGTAGTCGAAGTTCAGCGACTTCAGGATAGCCTCATGACGTGCCTTTGCCTTGGCGTACTTTGCCTCGAAATTGTCGAGGATATCACCTACGCGCAGACCGTTACGCGAGATCTTATCGGTATATGTAGGGCCGATACCCTTTCCCGTTGTACCAACCTTGTCTTTTCCCTTCTGCGCCTCATAGGCTGCGTCGAGCACACGGTGTGTAGGCATAATAAGATGCGCCTTCTTCGAGATGTGCAGACGTGAGTGAAGGTCGTGACCACTGGCCTCAAGTGCTTTCGCCTCGTCCATGAAGAGGTCTGGAGCGAGCACGACACCATTGCCAATAATATTCACCTTACCGCCCTGGAAGATACCCGAGGGAATAGAGCGCAACACGTACTTCTGCCCCTCGAATTCGAGCGTGTGACCTGCGTTAGGTCCACCTTGGAATCGGGCTATCACATCATACTTCGGGGTCAGTACATCGACCACCTTGCCTTTGCCTTCGTCGCCCCATTGGAGTCCCAGCAGGACGTCAACTTTACCTGTGTTCATAATTTATTACTGTTTAGTTTCTTTTTTTATCATCTTATTTCTCTGACGGGTCATCTTGCCTTGACAAACACTGCAGACACCGTAGACATACAGCGTGAAACCATCCTTGCGGAACCGTTTAAAATGTGTAGCATCGATGGCCTGATCAATGAGCGGAGACTTCACTTCCGTGACCTTGCCGCAGATAGTACATATCTGATGGCAATGACTCATATTATCGTAGCAAGCCTCGTAGGCAGTAGATCCCTGAAAGCGGTGACGTATCACCAGACGGAGCTGCAGAAAGAGATTGAGCGTGTTGTAGAGTGTCGCTCTGCTCACGGGGAACTTATAGTCGCGTTCGAGCTTGGCACTGAGTTCCTCAAGCGTAAAGTGTCCATCGATGTTGTAGATGGCTTTCAGAATGGTGTACCTCTCAGGGGTCTTGCGATGATTGTTCATCTCAAGATAGGTGTCGAGGATACGCAACACGTTCTTCCAAACTTCAATATTTATCATACTGCTCCGGGTGCGATTTATGAAAACCGCACAAAGGTACAAACTTTCGGTGAGAAAAAAGAGAGATAATTTATAAAATTTCTAAATTGGCTCGTTTTAATGCGCTTTTAGCAAGTCTTTCGTAGACGAGACCCAGTTCTGCAAAGCGTTGTACAGACGATAGCGCAGCCTTGCGAACAGCGATGCTGTCACCTTGAAGAGCTGCAACAGCCTGATCGATGAACTCATTGATGCCCCGTTCGTTGGGCTCGCGTTTCGCCATAAAGATACGCGAGAGGATATGGAATCCGCAGAGCTGGTAGAGTGTCTTGTCGGAGGCTATCCACTGATAGGCTTTCTCTGGCGCATAAGGCAGATACTGATAAAGGTTGAACGCTGCCTGTTCGGCAATCTCCTGTTCGGTTGTCTGTTCCATCCAGATATCGATGACCTCAGGAAGTACCTCGTCAGGCGGCATAATCATCGTGGCGAGTATCTTACACTCGCGAACGTTTTCTTTCCATAACGCAATAGCAAGGTCGTAATTGTAGCCCAGTTCATCGGCCTTCTGACGAAGACGGGGTAAGGTGGCACCCCAGTTCAGTTTGTAGCTCAGTCCCTTGTCACGCATGGACTTGGCAACCGCTCCGTCCATCATCAGACGGAACGACTGCTTTATATCCTTTACAAGCTCACGAATCTCAGAGTGTTCCATATTCCTGACTGTATCTTAGCATCTGATGAGAATAATCCTCACCATAATACACTTGGATATCCACGATCTTACCATCCTTGTCGTAGAGCGGCAAGAGCTGAGGGTTGATGAATCCCTTATAGGGTGCGAGGTTCAGACGTTCATATCTCTCGAGCACCTCGGCATGAAGTTCTGCATCGACCTTTACGGCATAACGCTCCACGAGGTCACGTGCCGCCTCATAATCGCCCTCGCTCTTTATGCGCTGTATCTCGGCAAGAAGCGTGGCTATCAGACTGCGCAGATGCTCATAGTCGGAGATCTCCAGATAAGTCTTGCCATCGTGCTTTATGAGATGCAGTACATCTCCGTTGTCGTAACACCAGCGAGCGATAAGGGCACGGTTGCGCATGTGATCCTCTTCTATCTGATGTCCGGGCTTGATACGTATCAGCTGTGTCATCAGACCGTTCATCATATAGGTGTAATACTGCGACTTATATGCCTCCATATCCGGAGTAAGTCCCAGCTCCACGAGTTTTCTGTCTGCAATATAATAGAGACCGAAAAGATCGGCGCGTGCCTCCTCGATCGTGCTACTGTATGCCTTCAGTGCATCGGGGTCGGTGCCTGGGAGCAGTTGTCCGCTGCCGTGCCCGAGGCATTCGTGAAGGTCGGTATGCAAATCATCGCATACATCACCGTATTTCTCTATCAGTTGGAGCGTTGCGTCGTCAATGACGAACTCTTCCTTGAAGCCGTTGCCGTGAGCGGCTTTGTTATACGCATCGGTGATGTTACTGATAGTGATGCTCTTGGAGCCATACTGTGCACGAATCCAGTCGGCATTGGGGAGGTTGATGCCGATAGCGGTTGACGGATATTCCTCGCCTCCAAGCATCGCAGCACAAATGACATTCGCAGTGACGCCTTTAACCACCGGCTTACGGAAACGTGGATCTACTGGCGAGTGATCCTCAAACCATTGGGCATTGTTGCTAATGGTCTGAGTGCGGTGTGTTGCCTCCTCATCGATATATTCCACGAGGCCTTCCCAAGTAGCCTTCATACCAAGAGGGTCACCATAGACCTCAATGAATCCGTTGATAAAATCGATTGTGGCATCGTGCTCTGACACCCATTCAATAGAATATTTATTGAAGAGCGACAAATCACCTGTCTGATAATAGTTTATGAGTATCTCTATAAGCAGCTTTTGATGCTCGTTTTCCGCATAGTCCTTGGCTTTATCCAGCCAGTAGATAATCTTACGGATAGCAGGTCCATATAGTCCGTCAGCACACCATACGCGTTCCTTAATTATCCCGTCTTCCTTCACGAGTGTCGAATTAAGACCATATGATGGAGGATCCTTGCTTTCGGCATCACGCTCTTTTAAGCGAGCGTAAAAATCCTCTGCCTCATGCTGTGTGACACCGTCGTAGAAATTACACGCAGATGTCAATACAAGATCCTCGCCGTCTGCCTTGTTTACGCGCTTGGGCATAAACGCAGCATCAAAGATTGCTGGCCAGATCTTGTCTGCATCTGCCGGCAGTCTGCCAGCATCCACTTTCTTCAGAGCATCTCTAAGAAATTGTTCGGAGAATCCTGGTTCGAACTTCTCACAGCCATAATGGTGATAGACACCGTTGGAGAACCAGACACGCTTGAGATAAACTTCAAAAGCACGCCACTCATCTGTATCGTGCGATATGTCCGCATAGGTGTATATAGCCTCCAGCGTCTTACGTATCAGCAGATTATATTTCCCATTCTGGTCGAAAGTGATATCCCTACCAAAAAGTGTCGCTTTGGCGAGATAAAAAATAAATATCTTCTGCCGAAGCGACAATTTCTCGAAGCCGTCCAAACGATAGCGAAGCAGTTGCAAATCAGCAAACCGCTCGCTTTGATAAATAAAATCCACGCGATTACTCCCTCCTACTCTGCTGATTTCTTCTTACGTGGCTGCTTCACCATCGCAGGGTGCTGTTGGAGGTGCTTCAGACGATACTCACGCGGCGTAACGCCCTGAATCTTGTAGAATGAAGCATAAAACGACTGGCGATTAGAGAATCCGACCATATCGCTCACCTCTTCCATACGGAGGTCCTGATAGCGCTTGTCGACGAGAATGGACATTGCCTCGTCGATACGGTACTTGTTGACGAAGGATGTGTAGTTCATGTGGAAACGCACATTCACCACGGCAGAGATGTAGCGCGTGTTGGTGCCCAAATCTTCTGCCAGACGCTTTGCGGAATAATCCTTGTCACGATACTTTTTCTGCATGACAATGATGTTCATTATCTTTTCCTGCATCTCATCCATCAGGCGAGGACTCACTAAACTACGATAAGCAGCCTCCTTCTCTTTTAGTTCTGTAATGTTATACTTAGCCATATCTACGAATTATGGTTACAAGTTGATATTAAAATTTTTCTGCAAATATACAAAGATTTTCGATAAGTTACAAGAAAAAACAGATAAAATTTGCAAAAAAGATGAAAAAATCCGCTTTTTCTGTCACTTTTTACTAAAATAAGGTGGAAAATCAAGGTTTTCAGAATAATTTTTCGTAACTTTGCAAAGTAAAATCATATAAGATGGCAAAGAAAAAGATACTTTTTATCAATCAGGAGATAGCTCCTTACGTACCTGACACGATTATGTCGCTCCAAGGCCGTGATATCCCCCAGGCCATTCAGGAGAAAAGTCATGAAATACGCATCTTCATGCCGAAATGGGGTAATATCAACGAGCGAAGAGGACAGCTTCATGAGGTACAGCGACTCTCTGGTATGAATCTTATCATCGACGATACCGACCATCCTCTTATTATTAAGGTAGCATCCATACAGTCGGCGAAGATACAAGTGTACTTCATCGACAACGACGACTATTTCAACAAGCGTCAGATGGAGCAAGCCGAGGACGGGCAGGACTATGCAGACAATGGTGAGAGAGCCATCTTCTTTGCGCGTGGCGTGCTTGAGACGGTGAAGAAACTCCGTTGGGTGCCCGATGTGATCCACTGTCAAGGATGGATGAGTGCCGTCGTGCCTCTCTATATCAAGACAGCATATCACGATGAACCATCGTTCACAAACACCAAGGTTATCACATCGCTCTACACAAAGAGCCTTCACAACACGCTTGACGAGAACTTCAAGCGTTGTGTGGAGTTCCGCGATGCTACCGCTGAACTGTTGAAGCCGTATAATGACAGTTTCGACTTCGAAGAGCTTTCTAAGCTCGCCATCGACTACAGCGACGGCATTATCCAGTCGGACACAGAAGTTGAGGGCGATCTGCTCAAATATGCCCAAGAAAAAGAAATACCTATTTTAAAATATAAGGAAGACAACTTTGCCGATGCCATCGAGGCCTTCTATGATATGATCGCCCCCGATGCCCCAGCAGAGGAAATTGAAGATTAAAAAAGATACAGGATACAAACAATGAAATTGAAATTTGTTTCAGCGATTGCACTTTGCGCAATGGCGATATTTTCTTGCGACGAAGACACAGGCACACTTGGCGACTCGCTTACCAGCGAGGGAAACAGACTCGTCATAACGACTCAGGACTTTAGTGTATTGACACGTTCCATGCCGGTAGAATCAGTCTATTCGCGCGAGCGTCAGTGTTATGTAGGTTACGTGTTAGACCCAGAGACGGGCACCTATGTAAAGAACGAGTTCACCACCCAGTTTAATATGATGGAGCACTCTGCCGAATATCTGCCAGACAAGGAGAACATCGTCGATGTCGATGAGAATGGAGAAATAAAGGCCGACTCTACCTTGATCACCATCTACTTCGATGTGAACTCAAGCTATGGCGACACACTCGCCCCAATGAAGCTACGGGTTTCTGAACTCGACAGACCAATCACGGGTGCCAATAGCCGCTATACAGATTTTAATGCAAAGGAAGCTGGATACCTGCGTGAGAATGGTCTGAAGACCGATTTGGTGTTCGCCATGCGCGACCTCAACTATACCGACAGTATCAGAAATCTCATAGAAACGAACCTGCATCGTAACGCAAGCACAAGCGATAACGGCTATTACGACTTTATGCGTATCATCCTCAAAGACCCGTATACTGACAAGAATGGCAAGACGCATCCCGACTACGGTTCATACATTCTTCGTACATTCTATGATCATCCAGAGTATTTCAAGAACTCATACAATTTCATCAACCACGTGTGTCCGGGATTCCATTTTGAAACGATCGACGGTGTCGGGGTGATGGCAAGAATCAAACAGATCAGCTTGTATGTGTTCTATAATTATGTGAACAACGGACGTGTTGCGAAGACATATCTTCAGACTACATCTACGGAGGAGGTCGTGCAGACATCTACCGTCACATACGACAACGACGCTATCAACAGTCTCGCTTCCGACAACAGCTGCACATACGTGAAGTCGCCGGCAGCTATTTTCACCGAGGTGGATTTACCCGTGGATGAGATCTGCACCACGCACCCCTACGACTCTCTGCTCTCAGTGAAGCTGGCGTTCCAGCGCATCAACAACTCCAGCGAAGCTATCGACAAGACTTTCTCCGTGCCTTCGAAACTGCTGCTCATTGAAAAGGACAGCCTTGACGCATTCTTCCTCAAGAACAGCACATTCAACAACACCTATGCCTTCTCGGCATCACTCGCAAGCAATGCTTACTCATACTCCAATATTTCGAACCTTATCACGCGCATGTATAATAATAAGGTGAAGGGTTTGGAGAGCGATCCCAACTGGGTGGCAAATCATCCGAACTGGAACAAGGCGCTGTTAGTACCTATCGAGGAGGTCACCATCACACAGTCGTCTTCTTATAGTACTTCTTCTACCACATTGGCGCTGAAGAACAAAATGGGTCTTTCGAGCACACGTCTTGTGAGGGGTACTCCCACGAAACCTATCGGAATGGAGGTTATCTACGGAAAATACAAGGACTAAGCTATGGCCGACGGATTCCTCGAGAAACATCACGAAGACTATGAGGCCCGTAAGGCCGCATGGCTAAGAAAGAAAAGACATCTGCCCAAGACAGGCAAGAGACAAATAGAGCGACCCGATGACGAGTCGCTCTAATTTTTTGTGTCGGAACCTGGCCCCAGTAGGAGGTTTAGCCGATGATCTTGAACTTTGCGAATTTCAGAAGGAGTTGTTTTGTACCGGTATTGCGGAACTGGACTGTAGCCTTGGTGTTCTCACCCGTACCCTCTATCCTAATCACCTCACCAATGCCGAAGCGCTGATGCTCGATGGTGTTTCCAACGCGAAGGTCGCCGGAATTCGCATCTGCTGCCATCGGTCGCGGGGGCACAGCACGGTTTGCTGGTTTGAATCGTCCGCCACTGGCGATGTTCAGCTGACGCTTGAATCCGTCGGAGAAAGGATCAACCGGCTTCTCTTGTTGCCGTGGAGCAACGGCTCTCGGCTTAGGATCAGCCTTGAACTGCGAGGCGACCGGTCGGGGATTTTGCATCCACTCGGGGCGGTTATATGCCTTATGCCCTGATGAGCCGAAAAACGACGATTCTCCCCCACTCTCTGAATGAATTTCAAGCAGCTCTTGGTCTATGTCACGGATGAATCTCGAAGGCGTGTCGTACTCCATCCGGCCATAGCGGAATCTGTTCTGCGCACACGTCAGAATGCAGTGTTTCTCTGCCCGCGTGATGGCCACATACAGCAGTCGTCGCTCTTCTTCGAGCTCACGCACGGAATTGGTACACATCGGACTTGGGAAGATATTCTCTTCAAGACCAACGACGAAAACCGTCGGGAACTCCAGTCCCTTTGCCGAATGTATCGTCATCAGCGTCACCTTATCGTTTGAGTCGCCCTCATCGCTGTCGAGGTCAGTAAGCAATGCCACCTCTTGCAAAAAGTCCGGCAGAAATATCTGATCGCCCATATCCTCCTCACGACGGCTCTCCACGAAGTCCTGCATACCGCTCAGAAATTCCTCAAGGTTCTCCTGACGGGATATATCCTCAGGGTTACGACCCGAGTAGATATCCTTGCTGATGCCGGAGTTCATAATGATATCGTGTCCGAGTGTATAGGCATCCTCGGTGTTAATGCGAGCTATCCACCCCTCAATAAGATTCTTGAAGCCTTGCAGCTTCGTCATCGTTCCCTTGCTCACGTCCATCGGGAAGAGCACGGGTTCCTTAATCACCTGCCAGAGACTCACACCATAAGTCTGTGCCGTCTGCGCAATCTTTCCCACAGTAGTGTCGCCGATGCCGCGTGCCGGATAGTTGATGATACGCTTGAAGGCCTCCTCATCGTAAGGGTTGGCGACGAGACGAAAATAGGCAATGACGTCTTTTATCTCCTTACGCTGATAGAAGCTCAGACCTCCGTAGATACGATACGGTATGTTGTCCTTTCGCATCTGTTCCTCAAAGCTTCGGCTCTGAGAGTTCGTGCGATACAGTATGGCGAAGTCACTCCAGTCGCAGTGGTCCTGCCTCCGTATCCTCTTGATGTCTTGACAGACAATCATCGCCTCTTCCTTGTCCGAATAGGCCGGTTTCAGCTGCAGTTTCTCACCGTGTTCGTTTTTCGAGAACACGTTCTTCGGGATCTGACGCTCATTACGTCTGATGAGAGAATTTGCTGCCTGCACAATCAGCTGTGTCGAGCGATAGTTCTGCTCGAGCTTAAAGAGTTTCGTATCCTTATACAGATTCTGGAAGTTCAAAATATTGTCGATATTCGCCCCTCTGAAGCTATAAATGCTCTGCGCATCATCACCTACTACACAAACTCTTTGAATGTCTTTAGTTAGCATTGTTACAATCGCTTGCTGAACAGAGTTTGTATCTTGATACTCATCCACGAGTACATATTGGAATCTATTAGCATATTTCCTTCTTGTATTCTCGTAATTCTTAAACAGCAAATACGTATTAACAAGCAAATCATCAAAATCCATTGCATTTGCCTGTCTACATCTTTGAGCATACCTCAAATAAATATTAGATATCTCCGGTCTTTTTTGACTGGCATCATCTAATGCCCATGCACTATTAGCGTATTGTGATGGCAAAACTATATGATTCTTTGCCATAGAAATTCTATCTGCTACAGTCGACGGCTTATAGATTTTATCATCTAAGCCCATTTCTTTAATTATAGATTTAACAAGAGAACGTGCGTCTGACTGATCATAAATTGTAAAATTAGAAATATAACCTATTTTGTTGGCCTCAGCACGAAGAATATGAGAGAAAACAGAGTGGAATGTACCCATATTCAAATACATAGCTTGCTCCACTCCTACCAATTTCCCAATTCTTTCCTTCATTTCTCGCGCAGCCTTGTTGGTAAATGTCAAAGCTAAAATATTCCAAGGCTTAAGCCCCAATTGCAATAATGCGGCAATCTTATATGTTAAAACCCTAGTCTTTCCAGAACCTGCGCCAGCAATCACCAAAGAAGGACCATCACAATACATAACTGCATCTTTTTGGGAATCATTTAATTGTGACAACAACTCGTCTTTAACACTGCCAGAAAGTTCTTTCTTTAAAAGAGTCCTAGATTCAAGGTCGAGTTCAGGAATATATAATGAATCTTTAAATAAGTTCTCTTCTTGCTGTTTAATCAGAATATTAACTTCAGTAGACTGAGCTTTGGGAGTTCGAGGAGTTGGAGGCATATCAACTCTTCTATCTGTAATATGATCAAAAGAGGAATCTGAATTAATTATGATTGGAGATATTTTCTTTCTTTCATCTTGTATTATTTTTGGATATATCCATTCACGATTATCAATCGTATTAAATAAGAAATGCCGTAAGTCTGTGGCGTTTTCATCCTGATTTGGACTAATATCATTTACATCTATCTCAATACAATTAATTTGGGCTTCAATATATTTTGCTTTTCTATTTTCCGACAAAGGATTAGAATAAAAAATCTCTATAGCCCACTTTATATCTTCATTATCGATACCTAAAACATCTGGACGTAAGCCAAAATCATTAATAGTATATTCCAAATGTACATTCTCAAAATTTTTAATTCCTTTCAAAACAACATTTCCACACGAAGGAAACATTAATTTTTTCTCTTCACATATTATTTGTTTGGCAAGATAATGAATTGAAGATTCGCCTAGTCCCCTACATAAACCATCTTCAGAACGATGAGCAAAAGAATGTTCGTTTTTTCCTCCTTGTCTAGCATTTAATGGCTTCCCACACTTTTTGCAAATACATCCACATTTATGACCATTTGGCACACTATCAATATGTACCATCTTTTTTTTATGTTCACTCCATGCCCAAGTAACAATTTCGCTCATACTTTATTATATTTTACTCATACTCGTATATATAATTTGGTGCAAAGTTACTAAAAAGAATTGAAACCACCAAAATAAGCAGTAACGATTGTCACAGGATTATCTCCTTTGAGTAGCCTTAGGTTAGTTCAAACTTAAAGGGGGATACACTTGGATGTCCGCAACCCCCTAAACTGTCAACTGTCAACTGAAGAATGTCTTTAGAATACAAAAGCCGCTGCAAATCATTGATTTACAGCGGCTTATTAACTTTGAGTAGTCGATAGGGGAATCGAACCCCTATGCCAAGATTGAGAATCTTGTATCCTAACCATTAGATGAATCGACCAGCATTTCAAAGATGCTCTCGCAGAGAAATCCCCTCGGCTGCGGAAGGAGGGGGATTCGAACCCCCG
>JAEEGL013869317.1_pt1 | contig 30796 bp, 26 predicted proteins | sample 9134231 | NCBI WGS metagenome assembly JAEEGL01 (sample SAMN16246548, study PRJNA631951) | gut metagenome | biome: gut microbiome; feature: rumen; material: fiber-attached | host: Bos | place: Iran: Karaj | collected 2018-10 | reverse complement strand
GTTTCCGGCAAGACCGCCAAGGTCAAGTACAGCAAGCTTAAGAAAAAGAAGCAGACCCTGGCAGCATCTAAGGTAATCAACGGTACAGGTACAGGCCGCGGTCCTATGACTTATACAAAGGTTTCCGGTCATAAGAACATCTCGATCAATAAGAAGACCGGCAAAGTTACCATTAAGAAGAAGGGCCTGAAGAAGGGAAAGACCTACAGTGTATCAGTTGTTATCTCTGCTGCAGGAAATGGAGGCTATGAGCCTTCTACTGAGCAGACGGTAACCTTCAAGATCAAAGTTACGAAGTAATATTGATCTGTAAACCAACAAACATGAAGCTCCCCGCTGCCTAAAACAGCGGGGAGTTTTTTATCTACCAATCGTCAGAATGGCAGTATATAATTAAAAAATATTGATAAGCATACGCTTATAAAATGGGGAGGTCTATATGAAATTCAAACGCCTGTTGGCAGGGTTTATTGCTGTTGCAATGACCATCGGAATGATTCCTGCTTTGACATTCGCGGATGAGGCCGAGAACGGTACAAAAGAGACCGCGGCCATAGAAAAGAGCGAAACCAAAGAGGAAGAGAAGAAGCCCGCAGTAAAGGAAACAAAGCCTGCGGAAGAGAAGAAAGAACCGGAAAAGAAGGCTGAGCCTGAAGTGAAGCCTGCTGAATCCAAAGCAGAAGAACCTGCTGAGAAAGAGGACAAAAAGGCTGAAGAGCCGGCTGAAAAAGAGGACAAGAAGGAAGCAGAGACAGAAACACCTGCGGAAACCGAGGAAAAGCAACCTGAAGAATCCAAGGAAACAGAGCCTTCTGACAAGCAGCCTGCTGAGTCAGAGGATAAGGCTGAGCCTGAGGCACCTGCTGAAACGGCGCCTGAAGAAACAGAGAAGCCTGATACTGTTACCGGAAAGATTCCCGGAGATTCAGATTCAAGCACACCCAAGAAAGCTCCTATCACGATAGGCAAAATCGAGGGAATCAGGTTGGATGAATCTTATAATCTTAAGTGGAATACTTATCAAGGCCCAGTCTCATATTTTTATGATGTAATGTTGGAAAACTTTAGCTATTTTTCATTTGGTGGAGATAAGAACACATTTACCCTCAATAATCTTGATACATATGTTAACGACGCTATAGCAAACGGCGAGCTTAAAAAATCAGCAGACAATACTTATACAGTTTACATCTATGCATATGACGATGACGGTATGCTTGTTGCAAAGGGCAGCAAGAAGCTTGATTTTGGATCCAGGATCACTGCCACCGAACCAACCGTCGAGAAGATTCCGGGTGTCAAAATCAAGAAAGGTAAATTGTACTTTGATAAGGTATATAAAAACAGTGAAGCCGAGTATTCGTTGTATATCAATAATGTTTTGGCGTGGTTTAGTCCTGAAGAAGTTGGAGAAGTAAAAGAATTAAACCTTAATGCAATAATTAATCGATTGATAAGAGAACATCGCCTCGCAAAGCCAAGCAACAATAAATACAATATATTTTTTGCAGTTAGGGCTTTTGACGGAGTGTTTCAGAGGTATACCACAACATATACATATAAAACATCTGCCAAACCCGTACAGACATACACTTTTGAGAATGTTAGACAGGAAAACGGCAGATTGAAATTTGATGCCATTAAGGGCGCAAAGAAATATGTCTGTTTCATTTTAGAAATTGGAGATTTTTCCCCGAAAGGTTATGCTGTATCAACCTCTAACTCGATCGATCTTAATAGCGTGATCAGCCGGTTTATTGATGCGGGAATGGAGAAAGGCAGCTACTATTTATATTTTTTACATGCTGAAGACGGAAATGGCGCTTGGATTTCGCAATATAGCGGAAAATTTGATTTCAATGTTGAACCTAACCCGCTGGCAGTTAAGGGCAAGACTGCCAAAGTTAAGAACAGCAAGCTTAAGAAAAAGAAGCAAACCCTGTCAGCTTCCCAGGTGATCAACGGTGTAGGCACCGGCCGCGGCAAGATGACTTACACTAAGCTGTCCGGCAACAAGAACATCACGATCAACAAGACGACAGGCAAGGTTACCATCAAGAAGAAGGGCCTGAAGAAGGGAAAGACTTATTCGGTTAAGGTCAAGATCTTTGCTGCAGGCAATCACGGTTATGATCCTTCTGAAGAGATAGAAGTGACATTCAAGATCAAGGTTACAAAATAAAACGAATAGGGAGGTCTACATGAAACTTAAACGCCTGTTGGCAGGGTTCATTGCTGTCGCAATGACCATCGGAATGATTCCTGCTTTGACATTCGCTGATGAGGCCGAGAACGGCACGAAAGAGCCCGCGGCCGTAGAAGAAACCGAAGCCAAAGAGGAAGAGAAGAAGCCCGCAGTAAAGGAAACAAAGCCTGCGGAAGAAAAGAAAGAACCTGAAAAGAAAGAGCCTGAGAAGAAGGCTGAGCCTGAAGAGAAGCCTGCCGAGTCTGAAGACAAAAAGGCTGAAGAGCCGGCTGAAAAAGAAGACAAGAAGGAAGCTGAGCCTGCAGAGACAGAAGCGCCTGCTGAGACCGAGGAGAAGCAGCCCGCTGAATCCAAGGAAGCAGAGCCTTCTGACAAGCAGCCTGCCGAGTCAGAGGACAAGGCTGAGCCTGCGGCACCTGCCGAAAAGCCTGATACTGTTACCGGAAAGATTCCCGGAGATTCAGATTCAAGCACACCCAAGAAAGCTCCTATCAAGATAGGAAAAATTGAAGGAATCAGTTTGGAAGGATCTGTTGATCTTAAGTGGAATGCTTATCCGGGAACCGTTGATTATGCTGTGGTGTAGACAACTATGATTTCGGATATTCATTCAGCTCAAGCAGAATCAACAATATTCAGACTTATATTAACAATGCTATAAAAAACGGCCAGCTTAGAAAATCGACGGACAATACTTATACGGTTACCGTCTATGCATTTAACGACGACGGTATGCTGATCGCAAAGGGCAGTGCGAAACACAATTTCGGATCGACAATCACTGCCACAGAACCCACAGTCGGTAAGGTTCCGAATGCCAAAATCAACAAGAAAGGCATCCTGCACTATGATAAGGACTATCATGAGAGCGAAGCCAGCTATCAGTTGTATATCAATAATTTATGGTCAGGTTATGCTTATGATGAAGAAGGTGAAGGAATAAACCTCAAAGAAAGAATTAACGGGCTGATAAGAAATAGTCTCCTCGCAAAGCCCAGCAACAATAAATACACTATATTGTTAACAGTTACCAATAATGACGGAAAAGTAGTTCAGAGATATTCCACAACATATACATATAAAACATCTGCTAAACCTGCGCAGACATATACTTTTGAGAATGTAAGACAGGAAAAAGGCAGACTGAAATTTGATGCCATTAAGGGCGCCAAAAAATATATCTACAACATTTATGAACAGGGCGTTTCATATTCTTTTGATTTTGGAGTAGCAACCACGAACTCGATCGATGTAAACAACAAGATCAGTCAGTTTATTGATGAAGGAATGAGCAGATGCAGTAGTTATTTTATCGAGTTAGTAGCTTACGACGGAAATGGAACTGTGCTTGCCATGTGCAGCAAAATATTTGATTTCGAAATCGAACCCAATCCGCTGTCTGTTAAAGGCAAGACTGCCAAGGTCAAGTACAGCAAGCTCAAGAAAAAGAAGCAGACCCTGAAAGCTTCCCAGGTAATCAACGGTGTAGCCACCGGACGCGGCAAGATGATTTACACTAAGCAGTCCGGCAACAAGAACATCACGATCAACAAGTCGACAGGTACAGTTACAATCAAGAAGAAGGGCCTGAAGAAGGGAAAGACCTACAGTGTTAAGGTCATGATATTTGCTGCAGGCAATAACGGCTACGAACCTTCTGATGAGAAACTGGTGACATTCAAGATCAAGGTTACGAAATAACACGGATTTAAAACACAATGTTTTCGAGCTCCCCGCTGCATCAACTCGCGGGGAGTTTTTTCTTCCAATCGAAAATGGGGGAGTATATAATTGATTGTTGAAGAGCTATGACACATAGCAAATTAAGGGGGTTCTATATGATGCTGAAACGTATATTTGCCGGGCTTATCGCCGTGGCAATTACTGCTTCGATGGTGCCGGCGATGGTTTTCGCTGATGAGGCCGAAAACGGTACGAAAGAGACCACGGCCGTAGAAGAAAACGAGACCAAAGAAGAAGAGAAAAAACCCGCGGCTGAGGATAAGAAGCCTGCGGAAGAAGAGAAAAAATCCGAAGACAAAAAGGATGAAGAAGCGTCTGAAGTAAAGGGCGCGGCTCCTTCGGAGGCTGATAAGGTTGCTGAACAAGCTGCGAAGAAAAAGAAAAAGCAGCCGTTTTCGTACAACTGGAACGGAACGACTCTTACTATCAGCGGCGACTGCAAAATGCCCTCCTGGAAGATAAATGAGATTCCCTGGAACAGTTATAAGAAAGACATCAAGAAGGTCGTTATCAAGAAGGGCATTACTTCGATCACAAGTTATGCATTCAATGACTGCGAGAACCTTACGAGTGTTACCATTCCTTCGACCGTAAAGACGATCGGCGATGAGGCTTTTTCCGGCACAGCGCTTACCAGTGTCTCGATCCCCAATGGTGTTAAATCGATTGGCAACAGTGCGTTCAGACACATCGCCACCTTAAAGAAAGCCAACATTCCCGCCAGCGTAACTTCGATGGAACCTTGGGTTTTCGCTGAGACAGGTCTTACCGACGTAACGATCTCAAATGGTGTGAAAACGCTCGCAAAAGGCACTTTCTATGACTGCAACTACCTTGAGAAAGTTACAATTCCTTCAAGCGTAACAACGATCGAAAATCAGGTGTTTGAGTATTGCGACATTCTGAAAAGCGTCAAGATCCCGTATGGCGTAAAGACTATCGGTGATTATGCTTTCTGCGATTGTGCCAAGCTCAAGGTCATTACGATCCCGAGCAGCGTAACATATCTGGGTTCAAACTGTTTTGAATGCTCCGGTCTGGAAATGCTTTATCTTTCTTCAGATCTGTATTGTGATATGAGGAAAAGCAATCCCGCCGCCTTTGCCGGTATCGACATTAATGAAGTCGGCAAGTTCCTGAACGCAAACTACATGATCGTCAACGGCAAGACCGCTTCGGTCAAGTACAAGAAACTCAAGAAAAAGAACCAGACGATCTCAACTTCCAAACTGTTCGACTTCTCTTTGAGGGGCCAGGGTTCCATGATCTTCACAAAGAAATCCGGCAGCAAGAAGATCACGGTCAACAGGACGTCCGGCAAGATCACCGTCAAGAAGAAGCTTAAGAAGGGCACCTACAAGATCAAGGTAAAGGTCCTTGCAACAGGCAATGACACGTACAGAGATTCCGGATGGAAGACAGTCAACATCACGATCAAGGTGAAGTGATCTGATTTTCGAAAAGCAACAAGAGTCCCCACTGCCAACGCAGTGGGGATTTTTAATCTTCCAATCGTCAGATGAGCAGTTTATAATTAAAAAATCTTGATTATTATTATTATAATGGGCTATTAGCATCAGAAAGGGGATCTGTATGAAGCTTAAACGATTAGTAGCCGGATTGGTTGCTGTTGCAATGACTGTCGGTATGTTGCCTGCATTTGTTTTCGCTGATGAGGGCGAAAACAAGACCGAGGAGACCAAGACAGTTGAGGCTGCCGAGTCCAAGGAAGAGGCAAAGAAACCTGAGGCTAAAGAGAAGAAGACTGAAGAGAAAAAGCCTGAGGAGAAGCCTGCCGAATCTGAAGAGAAGCCGACTGAAGCAAAGGCTGCTGAACCTTCCAAGTCTGAAGACAAGAAGCCCTCTGATCCTAAACCCTCTGAGACTGAGGACAAGAAAGAGGCTGAGCCTTCTGAGAAAGAGTCTGAAGAGCCCAAGGCAGAAGAACCCTCCGAGTCAAAAGAGACAGAACCAGCTGAGCCCGCTGAACCCTCCGAATCTAAGGAGACTGAGCCGGAAGAACCTGCCGAGCAGCCTTCCGAGTCTGAGAATGAAGAGAACACAGAATCTGAAGGCGAAGAGGATACTGTTACAGGCGAGATCCCGCCCGAGACTGATGAAGCTGAAGAGAAATACGATCATTCGGGAGCTTACGGCAAGCTGAAGTGGGGTTACAGCGAGGCATCAGGCACGCTTACCATCAGCGGAAAAGGCGCAATGCCTTCAGTTGAGCCCGAAGACAGACCCTGGGATACAGAATATGGCCTTTGCCTGTCGATCAAGAAGATCGTTATCAAGAGCGGAGTTACTTCAATTGGTAAAAATGCTTTCTACGGCTGCCAGTACGCTACTTCCGCATCAATCCCCTCAACCGTAAAGACGATCGGATATAAAGCTTTCTATGACTGCATCAGCCTTACAAGCATTAATATTTCCAAGAACGTAACGACCATTGGCGAATCAGCTTTCGAATGCTGCCATTCGCTCAAGAATCTTAAGCTGGTGAATGGTCTTAAAACGCTTGGCAACCGCGCCTTCTATGATTGCTACAGCATTACGAGCCTGACGATTCCCAAGACCGTAAAATCATTCGGAGAATATGCTTTCTGCAACTGCGCCGGACTCAAGACCGTTAAGATCTCCAAAGGCATAAAGAAGATCAGCAAGGGTGCTTTCTCCAAGTGCACAGGTCTTACGAGCGTAAGCATTCCTAATACTGTATCTTCACTTGGCGCTTATGCTTTCTATGAATGCAAGAGTCTTTCAAAGGTCACGGTCCCCGCGAAAGTCAAGGCGATCGGAAGCTTCGCGTTCTCCGCAAGCGGCTTGAAGAGCGTCACGTTAAAGAAAGGCCTTAAGACGATCTGGGATTCTGCTTTTGAAGATTGCAAAAACTTAACCTCGATCACGTTCCCGAAGACCTTAACGCATATTGATTTCTGTGCTTTCAGAAATACGGGACTCAAGACATTAAAGATCCCAAACACCGTTAAAGTTGTGATTCAGGCTGCTTTCGCCGAGTGTGAAAACCTTACGAGTGTCTCCATAGGAACGGGTCTGAAAGAGATCCCCAATGATATGTTCGCTGACTGCACCAATCTTGAAAAAGTTAACATTCCTCTCGGTATAACATATATCGGCGGTTCGGCTTTTGATGGATGTGGAATTAAGAGCATAACGATTCCCGGAACCGTTAAAACGATCGACGAAGAAGCTTTCCGCGGCTGTCATAATCTCGAGAGCATTACCCTCAACTATGGTATCGAGACGATTGGCGATTATGCATTCTGTGAATGCAACTCCGTTAAGAAGCTCTTTCTTCCAAGCAGCATAACGACCGTTGGCGAATATGCTTTTGCAGAGATGACCGGTTTGAATGATTATGGCTACGATCCTGAATTGACTCTCCCGGATAATGCTTGGATGCTTCATGGCGGCGTATATTATGAACTTCAAGCGAATCCTGCTGTTGTATACGGCAAGACAGCTACGGTCAGTGCCAAGAAAGTAAAGAAAAAGGCCCAGACCATAGCAGCTTCCAAGATAATCGCGATTAACACAATGGATGATTACGACGCTCAGGGTGCTTGGTATACCAAGTCTTTCGGCAGCAAGAACTTCTCGATCAACAAGTATACAGGCAAGTTGACCGTCAAGAAGGGCACGAAAAAGGGTACCTACACCCTCAAGATCAAAGTATTGCCGACCGGCAACGAGTCTTATAAGGCTGGAGAAGAGCAGGAAGTCACCGTCAAGATCAAGGTTAAATAATTATTTCGAGCCCCGCGGGCAATAGAAGGGAGCACCAAATGAAGCTTAAACGGTTATTCGCAGGACTTATTGCAGTAGCAATGACGGTCTCCATAATGCCCGCTGTTGTTTTCGCGGCAGAGGCTGAAGAGCCTTCTGAGACTACGGCCGTAGAGACGACCGAGGCTGAGAAGAAAGAGACTTCCAAGCCGACCGAAAAGGAGATTAAGCCTTCCGAAAAGTCTGAGCCTGAAAAGACGGAGCCTTCCGAGTCCAAGGCTGAAGAACCGGCCGAGACTGAAGAGAAGGCAACTGAACCGGTCGAGACTGAGCCTGCAGAGCCTGCCGAATCCAAGGAAGAGCCCAAGTCAGAAGAGCCCGCGGAACCGGCTGAGCCCGCCGAACCGGCAGAAGAAGACAAGGCAGACGACAGCAAAGAAAGCGGTGAGGTCAAAGGCGAGACTCCGCCCGAGACTGACGCCGTTCCTGAAGAAGCAGCAAACAAGTGGGGAAAGGTCTCCTGGAATCATGATGCTGAAACGAAAACACTCACCATCAGCGGAAGTGGTCCGATGCCCGCTGTGACTGATTGGCATGAAATTCCTTGGGAATCTTATTATGATAAGACCGATAAGGTAATCATCAAAAATGGTGTTACTTCAATTTGCCAGAAAGCCTTTATCGCTTTTCATTCAATTAAAAGCATTACAATTCCAAAGAGTGTAAAGTCGGTTGGCGAGTTTGCTTTCAATGGCTGCAATAGTCTTGAATCTGTTACGTTTTCCGGCGGTTCAGTCGAGATTAAAGAAGGAGCTTTCATTAGTAATTCCAATATAAAAAGTGTTAAGTTGACCGGCGTGAAGAAAATCGGTAAGGAAGCTTTTTACGGATGCAATGCTCTTACAAGCGTAACGATCCCCGGCAGCGTGAATACAGTTGGTGTTGGGGCTTTCAAAAAATGCGAGCATCTTGCAACCGTGAAGATCTCCAAAGGTGTGAAGGTAATTGACGCAGAGGCTTTTACAGAATGCACTGGTCTTACTAGCGTGACTTTTCCGGACAGCCTGACTTCAATCGGTGATGATGCGTTTTCCGCATGCACGAGCATTACAAGCCTAACGATTCCCGGATCTGTGAAAACGATTGGCAAGTGTGCGTTTGCTGAGTGTTGGGCACTTTCGGAACTTACCTTGTCCTATGGAATTGCTATGATTGGAGAAGCAGCATTCAGCAATTGTTATGCCCTCCATAAAGTTACTATTCCGGGCAGTGTTAAGTTAATCGGCGATGAAGCTTTTTGTGGTTCAAATCTTGAGAGTGTTCATATAGGTTATGGTGTTGAAGAGATCGGAGATTATGCTTTTGGACAAACCAATCTTAAAGGAATCATTACTATTCCGGGCAGCGTGAAAACCCTTGGGAGTGACGTTTTTGAGGATTGCGGTCAAATCGAACAGATCAATGCCACAGATGAGTTGATTAATAATTTCCCCTATGCCTGGTATTCATGCACTACCACGCCGGTTACTCTTTTGGACAACCCCATGACCGTCAAAGGCAAGACCGCAAAGGTCAAGTATAAGAAGGTCAAGAAAAAGAACCAGACAGTTGGCATGACCAAGCTTTTCAGCTTCCCGGTGAAAGGTCAGGGTCCCAAGCTGTTTGTTAAGACTTCCGGCAACAAAAAGATCACCATCAACAGGACGACCGGCAAGGTCACCGTCAAGAAGAAACTCAAGAAGGGCACATACAAAGTTAAGGTTAAGGTCGTTGCAACCGGTAATGACACATACAGAGATTCCGGCTGGAAGACCGTGACCATCAGAATCAAGGTGAAGTGAGGTAATTAAACACACATAATCATAAGCCAGAAAGGAGATCCACATGAAGCTGAAACGTTTATTGGCAGGGCTTATCGCCGTTGCAATGACCGTCTCGATGGCACCGGCGATTGTTTTCGCAGAAGAGGTCGAAAAAGAGCCTGAAGAGACTGCGGCCGTAGAAACGACCGAGCCCGAAAAGAAAGAGACTTCGAAGCCGGCCGAGAAGAAGGCTGAGCCAGAGGAGAAGAAGCCTGAACCGAAGGACGAAGAACCTGCTGAGCCCGAGAAGCCTGCAGAGTCCAAGGATGCTGAGCCTGCCGGGCCGGAAAAGCCTGAAGTGACAGAGCCTAAGGTGGATGAGCCTGCTGAATCTGATGAGTCCAAAGAAGCTGAGCCTGCTGAGCCTGCCGAATCCAAGGACGAAGAGCCCAAGGTGGAAGAACCTTCTGAGCCTGCTGAACCGGCCGCTCCTGCCGAAGAAGACAAGGCCGCTGACAGCAAGGAAAACGATGAGGTCAAAGGCGAGATCCCTCCTGAGACAGACAAGGATCCCAAGAAGGCTGAAATCTCCGGCACACAAGGCAATATTTCATGGACGATCAGCGGCGGTACTCTTACCATAAGCGGAACCGGCGATATGCCTGAATGGAGCGAGGGAGAAGCACCTTGGTATGATGATAAGAATTCAATTACCAAGATCGTTATCAACAGCGGCGTTACTTCGATCGGACAAAACGCATTTTGTAATTTTGCAAATCTTGAAAGTGTCTCGATTCCAAAAACCGTGAAATTCATTGGTTTTGCTGCATTTATAAGTTGTGCAAAACTACAAAGCATAACGATACCCAATGGAGTCGAAACGATTTACGGATGCGCTTTCCAGAAATGCAAAGCTCTTACTGCCATTTCGATCCCCAATAGCGTGACAGAGATTCATTATGCCGCTTTCTATGAATGCTCCGGTTTGAAAAAAGCGACTGTACCCGGAAGTGTTCAGAAAATCCCAAAATACATGTTTTACTACTGTCAAGCGCTTGAAAGCGTTTCGATCGGCAATGGTATTGAAGGAATTGGATATGAGGCCTTTTACTATTGTACCAGCCTTAAGAGCGTAACGATTCCCGGCAGCGTGCAAGAGATTGATATTGAAGCTTTCTCTTACAGCGGTATTGAAAGCCTTACGATCAACGACGGCGTGGGAAAGATTAGTAACCGCGCTTTCAATAACTGTCACAACCTCAAAGAAGTAACGATCCCCGGCAGCGTAACCGAACTCGGCGAACATGCTTTTTCTGCTTGTAGTTCGCTTGAAAAAGTTGTTCTTAAGTTTGGCGTTGAGAAAATCGGTGTTCAGGCTTTTTGTTTTTGTGAGAATCTTAAGAGCATTATTATTCCGGAAAGCGTAACAACAATCGGCTATGGTGCATTTACTCTATGTCCGGCCATTGAAGAGATCAGCATAACTCAAGACTTGCTTACAAATTCCGGAAACGCTTTTGATTCCGATCCGAGCACCAACCCTAATCTAGAGATCCATGTTCTTCAGGACAACCCCTTGAAAGTAAAGGGCAAGACCGCAAAGGTCAAGAAAAAGAAGGTCAAGAAGAAGAACCAGACGCTTGCGGTCTCCAAGGTTCTCACATTAACGAAGGGAACCGGTCCTTACATATTCGTCAAGCTGTCCGGCAACAAGAAGGTCACGATCAACAAGACGACCGGCAAGGTTACCGTCAAGAAGAAGCTCAAGAAGGGCTCATACAAGATCAAGGTCAAGGTCATGTCGCTTGGCAACGCAACGTACAAGTCATCCGGCTGGAAGACAGTAACGTTCAGGATCAAAGTTAAGTAAAAGCCGTTATTTAATTCGCTTTGCAGGCAGGGGGCTCCGGCCCCTTGCTTTTTTGTTCGCGAAAAACAAAAAATGTTCGGTTTTGCGATTTTAGTCCTATTAATGTCTCGCATAGGCGGATCCGGTCTGATATAATTCAAGCATAGACAACAAAGCATACCTCCGACCAAGTTCTTTCTTTGTTGTTGACCCATAGAGAATGTCATAGTGTTCTCCACCAGTGGCCCGGAAGATTGTGTCCCTTCCGGGCCCCTCCTTTTTGGGGCGGTTTGCGTATTGTCAAAACAACCTACTTTTAATAGGAAATCTTAATGTTTTTTTATAAATTGCTGATAGAATAGTAAATATAGCTTTGGTAGTATCTTTTCAATTATCTTCAAGCGGTCGTTTTTCGAATTGCTTCTGAAAAGAGGGGAACGGATATGTCTGCTAAACTTAAACAGCATGAGGATCTTAAAGCCTTCGGGCTTATTGTTGCAGGCATTCTGCTCAACATCTTATGCGCAAGGCTTGCGTCCGCACTCCAGCTTCCTTTCTATTTCGACTGCATCGGTACTATTGCCGCGGCCATAATCGGCGGCTTCCTGCCGGGCGTAATGGTCGGCTTTTTCACCAACATCCTGTCGTACGGCATTAACTTCTATATCCTTGGCGACAAAGAAGACGTCACGCTCTTCTATTGCGTTATCAGCGTTCTGATCGCCCTCGTCGCGGCGGCTTTCGCGCAGAAGAAGTATTTCAGGATGATCACCGCGAAAATGCTCATCCCGGTCACGGTCTTTGTCCTTCTGGGCGGCGGTCTGGGTTCAGTCATAAGCTGGGGACTTTTCGGTGATACATTAGGCGAAGAGCTCGCCTCGTCGCTTGCCGGCAGGATCTACATGAACGTGATCCAAAACGCCTTTTGGGCGCAGCTGTACGCCGGCCTTATCGTTGACATCCCGGACAAGATAATCAGTACCATCCTGGCATTCTTCATCTACAAGTTCTATCCGCGCAAGTTCAAGCCGACAAGAGACAAGATAGACCTGGCGGCGGTCGCCAAGAGAGGCTTCTCCCTCAGCGCGAAGATCATCGTCAGCGTCACATTGATCTTCGGTCTGGCAGCTACCGTCGTTACCACGGTATCCTTCAGCCAGTTCCGCCGCACTATCTACGAATCGGAATCCAAGTACGCACAGGACACCGTTAAATACGCCGCTTCCATGATCGACGGCAACATGATCGAAGAGTACTTGAGGCGCAGGGATTACGCTGACGGCTACTATGGAATCACCAAGAACTTAAAGCTCATTTGGAACAGTTCGGACAGGATCAAGTTCCTCTACGTATACCAGTACACCGATGAAGGCTGCCGTGTCGTTTTCGATGTTGATACACCTGAAGAACCCGCGCACGAGACGGGCGACATGATCGAAATCGAGTCCGGAATCAAAGAGAAACTCCAGGACCTCCTCGACGGCAAGGAGATCGATCCCGTCCAGTCTCAGGACCAGTACGGCTGGCTCGTTACAGCCTACGCACCGGTCTACGACTACCGCGGCAAGACCACGGCCTATGTAGGCGTTGACGTCTCGATGCCCAATATCGGCGATGTTGAGAGAACCTTCACGTTCAAGATCACCACGATCCTGATGGGATTCTTCATAATGGTCCTCACGGGAAGCGTTTACCTCGCAAAGCGTTACATCGTATCGCCCGTCAACAGTTTGGCCAAGCTCGCAGGCGATTTTGCCTACAACGACAACGAAGCGCGTAAGGAGGCTCTCGACAGTATCAACGAGATCGAGATCAAGACAGGAGACGAGATCGAACATCTTTATAAGGCGATGGCGAAAACGACCCGCGACACGGTCGACTTCATCAATGAGACCCAGCGCAAGAACGAAGCCATCTCGACATTCCAGAGCGGCATGATCAGCGTCATGGCTGACCTCGTAGAGAGCCGCGACAAGTCAACGGGCACGCACATCAAGAATACATCCGCATACGTATCGATAATTTGCGATGAACTTATCGACGAAGGCCTCTACTCCGACGTCGTTGACATAGAGTACAAGAACAACGTTGTAGCCTCCGCACCTATGCACGACATCGGCAAGATCAAGATCTCCGATGCGATCCTCAACAAGCCGGGCCGTTTCACCGACGAAGAGTACGAGATAATGAAGACGCACTCTGCCGAGGGCGCCAAGATCATAAGCACAGTTAAGAAAACCATCGAGAGCGAAGCCCTCAACGAAGACTACCTTGGCGAAGCAGAGAACATGGCCCACTACCACCACGAGAAATGGAACGGCCAGGGCTACCCCTGCGGCCTCAAAGGCGAGGAGATCCCGCTGTCTGCACGCATCATGGCAGTCGCGGACGTTTTCGACGCACTGGTCGCCGAGCGTGTCTATAAGCCCGGCATGCCTTTCGACAAAGCAATGGGCATCATCAAAGAAAGCTCCGGCGAGCACTTCGACCCCGTCATCGTCCGCGCCTTCGTCAACGCCGAAGACAAGATCCGCGCAGTTACCGCCGAGATTCACTGATACTACCAAGGGCCGCCACGCGCGGCCCTTTTATTTGCTTTGCCACGGCTGCCGGTCGGATGAAAACGCCATATCCTGCCCTTTTCATCCTACGCCTTAAGAGTACGTTTGCCCTTCAAGTTGCCATCCGTAGGATGAAAATGAAGATTTTGCTGTCTTTCATCCTAATTACGGCCGCAAATCGCATTTTTGCCGATTTCAGCCGTACGGATTAGGCGCCAAATGACCTTCATTACGGCTGAAATGCCCGGTTTTGCCGAATGCGGCCGTAAATAATTGCAGGCCGATCAGTTTAAAATACGGACGAAATGACGGTTTTGGGCTGTTTCGTCCGTAAAAGGGCGGTCGGAGGGGCAAAAGGGCTAAGATATTTACGGCTAAAAACGGACTTTTGCCCGAATGCAGCCGTAAATCGCACCAACGGCCTGCGCGGGCACAAGCAAAATTACAGCTGAAATAGCCGTTTTGCCTGATTGCGGCCGTAAAGGCCTTAGTGAAGTGGGGTATAATGAATAAATACTGGTTATTTAGGAGCGATACATGGAAAAGATCGAGTTCTGGCAGGACGGCGAGTACAACTATAAGCTGGCGTTTGAGTTCAGGCCCAACCTGAGGCCGTATCTGATAGACGACGGCGAGATTCATCCGTGCCTGTTAGTGCTGCCGGGCGGCGGTTATGCCGTTGTCGTGCCGCCGGAGGGCGAGCTTGTTGCCAAGAGATTCAATGAGCTTGGGTATAACTGTTTCGTCATGACTTACACGACCAACCAGCTGCAAAGAGAGCCGCTTATGGATCAGCCGATGAGGGACTTGGCGCGCGCTATCAGGTTTGTGAGAAAGAATGCGGAAGAGTACCGCATCGATCCTGCAAGGCTTTATATCTGCGGGTTCTCTGCAGCGGCACATGTGTGTGCTTCCGTGTGTGATTATTGGGACGAGATCGAAGATGATAATTCCGAGTATAAGGACATCCCGTGCAGACCGGACGGGGCGATACTGTCGTACCCCGTGATCACGTCGGGCGAGTTCGCGCATAAGGATTCGTTCAGGTTCCTTTTGGGCAGCGACATCTACGAGCGCGAAGACGATGAGGCGAAGGCTTTGCTTGATAAGTTCTCGCTCGAAAAGCACGTCAAACAGACCAACCCGCCGTGTTTTGTCTGGCAGACCGAAGAGGACAACCTCGTGCCGGTCAATAACAGTTACCTGTATGCGGCGGCGCTGAAGGATGCCTGCGTTAAGTTTGAACACGTGACTTTCCTGAGGGGCTTCCACGGACTGTCGATCCCGAACGACGACTGGGCGAAAGGCAATCACGGCGAGCCATATACGGCGGAGCAGAGTTTTGCGCTCGTAAATGCAATAAAGAAGGGACTTATCGAGGCGCCCGAAGGCGGCGCGGAGAGCCTTTTGGGATTCCTGCAGCCATTCCCGTATGACCCGAATTTCGAGGGATTCCCGGAAGTCTGCGCATGGCCTGAGATGGCGGACAAGTTTTTGAAGAGCTTAAGCGGCGAGCACGTATAAAGCGGCGCATTTAGAGAGGCAACAATGGATATCAAAGACAGCAGGATCGATGCGGGCAAGGCGTTTGACTGGGGCAAGACCAGCGAATACTATGCCAAGTACCGCGACATATACCCGGATGAGTTTTATCAAAAGATAGCCGACAGGGGCCTTTGCATTGAGGGCCAGAAGGTGCTGGATCTGGGCACGGGCACTGGCGTGCTCCCGCGCAACATGTATAGGTACGGCGCGAAATGGGTAGCCACGGACATCTCGCCCGAGCAGATCGAGCAGGCGGAAAGGCTTGCAAAAGAAGCCGGCATGGACATCGAATTCAAGGCGGTGTCTGCCGAGAAGATCGATTATCCGGATGAGAGTTTTGACGTGCTGACCGCGTGCCAGTGCTTCTTTTATTTCGATCACGAGAAGGTTGCGCCCGAGTTCCGCCGCATACTGAAGAAGGACGGCAGGCTGGTGATTTTGTTCATGGCGTGGCTGCCTTATGAGGACGAGCTTGCCGGCAGGAGCGAGGATCTGGTCCGCAAGTACAATCCCACATGGTCGGGCGGCGGCGAGACTAAGCACCCGATACACATACCGGAAGTGATGTACGATCATTTCGACATGGAGTATCACGAAGAATACGACCTGCCGGTGCATTTCACCAAGGAGGCCTGGCACGGGCGTATGATCGCTTGCCGCGGAGTCGGCGCGTCGCTCACGCCCGATGAATTCGCGAAATGGGATGAAGAACACAGGGCGCTTCTGGAAAGCTATCCGGAGGAGTTCAATATAAAGCACTACGCTGCGATCGCAGTCCTCAAGAGGAAATAACATGGAAATCAGATTTGCCACGAAAGATGACATCGAGCTCATGATGAGCAGCCGCCTTGAGATGCTCAAGGTCGTCAATGATCTGCCCGCGGATTACGAGTATTCGGAGGCCTTCGTTAAAGAGAGCCGCGACTACTTTTCGAACGGCGATCAGACGACCGTGCTTGCGATCGAAGAAGGCGAAGTCATCGGATGCGCATCGATGAGCTACATGTGGATAATGCCGACGTTCGCACACCCGACGGGCAGGCGGGCGCACCTCATGAACGTTTACACGAGGGATGAATACAGGCGCAGGGGCATCGCGCGCCAGATGTGCGAGATGCTGATCGAAGATGCGTGGGCGAAGGGCGCGACGGAGATCAGCCTGGACGCGACCACGATGGGCAGGCCGCTCTATGAGAGCCTGGGCTTTGCGCAATCCAGCGAAGGCATGGTACTGACGAAGGATTGACAGGCGCGGCAGGCAACAAAGCGCGTCAGACTAACGCGCAGCGCAGACCAAACGGAGATTAAATGATCACTTTACGACAGGCGAAAAGAGGAGACATCGAGACGATCTGGAAGATGCAGGTCGAGGCATTTGCTGACCTTCTCAAGACATACCGGGACTACGACATGAGTCCCGCGGCCGAGGGCTTGGACAAGGTCATGGCCAGGTTCGAGCAGCCGTGGACGAAATACTTTTTCATTGAGGCTGAAGGCACTGATGTCGGCGCGATCAGGGTTGTCGACAAAAAGGACGGCTCGCGCAAAAGGATCTCGCCGCTCTGGATAATGAAAGAATACAGGGGAAAGGGCTACGCGCAGGACGCGATCCGCGCGGTCGAAGCGATCTACGGCGAAGACAACTGGTGCCTCGACACGATCCTTCAGGAAGAAGGCAATCTGCACCTTTACGAGAAGATGGGCTACAAGAGGACCGGCCGGATCGAGCACATCAACGAGCGGATGGATATAGTTTTTTTCGAGAAAAACTGATCAGGCAAATCTCTGCAAAACAAAATACAACCCCAGCAAGATGGCGAGGAAGAGGACGTTCACGATCGTGAACGCGCCTATGTAGCTGACGGACTTTTCCTTGGACTTGGCGGCGGGGAGCGCAGCGTGGAACTTGTAGGTGATGAGGCTCGCCATGCTTGCGATGAGCGTGCCCAATCCGCCTAAGTTGGTGCCTATGACGAGTGCCTCGCCGTTATCGGTGAAAGCCGACAAAAGCAGTGCCGCGGGGACGTTGCTGATGACCTGCGATGAAGCGACCGCGGTGAGCGCGGGCGACTTGGAAACGATCCCGGAGACCCAGTTATAGACGAGGTCGATGCGGCCCATGTTGCCCACGAACACGAAGAAGAACACGAACGTTACGAGGAGCGTGTAATCAACGCCTTTGAAGGCTTTGTAGTCCATCACGAGCATCACGGCAAAGAGGATACAGAACGCGATCAGGAAGTGGATCACGCGGAGCACGACCAGCAGGCTTACCACAAACAAGACGACGCAGATGACGACCTTGGCGGCGGGGATTTTTCGAGGTGATTCGGGCGCTTTGTGCTCGATCTTCATGTCCCTGCACAGCACGAAAACAGCGACCGTGACGAGGACCAGAGAGCACAGTGAATACGGGAGCATGAGCCTTACGAAATACCCGATCTCCATGTTGTAATGCGTGAAAAGATAGATGTTCTGCGGGTTGCCTATAGGCGTCTGCATGCTGCCCAGGTTGGTCGCGACGGTCATGAGGATCAGCGTGAACGTCAGCGTTTTGCGGTCGTCGAACGAGCGCATCAGCGCGATCGCGAATGGCACGAGCGTGACGAGCGTAACGTCGTTGGTCAGCACCATTCCCATGAAGAATGCCAGCCACACGAGTATGAGCGACACCATGCGTGACGAGTGGACTTTCGACAGGAGCTTGTTCGTGAGCTTGTCGAAAACTCCAAGGATCACCAGTTCCGACACGACGAGCATCATGCAGAACAATATCGCGAGCACCCTGAAGTCGATGTAGCCGATGTATTTTTCGTCCGGGCAGACAAAGAAACAGGATACCACGGCGAGTATCCCGGAAATGAACAAAACAGGGTCTTTCTTGATGCGTTCCAACATAGCGAAAAAGATTGTACACCCATTCGCGAAAAAGACAAGTTGTTGATGCAACACTTACGCGGGTGATGTAGTATTTGGGTATAAGAAAAACAGTCGGAGGCGTGTTATGAAAAAAGCGTTGGTGATGGTTCTTGCGGCAGTCTTCCTGATGACTTCGGGAGCGTGCAATGCCTTGGGGAAGCCCGGGGAGAGCATTGACATAACTACACCCGTCGAATCGACTGAAGAGCCGGAGACGACTCCTGAGGACACAACGACTTCAACAACGGAGGAGACAACGGCAACCGCGGAATCATCAGGATCAGATGAATCCACGGAGACGTCCGCGTCTGACTCGACGCAGGCGACCATACCTGCCCCGAAGGCCAAGGTCAAGGTCACGAACGCGGTCAGCAAGACTTTTAAAGACGGCGGGATCAAGTACAAATACCAGATCCCCAAAGTAACGATCTCGGGCAAGAGCACGAGCGCCGCGAACAAGAAAATGAAGAAGCAGCTGGGCAAGTATTCGTACAAGGGAGACGAGCCCTACTCGATCAAATACACTTACCGCATCACCGACAAGCTTGTGTCGATCCTGGTATCGGTCACGAATGTGGTGATCGATTCGGATTTCGACTACTATGCCTACAACATTTCCATCAAGAGCGGCAAGCTCATAAAGGACAAGCAGGTCGTAAAGCTCTACGGGATCTCTGACAAGAAGTTTTTCAGCATGGTTAAGAGCACCTACAAAAAGGCCGGCGGAATCTTTGTTAAGAGCGGCTCCGAAGCGAAAAAGATCAGGAACAAAAATCTGAAGAGAGTCTCTTACAAATACCTTGAGCCGTACATCGGAGCCGGCGGGCATCTTTGCTTCCTGGGCGACGTGTACTATCCCGGCGGCGCGGGTGAAGGATATCTTCCTTTCGACGCGGTGAAGAAAAAGCTGGTCTGAAGATAAATACTTACGGCACGAACGGATCGAAGATCGAATCGCCTATTATGTTGTTTTCGTTGTCCGTTTCTTTCATGACCTGGCCGAGGAAGTTCTCTTCGACCTTGATCTTGGATTTCTGCGTCATGTCCAAGTAGTGGTCGAGCCCCGGGTCTTTGTCGTAGTCGTTGACTTCGTCCGCGACCTTGCGGATCCTTTTCGTGACAAACTTTGAGAGGAAAGAAGCCACGAACATCAGAGCGATGAACACGAGAGTGAGGATCTCCAGAACGCTCAGGAATCTTATCATGAACGTTTTGAACGGGGTTATGCGCAGATCCCTGAAGAGCAGCTCTCCTAAGATGACCGGAATGACCAGGGCGGAGAGTATGGGAACCCATTTCCACTTGCTGCTCACGATTCTGTTGAAGAATTCCAGCTTGTCGGCGGTGCTCGTGGTCGGCATCTGTCCGCTCGCTTCGCCCGTCTGTCCGTTTACCGCGAACTGATACTGCTTGCCGTCGAACTCGACGGTCATGAACCAGACCGGAAGCAGGCAGTATTTGGTCTTGACGTCGCTCATCCATGAGAAGGTCTTCTCGGGGCGGGCCTCGTATTCATCGTATTTTCGCGCAATGACATCGTTCTCGCCGTACGAGAAACTGTCCAGACGCCTGAACATCTTCTCGGCGATGTCGGTCGGCTTAAGGTCGTACTTGTCGGCGTAAAAGCCCTGCAGATATTTGCTCTCGAACTTGACCATCTCCGAATAGTCGAACGGCTCGATGGCCTCCATCAGCTTGTTTGCGATCTTCAGCGCGCCGTCGAACGGGACGCCCTTGACGTAGTAGGTCAGCGTTGAATTGACTTCATACACGAGCTTTGTCAGGCCCTGACGGTTCTTGCCGGTCCCGGACATCTCGGTGTTGACGTGGCAGTCGAGCAGCCAGAACGGCACGTAGAGCGCGGTCATCTTGGTCAGGCGGCACTTGGATTTGAAGCCCCAGGGCGTGTATTTCCTGCTCGAGATCCATTCCATCATGTTCTTCGAGGCCTGTTCCTTGCTGATCTTGAACGGCACGATGCAGTCGGGCTTGAATTCCCTCGTCATCCTCCTGGTGATGAGCGCCGGCGACCCGCAGAACGGGCACATCGTGGACATCGTGTTCTCAGCGGCGATGAGCTCGGCACCGCACGAATTGCAGACGATCTCGTGGCGCTTTTTGTCCTCCTCGGAAATGTCCTGTTCGCCGACGTAATCGTGACCGTCACCAGCGCCGAAAGAGCCCATGAGCTCCATCGTGTACGGATCGAAAATGTTGCCGCAGTGGTGGCACATCATGCCCTTGACCTCAGGCTGATAAACGATGTTGGACGCGCACGTCGGGCACTTTGAAGAGACGGCCGACAGCCGCTCTATGCCTTTTTCGCCGCTCGAAAAAGGATCGCTTCTCCCATTGACATTAGGTTGTCTGTTCCACATAAGATTCCCTTATTCCTCTCCACACTAACGAAACTACCCTGAACAATTATATCACGCGCGATCAGGTTACCCCATCAGTGTGCGCCTTAAGTAGTAATCCGAATTGCGGTTTTTGCTCCTGTATTCCTTGGGGGTCATGCCGCAGTCTTTTTTGAGGACGTTTGTAAAATAGCTCTGGCTCGGAAACGCCAGCGACGCTGATATCTCGGCGATCGAATAAGAAGACGACGCGAGCATCGACTTGGCGGTCTCAAGCTTCTTGGCAAGGATGTATCCGCTGACAGACGCCCCCGTCTCTTTCTTGAAAAGGCGTGAGAAATAAGCCGCCGACAGATTCGTCAGCGACGCGAGCTGTTCTAATGTAATGCGCGTATGCAGGTGCTCGTAGATATAGTCGATCGCGGTCCTGACGGCCTTGGACGTGACGGCGCTCCTCTGCAGGTTCTGCATCTGGCGCGCGTAGTGCAGGCACATCTCGTTGTGGATGTCGGAGATCTCCTCGGAGGTATTAGCCTCATCGACCTGGCGGATGTAGTAGTCGCTCAAAGAGTACGCTTCGGCCTGCGACAGGCCGCCGGCTATGCAGAAGCGCGCGACCAGCGCGGTCGTGATGGTCAGGTGGTACTTGAGGTTCTGCAAAGGGTCGGTCGACAGAACGCCTAAGCCCTGCTTTGCGTGGAAGGGTTCATTCAGCAGCGCGCGCAACTTGCGCAAGTTCCCCGCGCGGATCGTCTCGTAGAAATCCATCTCGGGAGCCAGGGGCGCTCTGACCGAACCGTATTCTCTGTGCAGGAACTCCTGATAGGATATCTTTTTGCGGCGCGCGGGCATTTGAGGCCTCCGTAACAGTGTTAAATTGCATGCATGTTTGCGCGTATTATAGCACGAAAACATAAAAATCAGTCATCAAAAAGCAATAACCGAGGCGCCAAAGTTGATATTTTGAGGTCAAATGGCAAACAAAGACTTAAGGCAGGAGGCAAATATGAAGAGCAAAAAGATCTTAAGCGCAATCCTTGGCATAGCGATGCTGCTGCCGGCGGCGACCGGGTGCGCAAAGAAGACCAAGACGCCCGACATCGACGGCTACAAGCTCCTTTGGAGCGACGAGTTCGACGGCAAGAAGATGGACGAGAAGAAGTGGAATTACGAGCCGCACGAACCCGGCTGGACGAACAACGAGCTGCAGGAATACACGACTTCCACGGACAACGTTTTCGTCAGGGACGGCAAGCTTGTCCTGAAGGCAATCAAGACCACCAAGGACGGCAAGGATTACTACACCTCCGGCAAGGTCACCGGCCAGAACAAGACCGATTTCCAGTACGGCAAGGTCGTCGTTTCCGCCAAAGTCCCTGAGGGACAGGGTCTCTGGCCCGCCATCTGGATGATGCCCAAGGACGAGTCCCACTACGGTCAGTGGCCGAAGTGCGGCGAGATCGACATCATGGAATCGCTTGGCAACGACACGACCAAGTCTTATTCGACCATCCACTACGGCGAGCCCCACGCCGAGCAGCAGGGCACCATCGTCAAGACGGGCGCTGACAGCTTCTCAGCCAAGTTCCACGAATATTCCGTCGAGTGGGAACCCGGCGAAATGCGTTTCTACACGGACGGCGAGCTGATCCTCACCGTCAACGACTGGTTCACCGCGGTCCAGGGCGAGGACGACAAGCCCTATCCCGCGCCTTTCGACCAGCCTTTCTTCGTACAGATGAACCTCGCGGTCGGCGGCGACTGGCCGGGCAACCCCGACACATCGACCGATTTCTCCAAGGCCGAGTTCGAGATCGACTACGTCCGCGTCTATCAGAAGCCTTCGTACGATACCAATGTCAAGAAGCCCGAAAAGCAGTACGGCCAGGCTGACGCGACCGGCAACTTCATCCGTAACGGCGACTTCGCCAAGACCGAAGACTTAACAGACGACGTCGACTGGAAGTTCCTTCTTTTCAACGGCGGCGTAGGCGCAGCCGAGATCAAGGACGGCGAGATCGTCATCACATCGAGCGACTGCGGAACCGAGGAGTACTCGGTCCAGCTTGTCCAGCCCAACCTCCCCATGATCAAGGGCCACAAGTACAAAGTCACTTTCGACATCAAGGCCGATGAAGCCCGCAAATGCATCGTTTGCGTATCCGCCCCCAACGCCGGCTGGATCCGCTATCTGCCCGACACGTCGATCGACGTTCCGACCGACTGGAAGACCTACACCTTCGAGTTCGAGATGAAGGAGAAGGACGACAACAACGGCCGCCTCGAGTTCAACATGGGCAAGCACGGCGACACCGCAACGATCCACATCACCAAGGTCAGGGTCGAAGAGATCAAGTAAACACAAGCAAACAACCGTTGTCCGCACAAGGAGAACCAAGCCCCGGAGATGCCAGCAGGCTTCCGGGGTTTTGTTTTCGCGCATCGGCTCAATGATTTACTGAATCTTAACAGTATAATATTAAATATTAGAGATTCTGCGGCCAAAACATGCAAGCGGAGGACATGAGTGGATATCGATCTTAACACGCTCAATCAGATAGCATTCTCACTGGCGGCTCACTACCTGTGTGTTTACTATGTCAACATAAACAGCGGCCGTTACATCGTTTTCACCGGAGAAGCCAGGCAGGATGACAAGAACTCAGACCTTCCGCCCGAGGGCGAGAACTTCTTCGCCGATTGTCTGAAGAACGCGCCTTTGTTCATCCACCCCGGTGACTTGGAGACCATGACGAAGGCCTACGACAAAACGGCTCTGCTCAACAGGCTCGCCAAGCAAGACCATTTCTCCATCGCATTCAGGACCCAGATCAACGGCATCGAAAAGCACATGCGCCACGTCGTCATCCTCTGCAAGGACAAGCGCCACGTCGTCTGCTGCCTCGAAGACGTCGAAGCCGAGTACCAGGAGAAGCAAAAGCAGCTCAAGAATCTCCAGTCCGAGAAGCTCCTCGCCAGGACCGACGAGCTGACCGGCGTCAAGAACAGCACGGCCTTCAAAGAGCATGTGGATAAGCTCGATGAGCAGATTATCGAAGCTGCCGAGAATGGCACGGCAAAGCCCGAATTCGCAGTCGTCATGTGCGACATCAATGACCTCAAACAGACTAACGATACCAAGGGCCACAACCGCGGAGACGAAGAGATACAGGCTACGAGCAAGCTGATCTGCGACACGTTCCAGCACAGCCCCGTTTTCAGGATCGGAGGCGACGAGTTCGTCATCGTACTGACCGGCAAGGATTACCAGCAGCGCGATTTTCTGATGAACGTTTTCAAAGACGTGCTCAAGGCCAACCGCAAGAGCCACAAAGGCCCCGACGTTGCCGCCGGCCTCGCAGTCTTCGAGCCCGCCAATGGCGACATCAAATTCCTCGACGTCTTCCAGCGCGCCGACCGCCTCATGTACGAGAACAAAAAGGCCTCGAAGAACGCTTAATCTTCACTTTTGCGCGCCATTCCCCATCACTTCCTCTCTTTTGTTCCAAATGGAAGACCATTTGGGGAATAAGTGCCGTTTTTGCCTTCTATTCTCCGTTTCTTCTTCACTTTCATCCCAAATGGAAGAAGCAATGGGTAATGAATCCAAAAATGCTGCATTTCAGGTCTCCATTTTCCTCAAAACAGAGCGCCAAATGCAGCATTACGCCCCAATGTCTCAGCCGTGCTCTGTTTTAGGTGCATTTTCAGTGCAAACTGAACCAAAAACAGAGCATCTTGCCCCTAAAACGCAAAAATGCTCTGTTTCGGGTGCAGTTTCGATCAAAAGTGACCCTCAAACAGGTAACGGGCGGCTATTTTTCTACTCAACAAAAACCCCGAAGCTTCAGCTCCGGGGTTTATCAATGACATATATCAGATCAAAAGTCTCATCTGTTCCTGCTTCGTGCCATGTTGATGAACGAAAAGATGATCATGAAGACCGCCGTTGCCATCGCGACATACAGATAGATGTTCGGATGGATCGCGCTGCCCAATGTGCTTTTCGTCAGGAAGTTGCTGTTTAAGACCCTGAGTATGATCCTCCACTCGAGCATCCAGAGAAGGATTCCGACAAACGAGAGGATTGCGGTGAGCGCCATGAGAAGCCAGCTCGTGCGGTTTTTGCGCCTGCATGCGCAGATCAGCGAAATGATCGTCAGCACGACGCCCGCGATGAAGAACAACAGGCAGAATCCCTGGATCATCCTGATGGTCGACTGGTTGAAAAGCTTGAACGAATCGAGGATGCTTATGCCGCGCTCATACATTGCTTTGCCTGCAGCACCATACCCGAAAATACTCCTGACGTATCTGGCCGCCGAAGAAGTGGATGTGTCGATCTTATATGTGGGAATGACAGCTGCGAGCAGATAGATCAGACTGACGCCCAGCATGATGAACGCCAGCGGAGAGTGCTTGACCACGCGTGTATCAAGTACGGGAAGCGGCGCGGGTACGGGCTGATTGTAAACCTGAGGCATCGGAGTCACAGGCGGCCTGTTCGGCTGTCCGGGAAGCTCAACGACAGGACCGTCCGGAGGCACCATAACAACGGGTGCCGGTGCGGACATTGCGGCAGGAACGTTTTTGGGCGCTTCGGGTGTGGGAAGTTCAACTACAGGCTCAGACTCTGCAGCGGCAACGGGTGCAGCAGCTACGGGCGCAGGTGCGGGTGCGGGAGCAGCAACAGGAGCAGCCGCAGCAGTCAAAGGACTGCCGCATCTTACGCAGAATTTATTTCTTCCGGTGTTTACCGTATTGCATACGGAACAAACGGGACCGGATTTGGTCGGAGGCGCAACAGGCGCGGGCGCGGGAGTGGGTGCTACGGGAGCAGACGCAGGTGCCTGAGCAACAACCGGTGCAGGTGCGGGTGCTACCACGGGAGCAGGTGTCTCAACAACCGGAGCCGGAGCGGGCGCAGCAACAACGGGTTCAGGTACCGGCGCAGGAGCTGGTGCTGCAACTACAGGAGCAGCCACAGGCGCAGCAGCTGCGGGCATCGGAACCTCAACAGGAGCGGGGGCTCCGCATTTCGTGCAGAAACGGTTATCGCCCGTGATCGGGGTACCGCATTTCATACAGATCGTTGCAACCGGAGTACCGCATTTTCTGCAGAACCGGCTACCATCATCGACTGTTCCACCACACTTGATACAGAACGCCATACACACACCTCCAAAATGTCATTTGAAACGGGCAGAGCCCATAAAACAATTATCGTCATCAACCCCTCGGATATCAATATCCCGGAGGAAGAAAAATAACCCGCGCATATGTTTATAGTGTTGAATTTGACCCAACCCCCAATAATTGTTTACCGAATAACCGAGAGTTGTTCACACCTTGGTTTTTTCCGGAGAATATAATGAACTCATATGGTACAAAAGGAGATCAAAAACCTGACGTTCGCCATCAACGCCGTGATACTGATCATGGTGCTGGCATTGGCGGGCTTTTTCATGATCTGCCAGGCAACCTTCCTTATCTGGTTCAGCATCCCCACCGCAGCCGTTTACATAATCGGATTCTTCCTGATCAGCAAAGACAGACTCACCGTTTACGTGCGCATGGTCTACGGCTGGCTCACCCTCTACATGAGCATCGCGACGATCTGCCTGGGGTACGGTTTCGGCTTCCACCTGTACAGCATGTCCATGATCCCCATAATCTTCTACACGGAGTACATGGCATACAGACTGGGCACCAAAACTATCAACACGACCGTTTACAGCGCCCTCGTGATCGTGGCATACCTCGCGTCGACCGGCTTTTCGGCCTACGCCAAACCGATCTACGAGACCGACCTCAGGATCGCGGGCGCCTTCTGGGTCTTTAACTCCCTGGCGGTCCTGAGCCTCGTAGTCTTCTACTCCCGCCTCATGATCAAGATGATCATAACGAGCGAAAAGCAGCTCTCCGACCGTGCCAACAAAGACCGTCTCACGGGCCTCTACAACCGCCACTACATGATGGAGCGCCTCAAGGAAGCCCACGAAAACGACGCCCCCTGCGGCATCGCCATGATCGACATCGACAACTTCAAATCCATCAACGACAAATACGGCCACAGCGCCGGCGACGAAGTCCTGATCAAGGTCTCCGAAGCGATCGAGCTCACCTGCAAAGACTGCATCGTCTCCCGCTGGGGCGGCGAAGAGTTCCTAATCCTCACCAACGGCGATTCCGCCCTGATCGAGCAGCTCAGACAAACAGTCGAAGCCATGACCATCGACTTCGAAGGCCAACCCATCAAAGTCACCCTGACCGCCGGCTTTGAGCCAAAGAGCAAGCACATGTCCCTGGACAAATGGATCGTTTCTGCAGACGAGAAGCTCTATAAAGGAAAAAACAGTGGGAAGAATATAGTTGTGAGGTAAAACTAATGACTGATACGGAAGTCAAATCAACAAAGAAAAACTGGCGCAATAGATTATTTGAAGTCATAGAAGTTGCCGAAGACGGTGACAGACTTTCTAATGTTTATGATGTCGTTATGATGATTACAATCGTTGCGAGCATTGTACCGATGGCATTTAAAACAACTAACACATTGTTCGATGTTATTGACAAAGTTGCTGTTGCAATATTCATTCTGGATTATCTGCTAAGACTAGTAACTGCGGATCTAAAACTAAAGAAAGGCCTGGGGTCATTCTTTCTCTATCCCATTACTCCTATGGCACTGATAGATCTTGCTGCCATACTGCCGTCAGTGATAGTTGTTAACGGCGGACTAAAGCTTCTTAAGGTTTTCAGACTTCTGAGAACACTGCGCGTATTACGAGTCTTTAAGGTTGTCAGATATTCAACTCCGATTCAGATGATCCTTGGGATATTTAAGCGTACAAAGGAATCCTTATTGTTTGTATGCGGCATTGCCGTGGGTTATGTGTTAATTGCTGCATTAGTTGTATTTAATGTTGAGCCGGATACGTTCAAGGACTTTTTTGACGCAATCTATTGGGCTACCGTTTCACTTACCACAATGGGATACGGAGATATCTACCCCGTGACGATGGCCGGAAAAATCGTCACCATGATATCTTCGTTTATGGGCATCGCAATCGTCGCGCTTCCATCAGGTATTATTACCACTGGTTTGATGGAGGAATTAAACGAGAGTAAAGCAAATAAGAAAACTGAAGATTCGAATTGAATTATTAACGAGAGGTACATTGCTCGTTACTCAAGTCCAACTTGAATTTCTGATTGAAACTTCAACCCTTGCTCGCTAAAATATCAGTGTATAAGCCTCTATTCTATAGGTGAAAGCGATAAGTAAAGACAACTTAATAGTTTCTACGGATAGTCTATAAACAGCTCACCCTGTACAAGATCATCGGAGGGTACACTTATGAGCATAGGAACAAACATCAAGCAATTCCGTGAAGAACGTAACTTAACACAAGAACAGGTTGCAGATAAGCTGGGTATTACTTTCCAAGCCGTGTCATCCTGGGAACGTGATGAGTATAAACCGGATATCGAGAAACTGATCAAGCTTGCCGAACTATTTGATGTTTCAGTCTCAGCCCTAGTTGAAGAAAAGAAGCGTGTTTTCTCAACCAAAGATGCCATCTACAATTGGGAACACATGAAGACTTATGTGAAAACCACCGCCAAGAACCTAGGTTTAACCAATACCCTCAAGGCAGTTACTTTCGCGACAGAAGCACACAAAGGTCAGATGCGCAAAAGATCGACTATCCCATATATCTATCACCCGCTTAACCTAGCCTGTCATGCCCTTTCAATGAATATAGAAGACGATGCAATAATCGCAGCATGTCTCCTTCACGATGTAGTTGAAGATTGTGGCGTTACCTATGACGAACTCCCGGTTAACGATGAAACAAAAGAACTAGTTCGCCTCCTTACTTGTTCCAAAACAACTCCCGAAAATCGTACAGCAATCTTAGATGATTACTACTCCCAGATTGCCAATAATCCCAAAGCAGCACTAGTTAAGTGTATCGACCGGTGCAACAACATAACAACCATGTCTGGCGGCCTCTCCCGCGACCGCATCTTCCGTATGATCAAGGAAACGGAAGAATACTATCCTAAGCTAATTTCTGTACTCAAAGATGAAGTAGAATACAGCAACGCTGCTTGGCTCCTCAAGTATCAGATGGAGAGTTTGCTGGATGTGTATAAGAGGTTGATGTAGTTATGAGTGAACGTAAAACGGTAAAAGTCGTAGCAGCCATTATTAGAAAAGGAGACAAGATCTTCGCAACCCAGAGAGGTTACGGGGATTTCAAAGATGGCTGGGAATTCCCGGGCGGCAAAGTCGAATCAGGAGAGAAACCGGAAGATGCAATCGTCAGAGAGATCAAGGAAGAACTCGGAGCAGACATAAGAGTCACAGGATTCCTCACAACAGTTGAACATGACTACCCAACCTTCCACCTGTCCATGGACTGCTTCTGGGCAGAATTAAAAGATGGTACAGAAATGACTCTTTTAGAGCATGAAGCCGCCAAGTGGCTGACGTTTGATGAACTTGATACGGTTGACTGGCTCCATGCGGATGTGAAGGTGGTTGAGAGGATTGAGGGCGCGAAGTTACCATAGTCTGGCTCCTGTTCTATTATTCAAAAATACGATGTTTATTTACAGTTCATGTAATTAATCGAAATATTTAAAACATATAATCACTTATATAAAGCTTTGAAAAGAGGTGATTGATATGGCAACTGCACCGGATAACAGCAAGTTAATTTATCGTCAAGGAAACATATCTTGTTAAACGTATTGGTGGAATGGACATTTTATGCTGAAGATGGCATTCATATAGTATTTGGTTTGGTTGTTCTCCCCTATATAAAAAAAGTAGTTAAGGAGTCGCCCGAGAAAGCCAGGAAGGCTTTTGCATTTTTCGAGGAAATGGAAAAATCCAATGATAGTAGAATTGCTGAAGTATTAGAGTTTACTATTCTTGAAGATTTGATAACAAAAGAGAAAGCTTCGATGGAATTGTATTCCGTCTATTTTGGAGAAGAGACAAAAGCCGCAGCTGCTGCAATTGGAAATTGGTTCAAGTAAATCATTTGACCATTAGTTATACTGCTTCTTAACCTTCTTCGCCCAGTCCTTCATAGTATCCACCAAACGCTGAGGTTCCAGGATCACGACATCAGGTGAGTAGGATTTCGCGAACTGGATCATGGCGTTTTCGGTGACCTGCGCTGAGACGATCACGTAAGTGTCTTCATTACTGAAGAAGAGGCAAAGCAGCTCCTTTTCTACAAGGGAACGCTTGAAAGTTTCTGGGATGACTAAATATGAAGACGGTTAAAGATTATCTTTTTGAACTGAATACAACGAAGCTGGTCGATACCTTTTTCGAGCAGTATAGCGAAAAGCTTTTCGATCTGTATTTTTATAATAATCCGACTGATTACTATGACGAGCATATTGATTATGATGAGACTGTCAGGGAATTGACAGTTTTCGAGTATGCGCAGGCGAGAAGAAAAGAACTGTACGACTTTTTTAAGTTTCTTAAGAATGTTGATGTCAAAGAGAGTCCTAACCTAAAGACTTGCATAATTTATGGGTGAGTAATGGTACATGGTTCCTGTTTAATAATTCATTTACACCGTGGTAATCGAGCGTTATTGATCCGGTGCTAATATCTGAGTATGGAAAGGGGGATACACATATGGCAAGAATCAGATGTCCAAACTTAGCGTGCAGAAGCACGGCATGTGTTCCTGTAGCTCAGAACAAGAGGTATAAGCCGGTCAAGGGCCTTATCGGAGGCGCGATCGGAGGGTATTTTTTAGGGCCCATAGGTGCACTGGCGGGCGCGGGGACCGGATTCAACGGTAAAGGCAAGGTCAAGTTCGTGTGCCAGAGCTGCGGAAAGGTTTTCGTCAAGAAGCTGTAAAAGCAGAAACGGTCTGACAGATTGAAGTGAACCCCAAAAGTTGGACGGTTTAAAACGAGTATAAGGACTGATTCCTTGCCTGGCAAGGAGTCAGTCCTTTAAGTTTGACCTGAATTCTTTCGTTGTTGTAGTAATCTATGTATTTTTCCATGGCTTTCTGAAG